>ENA-OQAZ01000993-OQAZ01000993.1-human-gut-metagenome-genome-assembly--contig:-NODE-993-length-14798-cov-1.693068_pt1 | contig 14798 bp, 11 predicted proteins | sample MGYA00242737_ERZ504531 | MGnify/ENA primary metagenome ERZ504531 (study PRJEB26092, sample SAMD00036244) | human gut metagenome | host: Homo sapiens | study: EMG produced TPA metagenomics assembly of...
CGCCAACAATGCCTAAAACAATGACTACCGGAAGCATCCAGTTAGCAGTAAGGCCCATAATGGCATTGATGTATTCGTCTGTACCGCCTCTGCTTCTGTACGCCTCAAAGAAAGTATCTCTCATAATCCACATAGGCAGCATGGAACCGATTACCCATTCAGTAAACACGCAATATCCCAGTACAGTATGTTTCCAGCTTTTATATTCGCCAGCCTTGAAAATTAAATCAGCAAGGAAACCGAATACGAATTCCAAACGGAATAGAAATCCAGCTTTGTCCCATCAGAAAGCAGAGGACGCTGACCAGCGTACCCATAATAGTTGCCGCACCGAATTTCCCGGTCTTTGTCAGAAACAGCATGAACGGGATACCGCCCAGTATTCCTAGAACCAGTGGTATAATCACTGCAAAGATAGGAATATAACCCATCATACCCGTAATGAAAAACATAACAAAGTAGATGACAGTAAAGATACCGATGATTGATAAAGTCTTTTGCATTCAATTTTTTCTTGTCCATTGTAGGAACTCCTTTCTTTTATGCAAGGCTGTCTGCCTTGATTTTCCAACCGATAGCTTTTTCTCTCATGCCAACAAAATCCGCGTAAATACCTTCTTGTTTGATAAGCTCATCATGCGTACCTTGCTGAGAGATTTTACCCCGGTCGATAACGATGATTTGATCCGCATTTTTTACGGTTTTCAAGCGATGGGCGATCATAATGATTGTTTTTCCCTGAGTCAGTGCTTCAATCGCCTTCTGAAGCTCTGCTTCATTTTCAGGATCGACATTTGCTGTGGCCTCGTCAAGAATAATGATGGCGCATCTTTCATAATCGCTCTTGCAATAGAAATCCTCTGCTTTTCGCCCCCGGAAATAGTCGCACCGCTTTCTCCGATTACCGTCTGGTAGCCCTTCGGCAATGCTGAAATGAAGTCATGGCACCTTGCCGCCTTTGCTGCCTTTACGACATCTTCATGGGTGGCGTTAGGGCAGCCGAATTTGATATTGTTCTCAATCGTGTCAGGGAACAGATACACATTCTGGAATACCATGCTGATATTTTTCATCAGGCTGTCCAACTTATAATCTTTGACATCAATGCCGCCGATACGGACGCTGCCGCTGTCAACATCCCAAAAGCGTGCGATTAAATTTACCAGTGTTGTTTTTCCAGAACCCGACGGACCGACAATCGCCGTTGTGGTTCCTTGTGGAATTGTGAGCGATACATGGTCGATTACTTTTTTATCCCCATAGGAAAAACTCACATCCTGCATTTCAATGTCCAGCCGGTCTGGGGTCTGTTCTTTGCCGTCAATGTCAATCTGAGGACTTTGGTTGATTTCTTCCACACGGTCAATAGAAGCATCGATCATGGAAAGCATAAAGAACATTTCTCCCGCGCTTTCCAACTGGCTATATACCATGAACGCCGATACTAAGATTATCAGACAATATGTCAATTCCAGCGTGCCGTTTATGAAAAGAGCGATAGAGCAGAAAGCAGCAGCGGCACTGGCAATCCGAAGGACAACCTGCTCGGCAGCTATATAGGAATCCGCTGTCTTTCAATAAGCTGGTTTTTCCTCTTTGTTTCGTCAATAGATTTTTCCAGTGTAGTATTTGATTGCTTTGCCATGTGGAACGCTCGCACAACGCTCATTCCCTGTATGTATTCCAGTACAGCGTCCATAAATTCTGTTTGTGCATCCAACCGTATGGGAGATAATCTTTTGGAGCAGCGCAGGAGCATTGTGTTAATTACCATGAACAAAATTACGCCAGTTAAAAAAATCAAACTGATCTTCCAGCTAAAATAGCTCATGGCAACAGAAAAGATACTTGCGTGGATTACACCAACCAAAGTCCGTACGATAACAGCAAAGGACATGCTTTCAAGGTCGCTCATAGTCGCTGTTGAAACAGATGTGAGGTTGCCCAGACTATGGCTATTGAAATAACCCATCGGCATATATTTCATACGGTTGCCAATTTGAATCCTCTTATCCTCACACATTCGGTAGCTGCCTTCGCCTTCTTTTCCATGCGCCAGATACCAGAAAATAGCGGTGCCGATCACACTGACCAGCATAATACCGAAGGCTAAAAGCGCAGTCTGTGCGGTGATATTATCATGGACTAATCCGTCCAGCACTACCAGAAGGGCAGCAAATTGCAGAGCCTCTAAAATGCACCGTATGATTTCATAAAAGAGTCCTAAATACCAGTTTCGGCTCTGGCGGCCCGCAAATTCAAAAAATTTTCTAAAAGAATGTATCATACTGTTTTCACCTCCTTTGCACCCATATGGGCTGTCCACATCGTATGATAAAGACTGCACTCTTTTAGTAATTCCTCATGCGTTCCCTTCGCTTGGATTGTCCCATCCTTTACAACAACGATCTGGTCGGCATCCGTTATTGTGGACAGGCGGTGAGCAATTACAATCAATGTTTTTCCCTTTGTCAATCGGCTGATGGCTCCTGTATTACCGCTTCATTTTCTGGGTCAGTATAGGAAGTTGCTTCATCAAGAATCACAATCGGGGCGTTTTTTAGCATAGCTCTGGCAATCGCAATTCTCTGGCGTTCTCCACCGGACAAGTGTCCTCCGGCACCGCCAACCACGGTTTCATATCCATGTTCAAGATTCATAATAAACTCGTGGCAGCCGGAAGCCTTTGCAATCTGTTCCACTTCGGAATCACTTGCCTGCGGTTTGCCCATGCGGATATTGTTACGCACCGTATCATTAAAAAGATAATTGTCCTGCGATACATAGGAAATTAAATCGTTCAGTTGATCGGTAGAGATTTCTTTTACATTTTTATCGCCAATCGTAATCAATCCCCCGGTCACATCCCAAAAAGAAGCAATCAATTTTGCAATCGTTGATTTTCCGCTGCCGGACGGACCTACAAAAGCGGTAATCTTTCCTTGTAGAATTGTCAGATCAATTCCTTTCAATACCTCTTTTTCCTCGTATGCAAAATGGACATTTTCCAGAGAAATATCAAGATTTTGCAAATCGCATTTTCCCTCTGGCCGGACAAGCTCCGGCTGGTTTAATATACCGTCAATCTCCCCCATTACCGTGCCTATTTTTGCAATATCATCGGTAAAGAACATTGCGGCAACAAGCGGGCCTGCAATTCCCAACGACAGGACAGTTACCGTAATAAAGGTTGCGGCAGACAGAGAACCATTCATGTAAAACAGACACCCAACGGGAAGTACACTAATCAGCGCCGCAGGCCATACACTCATCATAACCGCTGAATACTTTTGTGTGTCTTTCATCCAGTCTAAAATCAGGTTTGCATTTGCATGTACGGCATCTGTAAATTTCTGATAGGAATTGTCTGCCTGGTTAAATGCTTTAATGACTTCAATACCGCCTATGTATTCTACCGTTGTTGCGCTCATGTGATTTCCGGCTTTCACAACTTCCCCGTACTTCTTGGGATATTCTTTCATCATTCCCATGTAGCACATCATTCCAACCGGAATTGTAATCAGCGATACTAACGCCATTCTCCAGTCCAGAATGAACAGATAAATGATGATTGCGATTGGTACGAGAAGATTTGAGGTCATTTCCGGAATTACATGAGCAAGGGGAACCTCTAACTGTTCAATTCGTTCCACCATGCCATTTTTTAGCTGCCCGGACGGAGTGTTGAGAATATAGCCCATCGGCACTTCTGGTAAGCTTTGAAGCAATTTTCCGCCTTGCCTCGGACAGCACTGCAAAGGTTGCTTCATGGGATGCCCTTGTGGAAATCCCCATCAATATTGCTTTTAGGACAAAGCCACCACCGGAAATCAAACACCACATCATATAAAATGATAAATCCCGATTCCCGGAGAGCAACTCAATCGTCATTCTGGCTGTTGCAAAATAGGGAACAATGCCAAAGGCAACTCCCAACACAGCAAGAACAACAGAAATGATGTAGCCCGTCTTATGCGGTCTTGCAAACTCTACAAGTCTGCCAAATGGATTGCCGCCCTGCGACTGATTCATATAAATCCCTCCTTCTGTTAGTTTTTGCTAACTCTTATTTCAAAAAAATAAGCCGATAAATCTGTCATGTGATTTACACCAACAAATTATCGGCTCTGCGTCTTAGCGTCTGGCACTACTGATAATCGTATTTTCATGTTGTCAACATCTATCAAACATTCCTGTTTGCATTTGGGACAAAAATATTGGAAAGTTCTTTAGTGAAGTATCTGCTCGTATCTTTGTCCGCGTTCTGCATTTACAAAAAGGGCAGTGTATCCATCCGTTTTCGTCCACACAAAAATCTTTTGTTTTCTGCATTTTCTTCACACCTTCTTTCCTATTTTCGATAGTATTCTTTCCAGCCATTCCCATAAAAAGAACGCAATTCATAGATATACTTCTTTGCTTCTTCCATCGGCATGTCATGGATTACTACCTCAAAGATGCCGGAGTAAAAAGCACTGGAAACAACGTGTAAAAATCCATCTGTAATGCGTCCCTCTGCCAGAGCTTTACTTCCAGCTTGAATCAAGAATTTTTTTGTGCAGCCCGTATCCAGTTCTACTAATCCTTCTAAAAAATCCTGATAGTAGTTTCCCGGTGCTCTGGTAATCAGCAGCTTAAATTCAGAAAAATACTCATAGATATATGCAATCACGCCTTCAAAACCACGATCTGAATATTCCATGATTTTTTCATTCTGCTCGCGCTCCGTCAAAGAAGAAAAACCATTTAATGACTGCCGCAACAACTCTTTCAGCCCGTTAGCTGCTGGTTCCACAAGAAATCGGAATAATCCCTCTTTATCTGAATACCGCGTATATATTGTGCTGGTGCTGACACCAGCATTTTGGGCAATCGTCCGTATTGAAGCATCCGTATAGCCTTTTTCCAAAAATTCTTCTTTTGCGCAGGCAAGAATTTTCTCGTCAAATTCTTCTACTCTACTTGCCATCTCTTATCCCCATCTCTTTCAAAACAACGTTTTTAAAACACAGTTTTTAATATATCACATTACAGCTGTATTTTCAATCCTTTTTCTTTAATTTTTCTCGCCTTTTATAAGTTGAACAAGCATATGCTATGCTGAACTGAATAAAATCCTTTAAAACATTCTGGGAGGAATTTCTATCCTAGAAAGGGCGAATCAGCTTATAGTGAATCCCGTGCTCCTCCAGCACCCTCTGGAACATCATCAGGGTTTCTTCTCTAGAGATTGTAAAATGCTTCGTAAACACACTACCGTTGTCTATTTGTATACATTCTACAGATAAGGAAAGCACTTCAAGTAATGTTCAAGGAAAACAGCGAAAGAATAGGTGCTGTGTACCTCGAATACTTCCACATACCGCCAACGGAAATACAGTATATTGATAAAATTTCTTCCCATTTTTATGCTCTATTACCCTGAATCCCATAAATCCCCTTCTCTTTATTTTACTCTCTAATATTTTAAATCTTGGCTGCTCTCTGAAATCGCCAAGAGCAGCCATATAACATTTTACTTGTGATAAAGTATAAATAATCGTTGATCGATATTATATTTTTCTGGAAATACTTCTATTTTTTCTATCCTATCATCCCTTAATAATCGCAACCATTCCTCAGTATTTCTAAAAGTTTTTCCTCCTTTCTCTTCCAGCGCACTAGAGTCTTTCATCATAAATACTTGAGAGACAAGCATTTCCAGCGACTCTTCCACCTGTTCAATTATAAAGATTTTTCCTTTTTCAGATGTTATTTCTAGCATTTTGTCAAGCGTATATTTAATATTTTTTTGCATTATTTAATACTCCGTTTGCAATAATTATATCCACTTTTTTCCCAAGATCTAAGTTATTTACATTTAACGTCATGTACTTTATATTTCTAAACTCAGAATATTTATGTTGTGCCTCCCGTAAGAAAACATAAGAAATATCAGAAAAATAGTAAATTACATTTTTACGCTCTTTTATTAACGGTAATACATTGTCTGTTGTTGCTCCTGTTCCAGCACCAAGTTCTAATATTTCTATGTGTTCTGTTGCATCTAAAAATTCTTTTATTTTTTGTGCAATCTTTGTATTTAGATATTGGAATATGAATGTATCTTTATACAATGCTTCAGCATAGTCAAATTTACCCTCTGGAAATAATATATGCGTTGGATTTATTTCCCCTGAAAACAGTTCTGACAATGCTTTTATATTTTTTAATAAATATTCATTAGCTAATTTGTTACATAACTTTCCATTCCACAATTCTTCCATCTGACTCCATATTGTTTCAAAAAAATGTTCTGTTATTTTTAGCAACGCCGTGAATCCATTAGCTTCTTCTTTAATAAATCCATAACTGTTCAATACTTTTAACCAACGTCTCAATATCTCTTCATTTTCTGGCAAAGTGTTTATTCGTTCTTTTATTTCTTTAAAAGTATAAACTTGGTTTTCATTGACGAAGATTCCCCGATCCATCAAGAAGCGAAGCATCGCACATAAAATACTTTCTTTTTCTCTTATATAATGCATATTCAATATAAAAATGATTTTTCTCTAAGCAGTCCTCCGTTACTATAAAATGCACTTCCTCTTTTTCTGATTTTATATCATCTAAATTATCATCTCCTGTTTCACTAATTATAACTCTTGCCAACGACACTGCATGTTCTACATTCATACATGTATAATGATTACCTGCAATTGTCTTTTGTTTAATGTTTCCTAATTAAAATATCGTCCCAATTTTTCCAGCCACAGCATTAAAGTTTTCATTACGCTCCTTCTCTCTCTTTCACACTGCAATATGTTATATCTCCAAAATATATATTAGGTGTTATTTGGAGAGCCTCAAAAGATTTTTTATAAATAGGGTAAAGATTTTGAAAATTATTATCATTCTTTGATGCTTTCTGATACATATCCAAACGTTTCTTCATACCCATATTTAATAAATAAGAGACTCTTTTTCTATCTTTATCTGAACATAATATAGACTTAAATATCTCATCGTCTATTTCAGTCAGATTTTCCGATTCTACAAAATTAAATACATCTTTTAATAGGTTCCTTTGTTCAATTCCTAACACCACTTCAGAAACTGCCATACTATCTAAGAACAATAATTCTAAAAGCAATTCTGACTTAATATGAATTGGTATAGTTCCACTTTCGATAATAATAACATTATCTACTTTAGCTCCTTGTTCGACTAACAATCTAGCCATTTCTATAATAATACTTCCACTAAACTATATCCAATTAACTGAATATTTTTCCAGTTCGAATTTATTAAATATTGCGAATATTGTTCCGCTAATTCTAATACTAGGTTTTCTGAAGCAATTTCCTTATATTTAGCATAATCAGCAATGCCAAAAGCAATTACATTTCTCGATTTCCATTTAGATAATTCGCTTCCTAACGCAGTATAATTCTCTACGCTTCCTAATGCACCATGTACTAAAACCCTGACGCCATCTGAATCATGATTATCATATCTTTTTACAAAAAACATTGAATTATTATTTATATCTATTGGTTTATCTTTATTTTTCCAATAATTAGATATATAATTCTCACACCCACAAACAGTAGGTTCTTTAATTACATGTCTTAAAAGTTCTTCAAATGGAATTTCAAGTTTCAATTTATCGCGCATCTTGGTTACCGCTTGAGCCATAAGTAAAGAATCTGCCCATAATCATAGAGGTTGTCATTCGTTTCCAATGTTTTTGACCCCAGCGTTTCTCTCCATACTTCTAATATTTCCTTTGCTACTCCACTTGTAGTTCGACAGTCATTATAGCTTTCGTTTGTTTTTTTAGTGCTTTGATGAAAATAAGAAAACATTTTTTCTTTCAATTTTTTCCGTTTTCTGAAAGAAAAAATTTTTTCAAAATATAAATCTCTTTTGGCATCATATAATCTGGAATATATGAGAATATACTTTTCCTTATTTTATCTCTGTCAATCAATTTCTTATCCGTTTTAAATTGTTTAATAAAAAGTACTGCTCCAAGATTACATAGAGATGATTGTATATCAGGAAATATACTAGTATGTGAAGATTTATCACACTCATCCAAAATTTCTTTCCAACAACCTGGGGACACAAAAAATGTATTATTTCTAAGCTCATCCTCCGGTTCTGTCATCATTAAAGCTTGTGATGCCAAAATCCACGGTTCGTTTCTAATTGGTTCAGAAAATAATAGGTATCCATGTGGTGCCGCTAGATCTTTAATTAGACTAATACTTTTTCGGATATCCTTAACATTTTCCAATACATAAGCCCCTATAATAATATCAAAATAGTTAGGTTGTAATCCCTGTTTTGTATAATCCTCATCAACATTAAATTGACTAATTATAACCCTGTTATTATTTTCAAATAGTTTTTTCGCTCTCGGCAAAAAATATTTTGTAATATCAGTAAAATAATATTCATAATCTGTATTTTTTAGCGTATCAATTATTGGAAGTGCCGTTGCTGCTGTTCCAGCTCCTATCTCTAGTATCCTAATCTTTCTCCCTGTATTTCTTTTCGTATACTCAGAAATAAAGCTACAATAATATTGATTAATAACTTTAGCAACAGAGCTTGTAACATATAATGCCTTTGTATATTTATTTGAGCCTTCCGGATACAAAATACCAACTGGATCTACCTTCTCTTTTAATATCTCTGAAATTTGTTTTCCATTCTCCTGAATATAGTTCATCAAATTAATATCCCCATATTCTTCTACCAATTTTCAAAGATATTTTTCGCCATTATATCGTGTTCTTCTTCTGAATACCGGTACGTTATAAAATATTCATCATTATATTTTTTTATATACCCATTTTCTTCCAATGCAATTAACCATCTTGATAACAACCACTGATATTTTTTTGCAATTTGGGATTTCTCTATCATCTCCTTATATGTACGGTTATTTTCAAAGCATCCTACTTTTTCCAAGCCACGCAGTATAGAAACAAAAGCAAATTTATCTCTTTGTGCAAAATCGCTTACATAGTTTTGTTTTGTTTAATTTTTCTTCAAACTCTATGTTAACAGCTTCAATATTTTTTAATATATCATTTTTTTGCGCTATAACTCCTTGTCTTTCTTTCTGATCGGTTGGAGCAATTTCCACAACGGCTTCAATCGGAAGATCTTTTTTATCATTATCAATTCTCACTATCGCTCGCTTTATTTCTTCTTGCATTTCTAATGCATTCTCAATTTCATCTAATTCTATACGATATCCTCGTATTTTGACCTGATTATCAGCACGTCCTAAAAACTCAATTTCTCCAGTAGGTATATATCTTCCCATGTCACCTGTTCTATACATCCTGCAATTATGTACATGGCTATAAAAGAATTTCTTATTACTAAGTTCTGCTTCCCCCAAATACTTATCGGCTAAACCTTCTCCTGCAATCCAAAGTTCTCCCACGCACCAATCCGGGCAATCTTCTCCATTTTCATCTACAACAAAAAACTTTTGGTTTCTAAGCGGAATACCATAGGGAATACTATTCCACCATTTCTCAAGTCCCTTATACTCATGTGCGATAGACCATATCGCTGCCTCCGTTGCCCCTCCAAGGCAAATAATCTGTTCATTTTTATTATAATTCAAAATATCTTCTGGCATTTCTTTAGGAATCCAATCTCCCGATAATAAGCTCAATCTGATTGATTCTTTGTACACCTTGCCATTCTCTTTCAAATATGTTAAATATAAATTTCTCAACGCTGGAACCGAATTCCAAATTGTAACATTATGCTGGACAATCTTGTCATGCCATTCCTGTGGATTCATATAGTTCGAATCATCTACATATACAATTGCAGCACCGACTGACAGCATACCAAATAAATCATATACCGATAAATCAAAATTTAATTTTGATATAGCGAATATACGATCTTCTTGATTAACATGATAAGTCTCATTTATATCACAGATTGTGTTCCAGGCCGCCGATGGGACACTACTACCCTTTCGGCGTTCCTGTCGTTCCCGATGTAAAAATAACATATGCAGGCTCTTTTGTTTGTACTGTAGTACACTCGAAATCTATCTTATCCTCATTCGTAAGCTGATCCACATCAATATTCAGGCACTTTTCATTACCTTGCACTTTCACATCCGTAGTTTTTAAAACTATTTTACTATTACATTGCGAGATAATACTTTCTGCTCTTTTCTGTGGAGAATTTATATCTACCGGAACATAAACTCCGCCAATAAACAATGTGCCTAACACAGTGGCTACCTGATATCTGTTTTTAGGTGCCGAAATTATTATCTTTTCGCCCGTTTCCACGTTTTCTTTTTTTAGTTTTTTGGCAATATTTAAGGACAAATCCAAAAGTTCTCCATATGACATTGATCCCAAAGAATCATATACTGCTGTATACTCTGGATGCTCTTTTGCTATTTTCAAAAAATCCTCGTATAGCAATTTGTCTTCAAATACTGCCTCTCTACTGTTCACTTTATTACGTCTTTCTTTTTGTGCATCTGGCAAATCAATAATTTTTGTTTGATTCCATAAAACTATGTTGTCCGATAAATGATCGAGTGTTTGCCTAAATACCTCAAACATATCTTTAATCATTCCATCATGAAAAACTCCTTTTCTCACATCCCAGTTTACTTGCAGTCCAAAATCCCCATCCATTGCCTGACAGTCTATGAAAACCTGGGGAGTTTGTGAGATTCCATTGCCCTCATACTTCCCCTTTATTGATTTTCTAATTAACCCTATGGCGCTTGTGAATACATAGGGCATACTGGCATACTCTCTCCCCCTTTCTTTAGCAATATCACGTATAACATCTACTCCTGAGTATCCACAATGTTCTAAATTTTCAAACAATTCCGCATTTACTTTTCGTGCCCGTTTATAAAAATCTATTTCTGCATTATTAACTTCTAATAATACAATTTTGGTAAAGTCTCCGATGATCCTATTAACCTCCTCATTTGGAGCCTCCCTGTTTAACACGGTTAAATTAAGACAAATTTCCTTATTAGCACTCCATCTTTTCAATATTTCACTGTAAACGGTCAAAACACCTGCTGTCGGTGTAACATTAAATTTAGAGCAATTATCTTTAAACTTTTCCCATTTTGCCGGAGCTAAATTCAAAGAATATCGCTCAAATTCTACATTCAATCCTTGTTCCTATTCTCTCCTTTTTCCGGCAGCGACGGAGCTAAAAAGATTTTTTCCGTTTTTACTTTCCAAAACAGCCGATCTGTCTCATACTGCTGATATTCTTTTTTACGTTCTTCAAATAAAACGTAATCTCTAAATGTAATTTCTGGCGTTTCTGATTCCTTATTTTCAAAATAAAAACTTTCAAATTCTTCCAGAAGTTGCCATATGCTTGACCAGTCTGCGACCAAAAAATCCATTGAAAAGTGAAGTACGGATTTATTTGCTTGCTGAGATACCGCAATTTCAAACATCGGCCACTGCTCCAAGGAAAAATTCTTTTTCCCATTTCCACTCTCAGTTTAGTAAGTTCTTTCTGATTATCCTCTGCTATTTGAACTTCTAATACTGTAAAGTGCGGTGTTTTTTCCAATACTTTTTGATAGCCTGCTTCATAAATGACTGTTCGTAGTGCATCGTGTTTCTTTATCAAAGAATTCCATACTCTCTCAACTTTTTCTACATCTAACTTATCGTATGAAAATTCTTGATAAATATGGCACGCTGTATTTCCATAAGCAAAATAATCTCCTCTTCCCAAAAGATATGCTGATTGAACCTCTGTTAATGGGAATACCTCATATCTATTCTTGCTATCGTGTGTAATTGTCAAATCTTTATCCGCTTTTTCAAAATATTCTATAATCTGGGCTTTATATTCCTTTAGTCCCTCCAATATTTCTCCAGATAATACATTTGTATTTGCTTTATATTTCAGTTTTCCATTGTCTACCCATAAAACAATTCCCGCATCACTGCATTTTTTTAACACATCTTTATAATCTCTCATATAATCCTCCTGCTTGTTAGACAGCAAAGCCGTCACCTCATTACAATTCTCTTATGCTATCAACAGAAACATATTGGTAGTCTCTTTCATCTGTTAGAGCTGCATAGCCTGCTACATGATATAATTCCTCCCATAATTTTGCCGCTAAGTAATCTTTTCTGCATTTTTTCTGAATTTATTCTTTTATTTTTAATCTGATCTTTCATCTCCAACATTTCAAGTCCAATCGCATCTGACCATTGGTCCTGAAAGATTTTTCCTATTTTTTTCTCTTCATACTTTTTCAGTAATGCAAATGAAACTTCTTTTAATCTATCATCGCCACTCCCTTCTTCCCCGTATTTCTCAACATAAATCCGAGGACGCCAGGTTACTGGCCCAAAAGTATCCTCCAGGCTTAAAGTTCCGCTTTCAAAAAACAATAAAAATTTATGAAGTACGTACATAAAGTCATCTGGTACTTGAGGATTAATCTTATTATTAAATTCTATTGTTATCGGAATAGCCCCAGCTTGTCCAGTAATAATATCAAATGGGCCATTTCCCTTTATCACTGAAAGATTTTTCCACTCCCTAAAGCCAGAAATTGCCTCTATCAAAATCGAAAGTGCCGGATATGCAACCTGTGTACAAAAATACAGGCTCATATACCTTAGAGTATTTAAGTCTCCTAGTTTTCTTGAAACTTTAATGAAATGCTGAACCTCCGGAAGCTTCATATAGAGATTTCCTATATTATAGATAACCCCATATTTTTTTGCTGTCCTATAGCACTCCATAAGGTTTTTAGGGTATATCGGCTGTTCTTGAATGATATGGATTCCCTTCTCCATTAATCTTTGTGCCACTTCGCAGCCTTCTCCGCCCACACCTTCAGAACGTATTACCACACATGCCAGGACAATATTTTCTGGAATTTTGTCAATATCCGTAAAAAGAGGAATTCCATTTTTCTCTGCCAGTGTAACAGATCGTCTGCTTCCCCGTGCCAATAGTCCTATAACCTCGAAGAATTCATCGTATTTTTTTAAGGCATCTATATAGTATTGCCCAAATGTGGAACCACACACAATGGTTTTTATTCTTTGCATCATATTTCTCCCTCTTCCATTTCAGATAATGTTTCTATCGAACAAGTATACTCTTCTGTATATACACCTGAAGAATCTACGATTTCTTTTGCCAATTCAGGAATATATGTCTGGTATTGCCACATAGATAGTACACTATTGTTTGGTCGATTCCTTTCTTTGATTAAAATATTCGCCATACTGGCAATTGCTAATCCCGTTAATGACGATGCGTTATCTGCCTTTAAAATGAGAGTAACAAGTTTTTCTTGGTTCTGTATTGTACCCTCTATGGAAACTACAAATCCGCATTGTCCATACTTTGCACTGTCTATTTGAGAAGCATTGCACAAATCTTCAATTGTCTGCCTGGGATTTTTTTTATATTTTTCTCGTGCTGTTCTTAAGACTCGATAAGTCAAATTATTTTCCAGAGCAATATAAAATTCTGCATAATCAAGACTTAAAAACTTACATATTTCTTTTGCTTCTCTATCAAAATATGGCAGCAACATATATCGCTTATTAAATGCAGGAAGAATTTCATTCTCTTTTTATAAAATTAGGATATACTTTTCCTTGTTCATATCTCACCATGGATAGATTGTCTTTATCAAACATTCCGTCTAAAAAATCTTTAGAAGATTTGGGTGTAAATTTTCCTTGCCCTATATAGTATAGTTTTACTCCTTTTACTTCTTGGAATTTTTCAGAAAGAAATACCGGTAATACACCAGACAATCCTGGCATTGATCCCACTCCCTGGACAATAATATTGGTATTCCCATTTTGTTTCTTTATACTTTTATTAAACTGCGGCTCAATATAATTACATTGATACTTTTGTACTTTACATAACAATTTTTCCGTCATACTTTCGTTCAATCCCGAACAATTTATAATTACTGTACATTTTTTTGCAAAGTCTTCCAAGCTACTTTCATCGCCAAGATCAACATATTGATACTTAACGCTCTTGTAGTTATAAAACATATCCTTTTGCTTCCTGGCTCCAATCAGTAATGTCTCATTGCCCTGTGAAAGCAATGCCTCAACCACATGGTGGCCTATATCTCCATATCCTCCAATGATCCCTATCATAGTTCTCCTTCAATCATTTCATTCTGTTCGCTTATCTTCTTTTCCATCATCAACGCCATTTGTTCCAAATATGGATTTTCAAAAATATCGGTCAGAGATATTTCTGTATCATATTGTTTTTTATGTTCTCTGATTAATTTAGTTGCTGCCAGACTGTCTCCTCCTGCTTCAAAAAAGCTACTTTCCTTCGCTACGCTATGTATCCCCAATATTTTTTTCCATATACCGGCAAGTTTATGTTCTGCTTCTGTAAAAAGCGATTCGTCTTGAACATCAATATATTGCTGTTCTATAATAGATAATATTTTCTTTCTGTCAACTTTCCCATTTTCATTCAAAGGAAATTCTGAAAAATAATAGAAATTTTCCGGACGCATATATGTAGGTACATTTTGTTTCAGTATATTCGTAATATCTTTCTGGCACTCCTTTATTCCATCCGTTTTAGATATAGCTTCAATATATTCTATTTTATCTTCATCTGTTACCTCTGCAGTATTCACCAGAAATCCGGTATGGGCCAACATATCTCTCCATTCTTCTACATCTAAAAAGAACTGCTTATTCCAAGGCTCTCTTTTTAGCTTCTAATACATAAGAAGTTATTAACGCTATCGC
>ENA-OQAZ01000994-OQAZ01000994.1-human-gut-metagenome-genome-assembly--contig:-NODE-994-length-14783-cov-3.889192_pt1 | contig 14783 bp, 20 predicted proteins | sample MGYA00242737_ERZ504531 | MGnify/ENA primary metagenome ERZ504531 (study PRJEB26092, sample SAMD00036244) | human gut metagenome | host: Homo sapiens | study: EMG produced TPA metagenomics assembly of...
CGTCGCTGACCTCGGGGCCGCGGGGCATGACCATCGTCAGCGGGCCGGGCCAGAAGGCGGCAGCCAGCTTTTTTGGCGCGCTCGGGCACCTCGGAGACGATGCCGTTCAGCATCTCCATGCCGCAGATATGCACAATGAGCGGGTTATCCTGCGGGCGGCCTTCGCTTCAAAAATTTTCTTGACGGCCTCGCCGTTGCGGCGTCGGCGGCAATGCCGTAAACCGTCTCCGTCGGCAGGGCGACGAGCTCACCCTGCTGCAAAAGCCGGGCGGCCAGCGCCACGCTCTCCGGCGTGATGGGCAAAACCTGTGTTTTCATAGCTTTATTTTCCTTCTTCTGTACTGCTTTGCTTCAGTTTTTCTTCCCGGTCTGCCAAAATCAGCGGCTCGACCACACGGTCCAGGTCGCCGTCCAGCACACCCTGCAAATTACGCAGCGTCAGGCCGATGCGGTGATCGGTCACGCGGTCCTGCGGGAAGTTGTAGGTGCGTATCTTTTCGCTGCGGTCACCGCTGCGACCTGGCTCTGGCGGCGGGCGTTGTATTCCTCGTCGTAGGCGTCCTGCTTCTGCTGCAAAAGACGGCTGCGCAGGACCTTTAAGGCGCGGTCCTTGTTCTCCCGCTGGCTGCGCTGGTCTTGGCATTCCACGACCATACCGGTGGCAGATGGGTCACGCGGATGGCGGACGACGTCTTGTTGATGTGCTGGCCGCCCGCGCCCGACGAGCGGAATGTGTCAATGCGCAGGTCTTTTGGGTTGATCTCCAGCTCGACCTCCTCGGCCTCGGGCATAACGGCCACGGTGACGGTGGAGGTGTGGATGCGGCCCTGCGTCTCTGTCTCGGGCACGCGCTGGACGCGGTGGACGCCGCTCTCGAATTTCAAGCGGCTGTAGACGTCCGGCCCCTCGACGGAAAAGACGATCTCCTTCACGCCGCCGAGCTCCGTCGGGTTTTCGCTGATCGTCTCGCACTGCCATCCGCGCCTGGCGGCGTACATTGTGTACATGCGCCACAGGCTGTGGGCAAACAACGCAGCCTCCTCGCCGCCGGCACCGGCGCGAATCTCCAGAATGACGCTTTTTTCGTCATCGGCGTCCTTCGGGATGAGCAGCAGACGCAGATTCTCTTCGCTCTGTGCCAGATTCCGGCCAATTTCGCACAGCTCCTGCTGTACCATAGCAGCAAACGCCGGGTCTGACTCTGCGGCCAGCATTTCCTTTGCGTCCGCTTCCTGCTGCTGCAGGTCGGTGTAACGGCGGTATTCTTCGATCAGGGGGGTAAGCTCTTTGTAATCACGCATCATCCGCGCGTACTCGTCGGCGTTGGCCGCCGCATCGGGCGTGGACATTCTGTGGGCCAGCTCCTCATAGCGGCGCTCGACCTCGTAGAGTTCGGTAAAGTTCTGCATAGGTTCTCCTTTGGCTGTAGGGGTCGGCGTCCCCGACGACCCGGGCGCTTTGCGGCTGCCGTTGCGTTCCGCGGGCGAGCAATGCTCGCCCCTACAATGGGCAACCCGCGTACTTATGCAAACCCCCGCTACTGCTCCCCCGCGCGCAGAACTTTTTTGATGTTGCGCTCGATCTTGGCACGCGGCAGCATGATCTCATGCCCGCAGCCCTGGCATTTGATCTTGAAATCCATGCCTACGCGCAGTACATCGAAACGGTTCGCACCGCAGGGGTGCGGCTTCTTGGTCTGGATGACGTCTCCGACCTGTACGTCCATACGGCACACCGCCTTTCTTTCAAAAATATCATTCTTATTATAGTACAGCCTGTGTTGTTTTGCAAATCTCCCGCATAAAAGTTTAGTAAGTAATCGCAAACCCACCACAAATCTTATAAGAAATGAGGAACCGAAAATGTTGGAATATCGAGCCGAAGGCCTTTGCCGCAATGCGAACCACCTGAGCCGCGAGGAGCTGAGCCGCTGCATGGCCAGCGGCGAGGTGCTGCAAAGCACAGCTCTGCCTACGACACAGGGCACCGCCTGCGGTTTGAGCTGGGCGGGCTGCGCGGCATCATGCCGTTTGCGGACTGTGTGGACGCCGCGCCCGGCGAGACCGTCAAGGACATTGCCGTGCTGACCCGGGTGGGCCGCGACCTGCTTTGTCATCATGGGCACCGAGTTTGACGATAACGGCGAGGAATACTACCTGCTCTCCCGCGCCGAGGCACAGCGCCGCTGCCGGGCACAGTACCTTGACACGCTGGAGGCCGGCAGCGTCATCCCCTGCACCGTGACCCACATTGAGAATTTCGGCGCGTTCTGCGACATCGGCTGCGGCATTGCGGCGCTGCTGCCCATCGACTGCCTGTCGGTCAGCCGCATCGCCTCGCCCGCGGACCAGGTGCAGGTCGGCCAGCAGCTTTTGTGTGCCATCAAGAACCGCGACGTGCAGGGCGCATTGTGCTGACGCTGCGCGAGCTGCTGGGCACCTGGAGCGAGAACGCAGCCTGCTTTGCCGCCGGGGAGACCGTCGTCGGAATTGTGCGCAGCGTCGAGGAATACGGCGTCTTTATTGAGATCGCACCGAACCTGGCAGGGCTGGCGGAGGCGGACTCCACACTGCGCCCCGGGCAGGCCGTGAGCGTGTACATCAAGAACATCCTGCCCGATAAAATGAAGATCAAGCTGGTCGTGGTCAACAAGAATTTGGGCCAGCCCCTGCGGTTTGAGCCGCACTATTTTGTGACCCGCGGGCGGCTCAAGCGGTGGACCTACTCCACACCGCAGAGCCGCAAGCAGATCGAAACGGTATTTTGATTTTGGCGTCCGATTTTTGTCACTTTTGGATTTTGCCATCTTGCCACGGCCCGCCGCGGCGTGTATAATATGAGATAGATGAAATTTTGTCGAGGAAGTGGTTACGATGGCAGAGGCATTCACCGCCGGGGTGCGTCCGGGCGGCCTTACAGACGACACGCAGATCCGTATGTTGCTCTGCTACCTTGTCAAAGTGGCAGGCCCCGTAAAGCGCGAAACGATGCAGGGTGCGCTTTTGCAGGAACAGCTTGTCAATTATTTTGAGTTTGCCGACGCCCTGGCCGAGGTCGAAAAGCAGCAGCTTGTCACCGTGGACGAGGACGGGCGGTATACCATTACACGCCGCGGCACCCACCGTGGCGGACACACTGGCCTACGACCTGCCCCGCACCGTGCGGGAGAGCGCGATCCGCGCCGTCATGCAGATCCGCAGCTGGCGGCACCGCGCCGCGTCGAATCGCGCCGTTGTGCAGGAGAAGGACGGCCAGTTCAGCGTGGTCTGCTCGATTGCCGACATGGGCAGTGATGTGTTCCGCATGGAGCTGGCCATGCCGGATAAGCTGACCGCCGAGATGATCAAGAACAACTTTATTGCGCACGGCAGTGATATTTTTCCGAAGCTGCTGAACGCCCTTACCCAGCCCGGCAGCGAGGATGACCGCCCCCCGGCAGGGCTGATGTAAGCAAGCCTTTTCCCCTGTGCTCTCCATGAGCACGGGGATTTTTTTGTGCCATTCCTCTTGACAACCGTGTATAGTGTGTATATACTGTAAATATCGGATATGTACAGTTCGACTACAAGGAGCTTCTGACAATGCAGATTTATCTTTCCAACTCCGGGCAGGAGCCGATCTACGCGCAGATCACGCGGCAGATCAAGCAGCAGATCCTGTCCGGTGCGCTGCGCCCCGGCGACGCACTGCCCAGCATCCGGCTTTTGGCGAAGGAGCTGCGCATCAGCGTCATCACAACGAAGCGCGCGTATGAGGATCTGGAGCGCGACGGCTTTATCCTGACCCAGCAGGGCCGGGGCAGCTTTGTCGCCGAGCAGAACCCCGCCCTGCTGCGCGAGGAGCATTTAAAAAAGGTCGAGGACTGCCTGCAGGGCGCGGTGGACGCCGCGCGGCTGGGCGGCATCGGCTATGACGAGGTTGCAGGAGACGCTGCGCTTTTGTGGGAGGGCTGACCTATGGCAGCAAGCACCGCCGCTTTACGCGGCATCACGAAGCAGTACAAAGACTTTACCCTTGGGCCGGTTGATATGACCGTGCCCGCGGGCAGCATCGTCGGGCTGATCGGCGAGAACGGCGCAGGCAAGACGACGCTTTTGAAAATCCTCTGCGGCGTCAACCGGGCGGATGACGGCACGGTTGACCTGTTGGGCGGTTCCCCTGCCGATGCCGCCACTCGCGCCAAGATTGGCGTTGTGTTTGAGGATGCCTTTTTCTACGGGAGCTTCACCGCCGCGCAGGTCGCGCGCAGTCTGGCCGGAATGTACGGTGCGCGGTGGAATGCGGACAGCTTTTCCGCCTATCTGCGCCGCTTTGGTCTGGACGCAGGCAAGAAGCTCAAAGAGTACAGCCGCGGCATGCGGTTAAAACTGAGCCTGGCTGCGGCGCTGGCCCATGACCCCGAGCTGCTGGTGCTGGACGAAGCCACCGCCGGTCTTGACCCGGTGGTGCGCGGTGAGCTGCTGGACCTGTTTTTGGAGTTCATCCAGGACGAGCGGCACAGCATTGTCATGAGCAGCCACATCACGGCAGATCTGGAGCAGATCGCGGATTCCATCGCGTACCTGCACAACGGGCAGCTGCTGTTTCAGGAGAACAAGGATGACCTTTTGCAGGAATACGGCGTGCTGCACTGCGGCGAGGATGTACTGACTTCCCTGCCCGCCGGGCTGGTGGTGTTCACCAGGCGCGGGGCCTATGGGTGTGAAAGTCTGGTCAGGGAACGGCGCACCGTGCAGGAGCTTTTGCCGGAGGCCTCTGCGACGCGGCAAGGCTCGATGATATTATGCGGTTTTACAGCGGAAGGGATGCACAATGAAAGGGCTTTTGTATAAAGAATGGGCCACTCTGACAAGTTCCTACAAACAGTCTGTATTTTTTATCGCGTTCCTCTACGGCGGCATCAGCATTCTGACCGGGCAGACCGGAATGGCCTATGCATTGCTCGTTGTATTTTCCATTCTGATCACCTCCACGATTTCGTTTGACGAGAACTCCCATTGGGACATCTACGTCCGCACGCTGCCCGTAACACCCGCGCAGCTTGTGGGCAGCAAATACCTGTTTGGGCTGTGCGGGCTGGCGCTGGGCACAGTGTGTACGGTACTGATCGTGGCGCTGAACAATGTGCTGCCACCTCTGCTGTTCTGGCACACCTCGTATAAAGTACCGCCCCTCGAGTGTCTGGCAGCCCTGCTGGCCTGCGGCAGCATGGCGCTGCTGTTGGTCGCGCTTTTGCTGCCGCTGTCCTATCGGTTCAACAGTGTCAAGGCCCGCAGCTGGTTGTTTCTGATCATCGGTGTGCTCGGCGGTTGTATTGGGCTGGTCGCTTCCGTCTCGCCCGATTTGATGCAGCTGTTCAATACCTCCGACGAAGTGCTGCTGACGGGGCTGGTTGCAGCGTTTGTGGGGCTGCTGGCGGTGTATTTTGTGAGCTATAAGGTATGCGTGGGGATTTATAAGCGGAAGGAATACTGAGTTCCTGCCGCAATGTGCCCGGGCGGATATGGAATCCGCCCCTACGTGTGTGGGCGGCTTCCCTGCGGGCGAGCAATGCTCGCCCCTACAAGGGAGGCTTTACAATAAAAAATCCTGTGCCCTTTTGCGGACACAGATTTTTAGTATGCACTTATTCGCAGCCCAGATAGGCTTTGCGAACCTCGATGTTGTTGGCGAGCTCGGTGGCCTCGCCCTCCATCTTGATCGTGCCGGTCTCCAGAACATAAGCGCGGTTGGCGATCTCCAAGGCCATCTTTGCGTTCTGCTCCACCAGCAGCACGGTCACGCCGTTGCGGTTGACCTGGCGGATGATCTTGAAGATTTCCTTGACCAGCAGCGGGGACAGGCCCATGGACGGCTCGTCCAGCAGCAGCATTTTGGGCTTGCACATCAGTGCGCGGCCCATGGCCAGCATCTGCTGTTCGCCGCCGGAGAGCGTACCGGCGGGCTGGTTGCGGCGCTCCTTCAGACGCGGCAGCAGGTCAAAGACCATGTCGAAGTCATTCTGGATGGCCTCCTTGCCGTCGCGGCGTGTGTACGCGCCCATCTGCAGGTTCTGCTGCACGGTCAGGCCGCTGAACACGCGGCGGCCCTCCGGTACCTGCGCCAGGCCCAGGCGGATGATCTTGTGCGCCTCCATCTTGCTGATGGTCTGGCCGCAGTAGTCGATCTCGCCGCTCTGCAGCTTCAGCAGACCGGAGATCGCGTGCATCGTCGTGGTCTTGCCCGCGCCGTTCGCACCGATCAGGGTGACGATCTCGCCCTCATTGACATGGAACGAAACGTCCTTGATGGCGTGGATCGAGCCATAGTAAACATTGATATTTTTGACAGAAAGCATCTCGCCCATCGTCAGTCACCTCCCAGATATGCCGCAATGACCTTCGGGTTGTTGCGGATGGCTTTGCCGTCGCCGCGGGCAATCACACGGCCATAGTCCAGCACGGTGATCTCCTCGCAGATGCCCATGACAAAGTTCATATCATGCTCGATGAGCAGGATGGCGACGCCGAACTGGTCGCGCACGCTGTGGATGGTGTGCATCAACTCTTCGGTCTCGTTGGGGTTCATACCGGCGGCGGGCTCGTCCAGCAGCAGCAGCTTCGGGTTCGTGGCCAGTGCGCGGGCAATTTCCAGCTTGCGCTGCTTGCCGTAGGGCAGTTGGCTGGCCTTGTAGTCGGCCTCCTTGTCCAGGTCAAAGATTTTGAGCAGCTTCATGGCCTCGCGGTTCATCTCGTGCTCTTTTTCCTTGTAAGCAGGCAGACGCAGGATGCCGGTCCACATATTGTACCTGATCTGGTTGTGCAGACCGACCTTGACGTTATCCAGCACCGTCATATCATTGAACAGGCGGATATTCTGGAAGGTACGTGCAATACCGGACTTGCTGATAAGCTCGGGGTTCTGGCCGGTAATGTCCTTGCCGTCCAGAATGATGTTGCCCTCGGTGGCTTATAGACGCCGGTCAGCATGTTAAAGACCGTCGTCTTGCCCGCGCCGTTGGGGCCGATCAGGCCGTACAGATGACCCTTTTCAATGGAAAGATCGAGCTGCGCAACGGCCTGCAGGCCGCCGAACGCAATACCCAGGTTACTGACCTCCAGCAGTGCCATTTACGCCACCCCCTTTTTTTCTTTGTCTTTGGCACCCTTGCCCTCGGCATCCTCCTTGCGGAAGCGCGCGGTCAGGCGCTTGCGCAGGGCAATCATTTCGGGGCTCTGGTTGAAAATCATGACCACGATCAGCACGATGGCGTAGATCAGCATACGATAGTCGTTCATGCTGCGCAGCAGCTCAGGCAGAACGGTCAGCACGGCGGCGGCGATGACCGAGCCGCGCAGGTTGCCGATGCCGCCCAGAACAACGAACACCAGAATTAAAAATCGAGGTGTTGTAGTCGAACTTCTTCGCGACCAGCGAGGAGTAGTTCAGCGCGTAGAGTACGCCTGCAACGCCCGCAAAAACGGCGGAGGTCACAAACGCCATGAGCTTGTACTTCGTGATGGGGACGCCGACGGAACGCGCGGCGATCTCGTTATCGCGAATGGCCTTGATGGCGCGGCCCGCGCGGGAGTTGACGAGGTTCAGAATGACCAGCAGCGTAATAATGACCAGCACGATGCCGATGGTGAAGGTGGACGCTTCTTGATGCCGGTGATGCCCATAGCGCCGTTGATCAGCACCTTGCCGTCTACCCCCAGATTCAGGGAGGCGGAATCCTTCAGTGAGAAGTGCAGGCCGTGGGAATCCACGCCAGATAACAGGCGTTCATAACGTTCTTGACGATCTCACCAAAAGCCAGCGTGACGATGGCCAGATAGTCACCGGACAGACGCAGAACGGGGATGCCAACGAGCACGCCGAACAGACCTGCCACCGCGCCGCCGACCACGAAGGCCAGCAGCAGTGCAAGGGGCTGCGGGGCGTTTTCGGACATGACGACATAGACGAGCGTGCCGGAGAACGCGCCGACGCTCATGAAGCCGGCGTGGCCGAGGCTCAGCTCACCCAGCATACCGACGGTCAGGTTCAGCGAGACCGCCATAATGACATAGGCGCAGATGGGCACGAGCTGGCCGGAGAAGGAGTTTGTCAGCGCACCGGCGGCACTCAGAATTTGAATCAGGACATAGAAGCCGGCGACAATGCCCAGCGTAATGACGTTGCTTTTGGTGGACTTTTTCATATTTTTCAACATAGCAGCCACCTCAAACCTTCACGTTGACCTTCTTGCCCAGCAGGCCGGTGGGCTTGACAATGAGCACCACGACCAGGACAAGAAATACGATAGCGTCAGACAGTTGGGTCGAAATGTAGGCCTTGCTCAGGTTCTCGATGATGCCCAGCAGGATACCGCCGAGGAACGCACCCGGGATAGAGCCGATGCCGCCAAAGACCGCGGCCACGAACGCCTTGATGCCGGGCATGGCGCCGGTTGTGGGCTGCAGGGTCGGATAGGACGAGCAGAGCAGCGCACCGGCACCGCGGCCAGCGCAGAGCCGATGGCAAAGGTCAGCGAGATCGTCGCGTTGACGTTGACGCCCATCAGCTGGGCGGCGCCGCGGTCCTCCGACACAGCCAGCATGGCGTGGCCCGCGGGGGTGTTATTGACGAACCAGATCAGCACGACCATGATGACAATGCAGGCAATGATGGTCACGACGGTCTCTGCCGAGATGGTCAGCTGCCCGCCGAACAGACTGATGGGCTTGAGCCCGGAGACAACAGAGGTAAAGCTCTTGGGGTTGGACGTCCAAGCCAGCTGGGCCACCTGCTGCAAAAGGTAGCTGACGCCGATGGCTGTAATCAGGACGGCCAGAGACGGGGCCTCACGCAGCGGGCGGTAGGCGACGCGCTCGATCGTAACGCCCAGAACGGTGCAGACGACCATCGAAAGGACAATGGCCAGCACGGGGTTCATACCCGCAGAGCCAAAGGCAAAGAACACAACATAGCTGCCAATCATGATAACGTCGCCGTGGGCGAAGTTCAACATCTTGGCAATGCCGTAGACCATCGTATAGCCCAGGGCGATCAGCGCGTAAACGCTGCCCAGACTGATACCGTTGATCAGGTAGGATAAAAATTGCATTGCGGAATACACCTCACTCTAACTTTTCCCCTGCTGATCGTTATGCCGCAGGTAAGCAGGAAAATATGAATCCATAGTAGCACAAATCTGCGGGCAAAACAATGGGTTATCCTGTATTTCTGCAAAAAACAAGTGTATTTGTCGAGACCTGCTTCTACCAAACCAAAAGGGCTGCCGAACCCTATGTCCGGCAGCCCCCATTAGCAACGGAAAATTCAGTTACGTGCGCCGTACCGGAATTACATAGCAGCGTAAGCGCCGTCCTTGATGACAACAGCCTTAGGAGCCTTGGAAACCGCACCGGAAGCATCCCAGGTCATGCCATCGCCGGTCAGACCGTCAAAGGTCATGCTGGTGAACTGAGCCTTGAGAGCATCGCAGACGTCAGAGGCATCCATGTCGCCGTTGATACCGCCGGCAACCGCAGCCTGATAGATGGCGTAGACGACATCGTAAGCATCGGCAGCGAACTGGTTCGGGGTGTCGCCGTAGGCTCCTTGTAAGCGGAGACAAAGGCCTGCGTCTTTTCATCCTGTGCGTCTGCAGCGAACGGGGTCAGGAGCATCAGACCCTCGGCCAGAGAGGTGTCAAAGCCCTCAATGGTCAGGATGCCGTCCATACCGTCGCAGCCGAAGAAGACAGGCGCATAGCCGCTCTTGTTGGCGGCAATCAGGATCTGAGAAGCCTCCTGATAGTAGATGGGCAGGAATACGAGATCAGCACCGGCCTGCTGGCACTTGGCAACCTGCGTGGACAGGTCAGACTTGTTGTCAGCGGTGAATGCCTCAGCGGTAACGATCTCGAGGTTCTTGGCAGCAGCCTCGGCCTTGAACTTCTCATAAATACCGGAAGAATAGGCATCGGAGGAGTCATAGATGATGCCGACCTTGGTGCCGAGCTTGTTTTCTGCGATATAATCTGCGGAGGCAACGCCCTGGTTGGGGTCGGTAAAGCAGATCTGGAACACATTGTCGCCGCTCTCGATGACAGCGGGCGCAGAAGCGGAAGGCGTCATCATAAACAGGTTATCATTGGCGGTCTCGGCGGCAACGGCAATGGACGGGGTGGTTGTGACAGGACCGGCCAGAACCTGCAGGCCCCAGTCCTTCAGGGTGTTGTAGGCGTTGACGCTCTTCTCGGCGTCATGCTCATCGTCCTCGAACTTCCACTCAAAGACATCGCTGCCGTTGGCGGCGTTGATTTCCTTGACGGCCAGCTCCTCGGCGTTCTTAACGGCCTGACCGTAGATGCGGCGCCGCCGGTAACAGGGCCAATGCCGCCGATCTTGATGGGGGTGCCGGTGTAAGCTCCGGAGCCCTCACCGGCTGCCTCGGCAGTGGCAGCGGTGGAGGTGGAGGCAGCCTCAGAGGAGGATGCCGTATCGGTGGATGCGGAAGAGCCGCAGGCGGCCAGGCTCAGGACCATGGAAGCCGCCAGCACAGAGCTAACGAGTTTTTTCATAATAGGGTTCCCTCCTAAAAATAAAGCAACGGCACATAACGGGTTCGCACAACCCCGTGCCGCTTCATTGACTAAATTATAAGCTTTTGTTTACAAAAATGCAATGAACCAAATCAACAGCGTTTTCTATGCTTTTTGACCGCTTTATGGGGAAGTTTCACAAATTTTGGTTACAAAACATTATCAACTTTACCTATTGACATTTTAGTAAGACTTTTTGGGATAAAGGACTTGCAAAATCCGCCATAATTTGTCATAATAGAATGAAACTGAGTTTGTGAAAGGGGCATCATCGCAGATGAAACTTTTGGAGGAACGTATTATGCAGGAAGGCCAGGTTCGTCCCGGCAATGTCCTGAAGGTCGACTGCTTTCTGAACCATCAGCTGGACGTAGACCTGCTGGACAAGGTCGGCGAGGAGTTCTACCGCATCTTCAAGGACGACGGTATCAACAAGATTCTGACCATCGAGGCATCCGGCATCGCCATCGCCTGCATGACCGCGCGGCATTTCAACGTGCCTGTCGTCTTTGCCAAGAAGGCCAAGAGCAAGAACATTGACGGCGAGGTCTACACCTCCACCGTCCATTCCTACACCTATGGCCGTGATTATGACATCACGCTGTCCAAGAAGTTTCTCTCCCCCTCTGACAAGGTGCTGATTCTGGACGACTTCCTCGCCAACGGCAAGGCCATGAAGGGTCTGCTGGATGTCTGCGCGCAGGCAGGTGCGACCGTCGGCGGCATCGGCATCTGCATTGAGAAGGGCTTCCAGCCGGGCGGTGCCGAGCTGCGCGCTGCCGGCTACAAGCTGGCCAGCCTGGCCATCGTCGATACGATGACCGACGACCAGCTGACGTTCCGTGAGCAGTAGCTTTTCTCTGATTTTACGTATGGCGCAAAATTCCCGGGCCGTGAAAGCGGCCCGGGAATTTTTATTTCAGATGTTCAGAAGCAGAGATCACTTGCCCAGAGAAGCCAGATAAGCAGCATTCTGCGCGGCCAGCGCGGGCCATGACTGTCTGTTCAGATTTTTCATACGTCTCACCAACCAAAAACCGCCTGCGCGGTGCGCAGGCGGTCAATGCTTTATGTGGTTACATCAGCCCTTGATGGCAGCAGCAACTTCAGCAGCGAAGTCCTCGTTGCGCTTCTCCAGGCCCTCGCCCTTGGTGAAGTGGGTGAAGGCAGCGATCTTGATGTCACCGCCCAGAGCCTTCGCGGTGTCGGCAACGTACTTCTTGACGTCCATGCCGCCGTCCTTGATGAAGGCCTGGTCGACCAGGCAGGCTTCCTTGTAGAACTTGCCCAGCTTGCCGACGGCCATCTTCTCCTTGATAGCGTCGGGCTTGTTGGCAGTCTTGGGATCGTTGGCCATCTGAGCCAGAACGATCTCCTTCTCCTTGGCCAGGACGTCCTCGGGCACGTCGGACTCGTTCAGGTAGCTGGGGTTAGCAGCAGCGACCTGCATGGCGATGTCCTTGCCGAAGGCAGCGAACTCGGGCTTGGCAGCGACGTCGTCAGAGGTCTCGAACTTGACGATGACGCCGTGGGTGCCGCCGCCATGGACGTAGGCAGCGCAGTGGCCCTCATAGCGGGCAAAGCGGCGAACCTTGATGTTCTCCTTGATGACGAGGATCAGAGCCTTCAGGGCATCGTCAACCGTGCCGTCGCCCATCTTGCAGGCCATCAGGGCCTCAACATCGGCGGGGTTCTCGTCAGCAACGACCTTGGCCAGGTTCTTGGTGAAGTCAACAAACTTGTCGTTCTTGGCGACGAAGTCGGTCTCGGCGTTGACCTCAACGACAACAGCGCAGTTGTCGAAAGAAACGGCATAGACCATGCCCTCGGCGGCGATGCGGCCAGCCTTCTTGTTGGCAGCAGCCAGGCCCTGCTCGCGCAGGATCTCGATAGCCTTCTCGAAGTCGCCGTCAGCCTGGGTCAGTGCTTCTTGCACTCCATCATGCCGCAGTCGGTCTGCTTACGCAGCTCCATAACGTCTTTTGCAGAAATAGCCATAGTGCTCAATGTCCTTTCTGAATTGTAGGGAGTAAATCAATCCTCTTTGGTCTCGGCGGCGGGAGCGTCCTGAACGCCCTGCTTGCCTCCAGCACAGCGCTGGCCATGGCACCGGAGATCAGCTTGACAGCGCGGATAGCGTCGTCGTTGCCGGGGATGACGTAGTCGATCTCATCGGGATCGCAGTTGGTATCAACGATAGCAACAATGGGGATGTTCAGCTTGCGGGCCTCAGAGACAGCGATGCGCTCCTTGTGGGGGTCAACGATGAACATAGCCTTCGGCAGAGCCTTCATGTTCTTGACGCCGCCCAGGTACTTGTCCAGCTTGGCCATCTCGAGCTCGAGCTTGACGACTTCCTTCTTGGGCAGCAGGTCGAACGTGCCGTCCTCCTGCATGGTCTTGAGCTGCTCCATACGGTCGATGCGCTTACGGATGGTGCGGAAGTTGGTCATCATGCCGCCCAGCCAGCGAGCGTTGACATAGTGCATGCCGCAGCGGGTAGCCTCGTCACGGATGGACTCCTGAGCCTGCTTCTTGGTGCCGACGAACAGGATCTCGCCGCCCTGTGCAGCGGTGTCGCGGACGAAGTTGTAAGCCTCATCGAGCTTCTTCACGGTCTTCTGCAGGTCAATGATGTAGATACCATTGCGCTCGGTGAAGATGTACTTAGCCATCTTGGGGTTCCAGCGGCGGGTCTGGTGACCAAAGTGAACGCCTGCCTCGAGAAGCTGCTTCATAGAAACGACTGCCATAGTAAAATTACCTCCAAAATTTGTTTTGCCTCCGCACACCGTGATCCACTGACATATCGGATGCCGGCGGACTGCCCTCCACTCGTCAGAGCACAAAGGCATAGTGATGCGTGTGTAATGCTAAGTAATAATAGCACAAACCTCTGGCCGTTGCAAGGGGTTTTCGTGCTTTTTTCTAAAAAGAATCGTAGTTTTTCGTCAATCTGCGCCCTCGGCCAGCTCCTTGAGGCCCATCCGGCTCAGGCATAGCCTTTGCCGAACATGAGGTCGTACTGGAGCAGCCAGTGCTCATCGCTCCACTTCTGCTGCAGGGGGGTCAGCTCGTTCGAGGCGGTGCCGTCCTTCTCCAGGATGGTGCCGCGGGTGTTGGCCCGGTAGGCGGCCCGGAGCTGACGACCAAGGAACTGGAAGTAGGCGGGCTGACGCAGGCCGAACAGCTCCATCATCACCGGCGAGATGTCGTAGGCGGCGATGGTGCCGAGGTCGACCGCCCGGTCGGAGTAGTTCGACCACATGAGCAGGGTGGTCTGATGGAGCGGGGGTCGGCGCTGGAACGCTGGCATAGCCGCTGCGGGTGTAGATGTCGTAGTTCGAGTCGATGGGGTTGTAGTGGTCGCCCCAGAACACCAGAATGACCGGCTCGTCCACCTGCGAGAAGTAGTCCGTCAGCCTGCCCAGCATGGCGTCGGCGTCCCGGATGCCGGTGGCAAAGTCTTCCAGCGCACCCACGGTGCTGGCCTTGAGGCCCGCCGGGGCTTCGGTGACCTTCACCCGCTGGTCGTCGGGGTAGTTAGTCCTTATTATAATTGGTATGGTTCTGCATGGTGACGGCGTGGAGAAAGACGGGGGCGTCGGACTGGGCTTCATGGTCTCGTACTGGCCGATGATCTGGTCGGCCATGGAGTCGTCGGTGACGAGGCCGGTGGTCCAGTAGTGGCGGCGCACCTTCTGGACGCCGTGCATCTTCTCGAGGCTGATGAAATCGTCGAGGCCGAGGTTGGGGTAGGCCGTGTCGCGGCTCCAGTATCTGGCCCAGGAAGCAGTGGACCGCCGCCGTCTGATAGCCTTCGGTCTTGAGGTAGCTGGGCAGGGCGAACATGGGCTTCGTCACGTGCTGCTGGTAGGGCTTGCTGCCGCTGGCAGATAGGACACCGAGTAGCCCGTCAGGGCCTCGAACTCCACGTCACAGGTGCCGCCGCCGAAGCTGGGGCTGTAGACCCGGCCATAGGCGCTGGTCTGCTGCAGAGCGTGGAGGTTGCCGAGACGTCGGTGTCGAACTGGAAGCCGTACTGTTCCAGCCTCGAGACGTCCAGTAGGACTCGTCCATCACGGTAGAGGATGGTGGGCTGCTTTCACCTGTTCGGTCTGCCGGGGGTCTGGGCGGCGTAGGAGCGGGGGTAGACCGGACTGGTGGTGTACTTTTCCCCTGCCTCCACGTTGTCGAGGATGGCGTTGATGGC
>ENA-OQAZ01000995-OQAZ01000995.1-human-gut-metagenome-genome-assembly--contig:-NODE-995-length-14767-cov-1.905260_pt1 | contig 14767 bp, 12 predicted proteins | sample MGYA00242737_ERZ504531 | MGnify/ENA primary metagenome ERZ504531 (study PRJEB26092, sample SAMD00036244) | human gut metagenome | host: Homo sapiens | study: EMG produced TPA metagenomics assembly of...
GGCAAAATCTCCCACAAACTGTGACGCACATCTTGCAGAAAGCCTTTTTCAAACACGCTCTAGCGAGCGGGAATAAGCGCAGCTTATTCATCGGGAGCGGCGAATGGTGATCATGAACGAAGTTCATGATATAATGAGCGGAAGAGAGCCAGAACAAAGTTTGTTCTGTTTATGATCGAAAGAACGTCCAGGGGGCAGAATTCCTGGATATTACTATATGGAGGAATCAAAGAAATGATGAGAAACAGAGAAGTGTTAAATGAAATAAAAAAACAGAGCCGGACTCTGATCGAAGAAAAGCGCGATAAATTTGTCAAACAAAGTCTGCTGTCGGATGAATTTTTGGACATGATGCAGAGAAACCGGAAACCATTTGACCTTTTGATGTCGTATTATCAGTGTGCGATCATGGAGATTGAGACGAAATTTAAAGTATTAAATGAGGAATATTCCCTGGAATATGATAAAAATCCGATCGAAGGGATCAAAAGCAGGATCAAATCTTATGACAGTCTGTTAAAGAAGATCCGCAGAAAAGATATCCCGATGACACTTGAATCCATCGAGAAGAATATCACGGATATCGCCGGTGTGCGGGTGATCTGCTCCTTCCCGGCAGATATCTATGAAGTCGCAGACAGCTTTTTGCGACAGGACGATATCACCTTATTAGAGCGTAAAGACTATATCCAGAATCCGAAGCCAAGCGGCTACCGCAGCCTGCACCTGATCGTGCAGGTACCGATCTTTCTGCAAAATGAGAAAAAACCGGTAACAGTGGAAGTGCAGTTCCGCACGATCGCGATGGATTTCTGGGCAAGTCTGGAACATAAGATGCGTTATAAAAGAACATTCCGGCAGAGCAGATGAAGTATCTGCAGGACGAACTGTACGACTGTGCGGAACAGAGTGCGGCACTGGATAAAAGAATGCAGAGCATCCGCAATCTGATCGCGGAAAATAAGGAAGAGGAGGAAGAACCGAAAGGATTTTTCCTGCCGCGTCTGTAAGAAAATCTGAAAAAAACGTGAATTTTATGAAAACAGTGTGAAAATGCTGTCTGACGGGAAAGATTATGCTATAATCATAATCTACTAAGAGAACAAAAAACGGAACCTCCGTGAAAAGAAAGAGGGAATACTATGCCATATTATTTTTATGATGCAACCTATATATTGGTGCTGATCGGTGCGCTGATCAGTATGATTGCTTCCTGAATGTAAAGAATACATTCCGGACATACAGCAGAGTATGGAACAGCAGAAATATCCCATCGCAGGACATCGCGCAGATGATCCTTCACGATGCCGGAATCTACGATGTAAGGATCGAGCGGATCCGCGGCGATCTGACCGATCATTATTCTCCGAATGAAAAAGTCCTTCGACTGTCCGATTCGGTATACGGATCGACATCCGTAGCGGCGATTGGTGTGGCAGCTCATGAGTGCGGGCATGCGATCCAGCATCAGGAAGGATATGCGCCGTTGAAACTCCGTTCCTTCTCCGTACCATTAGCCAACATCGGCTCCCGCTTTCCTGGCCGATTATCTTGCTGGGACTGATCCTTGGATGGTCAGGGTTACTGGAAGTCGGTATTCTGTTATTTGTATTTGTGGTAGCCTTTCAGCTGATCACGCTTCCGGTGGAATTCGATGCCTCCCATCGCGCGATCCGGATCCTCGAAGCAAAACAGCTCTTCGGCGATCAGGAATTACAGGGCGCGAAGAAAGTTCTGACAGCGGCAGCACTCACCTATGTGGCAGCGCTTGCATCGGCGATTCTGCAGCTGGTTCGACTGATCCTGATCTCAAGACGGAACGACGACTGATAAAAACAGGAAAAGAATAAAGACTGAAATAGGAATAGGAATAGGAATACGCCCGTTCAGACAGGCAGGTAGCAACAGAAACCTGAAAAGTCTGAGCGGGCGTATCTGTTTTCTGGAGCAATCTGTAATTGTAGTATATATGACTTGATTTTTGAAAAAACATATGCATAATATAAAAGCAAATGGTAACCAAACGATTGACAAAAGAGACAGCCACAGGAGGCGAAATTCGAATGACAACAGAAGAACTCGTAAAACAGATATGCAAAGAACAGGGCATGAGTGTGGCAAAGCTGGCGGCTGCATTGGGGCAGTCCAGGCAGAATTTTTATAAAAAGTTACAACGGGATACCCTGACCGCGCAGGAATGGCAGGAGGCAGCGAAAGTACTGGGTGTGGAATTTGACCAGGGTTTTGTCCTGCCGGATGGAACCAGACTTGGAGTTTCCGGGAAAAGGGAGAAACGCACGGTACTGCCGCTGATGGGAAGTGCATTCTCACCGGGAAAGGCAGAGGAGACCGTAGAACAGTTTGAAGATCCGGATCTGCGGGAGATTGCCCGCGGGGAACTCTGCTTTTTCAGGGCACAGGCAGAATCCTGTATTCAATGTGTGGAAAAATACCAGACCAGTGAGGATCCGATGCTGCGGCTTTCTGCCGATATGCTTTCTACTTTTGCGAACTTTACCCTTGGAAATGCAAAGGAAGCGCAGATGGCAAGGGAAGATGTGTCACAGATTCTGAAAGAACATCTGAAAAAAGAAGATCCCGACATGATTGCGTCCTGCCTGTTTGCTGTTTATGTGACCAGTGTTCTGATTCATATTCCACCGGAAGAGGGAACGCCGCCACTGGATCGTTATCTTTCGTACCTTCCGGTCGGGCAGCGGTTGTTTGCAATCAGTATGCTGGGGCATGCCGCTTATCTGAAAGGAGAGTATGCCAGAGCACAGGGCATGGGGCAGACGGCGATGGCAATGACGGAAAAGATCTATCCGATCCCGATGATTTACCTGCATTGTGTGTCTGCCATGTGCCAGATCAACCAGAAAGATCAGGAGGGCGCAAGGCAATCGGTATCCGAAGGCTGGGAGATGGCGAGAAAAGACAAATTCCTGGAACCGTTTATTGAATATCACGGATTGCTGCAGGGGGTACTGGAAGCCAGCATAAGAAAAAGTGAGCCGGAAGTCTATAAGAAACTGGTGGACGGGGTAATCGCTTTCAGCCGCGGCTGGATGAAAATCCATAACCCACAGATGCAGAAAGCAGTGACGGATCTTCTGACACCGCTGGAATATTCCATCGCGATGCTTGCCTGCAGGGACTGGACAAATCAGGAGATAGGAGAACATCTGGGACTTTCGGTGAATACGGTAAAACATTATGTATCCGGGATACTGGAAAAGTTACATATCGACAAAAGAGAGAAAATAAAGGAATTTGTAAATCAATAAGTGAAAAAAAGAAGTGTCTGTTTTTGAAACTATATAGAAAAAACAGGCACTTTTTTTCAATTGAACGGGCATGTTATGGCACTTCTGATTTTGCTAAAATATAGAAAATGTGAAACTGTCAGATGCGAAAAGTGTTATCAGATACAAATTAAGCGCGAATATGGCAGTGAGGAAAATGCTAAAAGGAGAGGAAGTGTACATATGAAAAAACGTCTGATCAGTCTGTTACTGAGTGTGGCAGTACTTACGACATCCGTTCCGGTGTCGACATTCGCTGATCCTTCTGCCGGACAGGAGCCGGCGGTCTCATCGGAGAAGAGTCAGGAGAGGGGAATTGACTATAAGAAAAACGGGGGAACTTTTCAGGAGAACTATCAGGCTCCTTCGGAATATCCGGCTGCTGAGCTGCCGGGAGCGGAAGACATCAGAAAACCGGGGTATGAATTCGGTGGATGGTACGACAACCCGGAACTGACAGGGAAAGCAGTTACCGGTCTGGATACGGGAGATTATGAGGGTAATGTAGTTCTGTATGCCAGATGGATCGAACGGTATTATCAGGTGGATATTCCCAGTGAAGTATCTGTGGGGCAGGATTCTTTTACCCTGAAGGCAAAGTCCGGAGGTTTTATGAGAACGATCAGCTCAGTGTGGCGGTACACTCGGAAAATGACTGGAAGCTGAAGTCCGACAACATGAGGTGAGCTATGAGCTTCGCGATAAGGATACCAATAAGATCGTAGAAAATGATGCGGTTATCGCCAGCTTAAGTGCGGATACGAAGCAGACCAACAGAACGTTTGCTGCGGAACTGACCCAAAAAGCCAACTATACCGGTGATTACAGTGATCAACTGAACTTTGATATTTCATTCAGGGAAACAGAATATACGATCCAGTATGTAACGGACGGAGGCATGGTTTACAGGGATAATCCGGATAAGCCGGGGGAAAGCATGGAGATCACCCAGCAGAAACTTTCGGCGGGAACCACGCTGAATGATCTGCCGCTGGCAGTCCGAAAATCCAGTACCTTTGTCGGCTGGTGTTACGACCGGGAATGTACGGATTATGTGGACAGTGAAGACAGACTTCTTGGGGATCTTACGTTATATGCAGCGTATACCGATATGCAGCCGATGGAGTCCGTCACCATGGATACCTACGCCCGTGCCTATGATGTGGCAACGGATTTTGCCATCGGCATCACCAATACCGGGGATGCACTGGATGATGCAGAGATTCTTGCGGCATGTAAGATTAAAAATGTCAGCGATCCATCGGAAGAGATCACGCTGGCAGTTACCAGGGGAGAGGACAATACCTGTACCGTTAGCAATCCGAAAGGCTGGCAGCCGGGTGCTTCCTACAAACTGACGCTGAAAAATGATCAGCTGTATTTTACCGGATTTGACAAAACGATCCGGGAATATGATTTTACGGTTTACCGGGAAGAAACAAAGAATGTGGAACTGAACCGGGAGATCCGGTATATCCATACACGGGAACTGAGTAACCTGACCGTCAACGGAAAAGCGGCGGATTCCGTTTCCGTGGCAGTCATGACGGTAGGTGTAGACGGAGAGATTCAGGGAGAGGGAAGCGATACGACCGGTTCCTTTACCTATACAAAGGATTCGTTACAGACGGGGGATATCGTCGGTGTCTATTCCGGCGATGTGATCCCGTCCATGGATCTGGCAGCAGGTGACAACAGTGATGTCTCTTATTTTGAGATCACCGGATGCAACGGCAGCCAGTACGAATACCGGGGGGCGAAGGCGGAGGATGTTTTATTTACGCCGGACGTATTTCCACTGGAAAAAAGTAAGATCAGGATGGCGATCCGGACAACCATTCGGTTACCGTGGCAGTCGGTGAACTGATCTTCGGAGATGACGAGATGAGTCAGGCGCTGAATCTGGATGAAAGCACCACCGTGGATCCGGGTGACTACCTGGCACTGTATACCGATCTGAACAGCGGAACGCCGGAGTACGGAGAGATCACAAAAGTAGAGCAGAGTGGTACGGATTATATCCTGGCATATCAGACGGTTTCTTTCGAAGAGATGCAGGCGGCTATGGATGTGTATCAGAAGGACCAGGTGGAAGGAGACGATCTGTTAGAAGAAACAGACCGGGAGAACCTGGAAGAACAGATTCAGGTTCAGGCGATGGAGAGCGGATTCGCACAGGATGTAGCAGACCGGATCGGTGCTGCGGCGATCGCTACCGATTCCTTTGAAGAGCTGGAAGCCTCTCTGGAGGAAGAACTTGGCGCAGATGTTTCCGTGGAATATACAGAGGAAAATAAGAGTGACGAAACAGAAGAAAGTACGCTGATCGGGGATGTCGCACCACAGAGTCTGCCGGAAAGTGACAGCCTGATTCCAAAGACTTATGCGAGAAAACCGGGGGGAACGGGAACCGGCAAACCGATCGTGACAGTCAGCCTGGGAACGGTCAGAGCCAATCTCGGTACAACGCTGAAACATTTTGACGGAGATGTCAGCGGCGTGCATCTGGCACTGGAGATTCCGGTGCTGGTCAATATCCAGCTGAATGCCAATGCAAATATCCAGATCACTGTAACTTCTACCTTCGAGCAGGAAGTCCGGGTGGATATTAATGTAGACGGAAAAGCGGTCTGGAAAGTATGGAAGATTTTCCCGTATATCGCAGATTATAAGGTGACAGCGTCGCTGGATCTGTATGAGTACACCGGCATTGCTCTGGATGTGAATTTTAAGACCGTGGAGGGCGAGGGCAGTTCCGGAGGTTCCAACAAAGGCTCCAAACTGCGAAAAGGTGTCAATAAGATCGCCGGAGAGCTGAAGAGCATGATGGAAAACGGAGAAGAGTATATCACGGACAAGACGAAATTCTCCGGAAGCCTGGGCGATGAGGAAGAGGGAGAGGAAATCTCCGTTTCCAAGAGCCTGGCACAGCGGTACTCGGAACTTCTGGCAGATGAAGGCGACTGGGTGGAAATCTATAATCGCCTGCTGGTAGATAATCATTTCCGTGTGCTGGCGATTATTGATATAGAAGTGAAACTGGAATTTGTGGTTTATGCCAATATGAACATTTCTATCGGAATGTCCTACTGGTATAAGAACGCAAAACGATACGTATTCTCTCTGAAAGTGATGGATCGGACAGCAACCAGCGATACGATTGACTTATGTGAAGAACAGTATGAACTGACTGCCTATGCGATGGGGACGCTGGGACTGAAAGCCGGTGTGCGGCTGACGGTAGCGGTGGGACTCCTTTCCACAAGACTGGCAAGTGTCGGTATCACGGCAGAGGTAGGCGGCTATGCACAGCTGTGGGGCTATCTCTACTACGAACTGAAGTACACCGCATCGAACGGCAGAACGACAAGAGCCATGGGAGCGATGTATCTGGAGCTTGGCATCTATCTGGAGATCAAATTCCTGGCACAGGCGCTGGCGAACTCCTTTACCTACAATCCGACCTTGTATGAAAATGAATGGCCGCTGTACACGGTGGGACATCTGGAAAATGTTCTGGACTTTGCCTATACACAGGCGGATGTCAAAGACATCAAGATGAAGCGGGATGTGAAAGCGGTACAGCTGTCGGATGAATATTTCCGGATGCAGTATATGGACATGAAAGAAGGTCTGGATGATGACGGAAATTACCGGGAGAAGATTTACGATGACAGCACAAAATACTTTAACATCGTCATGACCAATCCGGCATTCTCCTATGACCGGGACACCAATGTGATCTCCGTGGATCCGGGAACAGAACCGGAACAGGACGGCGAGATGATCATTACCTGGAAAAATCAGGAAGGAACCTTCAATACACAGCCACTGACCATAAAGATCCGGTTACACTGGGATAACCTGCGGGATGGCTACTATATTGCCTTTGACAGCCAAGGCGGCTCCTATGTGGATACCATCATGGGCAAATACAATTCCGATATTGAAAAACCGGAAGATCCGGTGAGAACGGGTTACCGGTTTGCGGGATGGTACGAAGATGAAGAACTGACAACACCATATACGATCCCTGTAAAGATGCCGAACAAAGAGCGAATGGTTTATGCGAAATGGGAAGCAGAAGATGTGGGCTATCAGGTGGTTGAATATCTGGAAGGAACCAACGGTGTCTATGAGGCACAGGATCCGATCAGTTACAGCGGACTGACCGATACGGAAGTGACACCGAAACCTGTAGAACACGAAGGATACGAAAAACCGAAGGAAAAGACCGAGACGGTACGGGCAGACGGAACAACCGTGGTCAAATATTATTACCCACGGAAAGAGTACCATCTTACCTTCCTGATGGAAGAAAACGGAGAGACGGTCGCAAGTGATGCCTATCGCTATGGAACATTCCTGACAGCTCCGGCAGTGTACCGGCCGGGATATGAATTCCAGGGCTGGTCCCCGGAAGTACCGGAGAGTGTGCCGGCAGGAAATATGACCTATACCGCAACATGGAAAGCTTCCGACGGTATCCCGTACGCAGTGAGGTATTACGTGGAAGAACCGGAAGAAGGCGGCTATACCTTAAGTGAGATCAAAACCATGACCGGAACCACCGGTAAGACGGTCACCGCGCCGGAAGGTGATTACAGTTCTGTGGTCTACCACCGGAAAGGCGAGCTTGCCAGCGGGGAAGTAAAAGCAGACGGAAGTCTGGTGCTGAAGGTTTATTATGATCTGAACACCTATATACTGACGTACGATCCGAAAGGTGGAACGTTAGACGAAACGACCCTGACAGCAAGACCGGGAGAGAGAATCGGCGTTCCGGTACCGGTGAGAGAAGGCTATACCTTTGAGGCTGGTATCTGGATGAAGAGTATCAGCAGTCCTTTGGCGAGACGATGCCGGATCACGATCTTATGGTTTATGCAAAATGGGAACAGCAGACGGTCAATTATACGGTAAGACATTACCAGGAAAAACTCTGGAGCATTAACAGAAAAGAAGAGATTCCTCATGAACAGAAATCCGATGCGACGAACTATGAACTGGCAGAGGAAGAATCCTTTGCTGCACATGCAGGCGACAGCGTAACGCCGGAAGTGAAATCGTATACCGGATTCAGTGCACCGGAAAAACAGACGGTGGAAGTCTTGGTGACGGAAGCCTTGTGGTGAATTATTATTACACAAGAAATACCGGCCTGCTTCTTCTGGAAGTGACTGGAAATCCCGGCGGAAAAGAATTTGCCCCGATTCAGGATGTACCATATGGCACACCGATCGGTGAGATCGAGGAAGTGGTGTACAGACAGAACGATCGGGCAGGATATACTTTCGAAGGCTGGTATACAGACGGTAACCATCAGAATCCTTTTGACGGTATCATGCCGGCAGTGGATGTGAACACAGAGGAACCGGATGCCTGGAACGATGGCTTTAAAATCTATGGAAAATGGACCCCGGTTCCCAGTGAGTACCGCGTGGAACATTACCAGCAGAATCCATTCGATCCGAGTTCGTATATCCTGGTGGAAGAAGAGACAAAGACAGCCTGACGGATACCGAGGTGACACCGGAAGTGAAATCTTATCCGGGATTCCAGTCTCCTCAGGCGCAGAACTTATGGGTGACCGGTGATGGTGGGGCTTGCAAGCAGTACTACTATCACAGAAACAGCTACCCGGTTACTTATGTGAATAACAACGGGGAAGCCGATGGGACAGCAGATGTCATGTATGGAGCAGCCATTTCGGAGGTTCCGAAATACTCCGGACATGCATTTGCCGGCTGGTATGAAGACGCAGCCCTGACGGTTCCTTTGAAGGAAAAACCATGCCGATGCACGCAATGACGCTGTATGCGAAGTGGGAGCCTGGAAAGAAGACCTATCAGGTGATCCATCAGTTACAGAGCGCAGACGGATCGGATACCTGGGAGACGGCAGAGACAGAAACCTTTACCGGAACAGCCGGAGATTCGGTGGAACCGGAAGTAAAGGCGTATGCTGGATTTACCGCACCGGAAAAACAGAGCTGTACGCTGACTGTTTCCGATGATCCGGATACCATCACCTACCGCTACCGGCGTAATTCCTATCAGGTAACCATGGTGACAAATAACGGAGATCCGGCGACCGAAAAGACATATCTTTACGGAACCCGGGTGGAAGAGATGCCGGAACGGGCAGGCTATTCCTTCGACGGCTGGTATCAGGATGCAGGTCTTACGAAAGTATTTGACGGAACAGTTCCGGCCCAAAACAGTACGATTTACGCAAAATGGGAACCGAGAGCAACCTATTACTGGGTAAAATACAGCCTGCAGAACGCAAATGATGACGGCTATACGGTTGCATCCATGGAATCTCTGTTAGGCAGGACCGAGGATGTGATTACACCGGAAGTACGGAAGTTCGAAGGATACGTATCTCCGCAGCCACAGACCGGACAGATCGAAGGCGGAAAGGTTCTGGTGATCGAGTATCTGTATGAACGTGAAGTACATACCTTACAGCTGGAAAATAATGACGGAACGGAACCAAAACAGCTGCAGATGAAACAGGGAGCAACGATTCCGGCACCATCCATGCGAAAAGGTTATACCTTCATGGGCTGGTGTACAGACAGCACATTACAGACCGTGTATACCGGAAATATGCCGAATGAAGATCTGACGCTGTATGCAAAATGGGAAGCAAATACAAGAACCTACACAGTAAAACATTATCTGCAGAAAGCAGAAGGAGACGGTTACCAGTGGGTGGCAACACAGAACCCGAAGGCAAGACGGATGAAACGGTAACACCACCGGTCAATACAACCTATGGTGACGAATATGAATTACCGGAACCGCAGACCGTAACCATTTCTGCGGAAAAGCAGACAGTGGTAACCTACTATTACAAACGAAAAGTACACAAACTGACCTTTGAACCGGAAAACGGAGAGAAGACACAGACTGTGGAAGGTCGTGTCGGTGCCACACTCAATGTGAAACAGCCGGTTCGAAAAGGATACACCTTCACAGGCTGGACACCGGAACCTCCGGAGAAGATCCCGAATGAGGATGTAACCTATCAGGCACAGTGAGGAAGAACAGCTATCTGGTGCAGTTTGTGAGTGAGGGAACGGTACTCAAGGAATATACACTTTCTTATGGGGATGCGATCCCGGCTCAGGAGAAACCGACCAGAGAAGGATATACGTTCGTAAGCTGGGATAAAAACGTACCGGATACCGTATCCGATGAGAATGTGAAAAAAGGAAAACTGGTCTTTAAGGCAGTATGGAAAGAAATAGCATATACCATCAGCTATAATCTGGCGGGAGGAAGCCTTCCGACCGGAAAGACCAATCCGACAACATTCACCATCAACAGCAAACCGATGGATCTGGTACAGCCAAAACGGGAAGGCTATACGTTTGAAGGATGGTCAGGAACCGATATCAAAGAAAAAGATACACAGGTTACGGTTACCGCCCGCCCGTTAAAAGACAGAACCTATACGGCAAACTGGAAAGAAAATTCCTATACGATCGTTTTCAATGTAGAAGGTGAAGTAACAAGGGGAGAGATGAAAAATATCCCGCTGCGTTACACACAGGAAACCACGATACCGAAAAACGGATATGTGTGCGGAGGTTATAAGTTTGTCGGATGGAGAACCGGTGGAAAGAAAAAGTGAGCAAAAAGTATATCAGCCGGGAGACAAAGTCAGCAGACTTTGTGCGAACAATAATGGAACGGTCAACCTGTACCCGATCTGGGAACCGTGCGAATATACGATTACGTTTGACTATCAGACCGGTAATAAACGGGAGAAAGTAACATGCAAATATAAAGAAACATATACGTTCCCGACCGTAAACAGACTCGGATGGACCTTCGAAGGCTGGAGCCGGTCCGCGGGTTCGACAAATGTGATCAGCTATGCACCGAATGTTAAAACGGCTGTATTTGAGGATGAAAAGGATTTTACTTTATATGCGGTATACAAACCGATAACTTCAGCTGTTTTTACGGGACAGACGGAACACAAATACTTTATCACGGATGAACATGAACTGACTATTTTTACTTTCTTTATTCAGGGGGACAGAAAGGTTGTAACAACCGGTGATTATGGACTTCATCCATCCTGGTATAATTTGTATCTGCCGGATATCTCCATGGATGCAGCACGCCTGTATCAGAAGATGAAGATAAAAGTCAGCTATAAGATTGATGAAGAAGAAGATGGATGGGCAGATCTGAGATTAAGTTATCAGTTACAGGATGGCACATATTATGACAACGAAGAAACGCGGGCAAATGATATTGGAAAATGTGATGGAGAAACGGTATCGCATACATTTGAAATTACCCGTAAAAATGGAGTGGATTTAAATTATTTCATGTTGGTATTTGATGCACATGGAAACAACGCAGATGAATACTACATGAGCAATCTGAAAGTAGAAGTGAATCTGGAATAATGCGTAAGGGGGAAGAAGATTGAATAACAACAGAAGAAAGATAGGAATCGGAATCGCCGTGTGCGCATGCGTTCTGCTGATCGGAGCCGGTCTGTATCTTACGAGAAACAACAAACAGGAAACACAGGAATCCCAGGATTCGGCCTTTGTGCCGGATCTGGATCCTGACGCTTCCACGCAGGAGGCAAAGGAGAGTGATCCGCCGGAGGGCATCCGTATCCCGGGATATCCGTCGATCACCATTCCGGCAGATACGAAAGATGTAACGGTAAATCTGATGAATCCGGAAGGAAATCCGTGTTATTTTACCTTTACACTGGTACTGAAAGATACCGATGAGACAATCTATCAGTCCAAAATGGTAGAACCGGGAAAAGCGATCACGCAGATCACACTGTCCAAAGAACTGTCCGCCGGGGAATATCCTGCGATACTGAAGATCAGTACCGCGGCACTCGATGACGGACGGGCGATGAACGGTGCCAATGTGGAAACCGTATTGAAAGTACAGTAAGGGGGGAGAAACATGAAGAAAAAAAGAGCAGTTGCAGGGGGCTTGCTGCTTGTCTTAGGGATCGCACAGAGCGTATCAGCAGGAACCACGACCGTAACGTATCATGTGGATCCGTCCTATATGGTGCTGGTTCCGGCAAACACCACGATTCCATTTAACGAAGAATCGGTAAACTACGGGAAAATCCGTGTCGAAGAAGCACAGATCGAAGAAGGAAAATGCATCCAGGTGGAGCTGATCTCGGACAAAAAACTGAAAAATCAGAGTGGAAAAGAAGGGGAGATCCCCTATGAGATTCTGGCGGACACGACAGCATTTACAAAAGCCCGTTATACCACGGCAGGGGAAGAGACGGTGCTTGGTATCACGATCGACAGAGAATCCTGGAAAAAGGCACCGTCAGGCTCCTATGCGGATACGGTTACTTTTCAGATATCCTATGTGGATGCGACAGATTAGAGCAGGAGGATGGACAGATGAAAAAGGCAGCAATTATTCTGATGTGGATTTGCCTGTGCCTCTCCATACCCGTTGCGGCAGAGGCTGCGCAGACAGGTACTTCGTCCGTTACGCAGCAAAGCACCATCAACACGACAGTACCGGATACCCACATGGTCACGATACGATCCGAACATGCACAGGTGAGCTATCAGCATGAGGAGAGTGACGATGAGGAAACACAGGAGACGGTGACTTACGCGGTGGAGCGCTTTTCCAGCCCGCAGTTTCAGATCCAGCCGAAAAAAGGATGGAAGATCACCGCAGTGTTGGTAAATGGAGAGGATGTGACGGATCAGCTGAAAGACGGGATGCTGACACTTCCGGAAGTCTATGAGGATCAGCAGATTGTCGTGGAGACGGAAGACGACAAAAAAGATGATAAAAAAGACGATTCCACCGGAGGCGGTGAGCAGGAAGATAAAAAACCTGCGGACACAAAACCTACAGATAAAAAGCCGATCGATACAAAAAATAACGGTACTTCCGGCAGCAGCAATTCCGGGACGAAAACGGATGTATCAACGGGAAACAGTCAGGGAACAAAGGCGGATCTGACAGGCACGATGAATGGAACGGCAGCGGCGAAGACGGCAGATATGCAAAAGAATGTAACGTATTTTATGGCGGCAATTGTATCCGGTGCGGTACTTTTGATTCTGGCAGACAACCGGAGAAAAAGAAAACACGGAGAATAGATAAGCAGACAGAAAGAAAAGCGAAAAAGGGCAGATGAACCACAAAAATCGGTTTACCTGCCCTTTTTCAGGCGGATCAATTTTGATTATCGAGGCAGTCGCCAGGGTCTTATGTGAGTATGCACGTTGGCTTGTTACTCGCGTAAATCAGGAACGGTCTGCTCCGCAGGTGTGTACCACCCGTTTTTCCACCAGACTGACCGCCTGATAGAGAATCATGGCGATGATGCACAGGAGAATAATCGACAGGATCATCCAGTCAAGTTTGAAGATCTGACTGCTGTAGATAATGAGAAATCCAAGTCCCTGCCTGGCTCCGATGAATTCACCGATGACCACACCAACCAGACAGAGCCCGATATTGACTTTCATAACGCTCAGAAGATAAGGGACCGAAGAGGCAGTGCCACACGCAGAAGTTCATCTTTCCGTTTTCCACCGAGGGTACGGATGAGCTTCAGAGAATCAGGATCAATTTCCGTAAAGCTGGTATACAGATTCAGGATGGAGCCGAAGATCGCAACGGAGATCCCGGCAAGGATGATCGTCTTATAATTTGCACCGAGCCATACGATCAGCAGAGGAGCCAGTGCCGACTTCGGAAGGCTGTTCAAAACCACAAGGTAAGGCTCCAGAATCGCTGCCAGCCGTGGACAGAGCCAGAGGAGAACAGAAAAAAAGAGACTGAAAACTACGACCAGAAAGAAACTGGCAAGTGTTTCAAACACTGTGATCCCGATATGGGAGAGCAGATGATTGGTCAGAAGCAAGGTTCGGAAAGCAAGACATACCTGACCGGGGCTTCCGAAGATAAAGGAATCGATGAACCGAGCCGTGCACTGACCTCCCAGAGTAACAGAAAAATCAGAAAGACAGCCAGCCGCATCAGGCAGATAAACTGCTGTCTTTTTTTGTGTTTTACGTAAAAAAGACTGTTGTGCAGATGAATCAGGTATCATGATTTAACTCCTTCCAGATCTGTTGAAATATTGCTTGAATTCGGGGGCATTTCGCATCTGCATGGGAGTGCGGTCGGCAAGGGTGGTGAGAATGGGGAACTCGCACCGGACGCAGGCAGGGGCTTTCGAGAGGATGATGACCCGATCAGACATGCTGATGGCTTCGGAGATATCGTGAGTGACCAAAAGCGCGGTTTTCCCTTCTTTACGCAGGATCTTCCAGATGTCATCACTGACGGAAAGTCTGGTCTGATAATCCAGTGCGCTGAAAGGTTCATCGAGAAGCAAAAGTGCAGGTTCCAGGGCAAGAGTGCGGATCAGTGCGGCCCGTTGTCGCATCCCGCCGGAAAGCTGGGAAG
>ENA-OQAZ01000996-OQAZ01000996.1-human-gut-metagenome-genome-assembly--contig:-NODE-996-length-14759-cov-2.036290_pt1 | contig 14759 bp, 17 predicted proteins | sample MGYA00242737_ERZ504531 | MGnify/ENA primary metagenome ERZ504531 (study PRJEB26092, sample SAMD00036244) | human gut metagenome | host: Homo sapiens | study: EMG produced TPA metagenomics assembly of...
CAGCGATTCCGTTAGAATGCCAATCCTCCAATGATCCCCTTGTAAAACCGACGATTCTCGCATTTTCGGACGTGCCTTGCGCACATAGTCGACGAATACCGTGCCGGTTGCGTTATCTAATGCGTTGTTTGCCATGCTACTCCTGCCTTACTTGCCACTGCCCGTCGCAATACCTGCGATGAACTGCTTCTGGAAAATCATATACACAATGATCACTGGAACAATTGCCAACGAAGTCGCTGCGAACAATCCGCCGTAATCGGTGCCGTATTGTCCGTTGAAGGCCTTCAGACCGACAGCGAGCAGCTGCTTGTGTTCGTCAGTGATCATCAAGAATGGCCACAGGTAGTCTTCCCAATTCCACAGGAAGGTGAAGATGGCGAGCGCCGCGATGGTGTTATGGCTCATTGGCAGAATGATGCTATGGAAGATTCTGGTTTCGGATGCGCCATCGAGTTTCGCCGCTTCAATGAGTTCGTCAGAAATTCCCGAGATGGATTGGCGGAACAGGAAGATACCGAATGCGCTGATCATGCCAGGAAGCACGAGCGACGTGTAGGTGTCTTGCAGACCCCAGTTGGTGAACATTTCGTATTGCGGAATGATGGTCACTGCCCAAGGAATCATCATGGTGCTCATAACGATGCCGAAAAGCAGGTTGCGACCACGGAATCGCATTTTAGAGAACACGTAACCAAGCACCGCACTTGTGTAGATTGCAATACCGGTTTTCAGTACTGCTACGATCAGCGAGTTTGCGAACAATCGCAAGAAATTGAACTTTTCTTGGATGCTCACATAATTGTCAATCGTGGATGGCTTAGGGAATAATCCTCCGGTCACTTTGACGATTTCGCTATTTGGCGCGAATGATGAAATGAACATCCAAACAAATGGAACAATGGTGATGATGGCGGCGATGAAGAGCAGAATCGTAAGAATGATGCCGCCAATTTTACGTGATTTCATGCCAGTTCCTCCGAATCTCCAGAAACCTTGAACATGATGAGGGTGAGCACACCAGTGAACAGGAAGAGCACAACTGCCTGAGCTGACGCGACGCCGAAGTTGTATTTCTGGAATGCCTGATCAAAGATGAGATAGCTGATGGTGTAGGTTGACGTGCCCGGACCGCCTTCGGTCATGACGAGAATCTGCACGTATGCCTGCAGGTAGCTGATCAGTGACGTGATGACAATGAACAAGGTGTTGATTTAAGCAACGGCAGGGTGATTTTGAAGAAAATCTGCACTGAGTTGGCACCGTCGATGGCGGCCGCCTCGTACACGTCTCGAGGAAGATTCATGAGACCGGCCAAATATAGAACGGTCGCGTAGCCGAAATCCTTCCAAATGGTCATGATGATGACTGCCGGCATGGCCCATTTGGTGTCGTGCAGCCAGTTGATGTCGAGTCCTGTGATTTTGTTTACCATGCCGAACTGCGGGTCGAACATCCACATCCACACGAAAGAAACTGCCACGAGCGGAGTGATGGTCGGCATGTAGAACAGACCTCGGAGGGTGTCTTTGCATTTGACGAGTTTGGCGCTGAGCAGCAGGGCCAAGCCGAGACCAAGCACAATGCGGAAGAGTGTGGAAACACCTGCGAATACCGCCGTGTTCCCCATGGAAGTCCAGAAAAGTTTGTCTGTGAGGATCTGTTTGAAGTTGTCGAGTCCGACCCAATCATAAGTGCCAATCAGAGGATTCCAGTTATGCAAACTGCCCGCGAAGGCTTTAAAAATTGGGTAGGCCAGGAAAATGGCGAAATAGACCACCAAGAAGACAACAGCCATGTTGCGTAGGGTGAAAATTCTCGATACCAGAGATTCACCATTTTTGTTTTTCATTGAATCTCGCCTCTCTGTGAGCCGATTCGACCGTTTTGTTACGCAATACAGAGTGTCAGATCGAATCGAATAAGAAGATTGAACGTATCTCGTAGATAAAAGGCAGCCGCGGCGCGGAAGAAGAATCGTACCGCGACTGCCCGGATTGGAAAAGGGATTGGAAAGGATATATCGGTATTACTTATGTTCGTCGAAGTAAGCGTACTTGCTTTCCATTGACGTGAAGTCAGAGCTCTTCATGTCGGTATCCATCTGACCCTGGGCCTCCTTGAGAGCCTTATCGATGGACATGCCATTCTGGAAGACGTTCTGGAAAGCAGTGGTGCCGCTGGATTCAACGGTGGATGGTGCCGGTCCCGGCCAGATCAGTCGGTCTACGCGTGGCTGGATGGCGGCCATGACCGGCTTGGAGAGAATGTCCTTGTCGTTCTGAAGCGAGGTCTTGGCTGGGAAGGAGTTCAGTTCGGATACCGCTTCACGAATGTAATCATCGTTGGCGAGCAGGTACTTGATGAAGTCCTGGGCAACGGCCTGCTGCTCCTTGCTCTGGTTCTTGTTGACGCCCGGAGTGGATTCGCCGTTGTAACGGTCGTATGCAAACGGAGTGTCTTCGGAGAAGGTTGGGGTGGCGAACACGCCGTAGTCGATATCTGGATACTTTTCTTTCAGCGTGCCTTCCATGTGGCCCAAGCGTAGATCATCGCAGACTGACCGTTACCGAAGCTTTGGGTGTAATCGTTGCCGAAGTCAACGGATCCGACCTTGTACTTGTCATACAAATCCTTGAGGAACTGCATGTTTTCTTTGGTCACATCGTTGTTGTAGTTGGCTTTCTTGCCATCTTCGCTGAAGAGCAGTTCACCCTTCTGATAATTCAGACCTTGATAGATGGCGCTGTAGGCGTCGCCGTTGAAGTTGAAGCCGGCCTGCGTCATCTTGCTGCCGTCGGTTTTGGTGAGCTTTTGGGCGACCTGGATGAATTCGTCCCATGTGGTCGGAATGTCGCGTCGGTGAGGCCCGCTTCGCTCCACAATGTCTTGTTGTAGTAGATGTTGCCGGTGTTGATCACGGAGTCGATGTACTTGACTTTGCCGTTCTCATCTTCATGTACGGATGCGGTGGAGTAGTCGGATTCCAAAGACTTGGTGTCGATATCGTAATCCGCTGCGTATGGACGAATCAACGCATCGTAAGAGTTGTGGATGTTGAAAACGGCCGGACCGTTTTTGCCTTTCAGAGCCAACGGCAGCTTGGTCCAATAATCATCCCATGAAACATTCACCGTTTTGATGGTGACGTTCGGATACGTCTTCGTGTAGGACTCAATCATCTTGTAGACAGGATCCGTGCCCTTGCTGCCCCAGCTCCAGTACTCGAGCTGGATTGGCTTGCCGTCGTTCACGAGATGATTGGGGTCGTAGGTGATGGTGTTGCCGATAACGTCAAGCCCTTTGTCGGCTTTCGTATCGGCTGTGCCGGACGCGGCATTGCTGTTCCCGCACGCAGCCAAGCCGACGATGCTCAAGCCGCCACTGCCACTGCGATACCTTTGTTGATTTTCATATCTCTCCTTACGTCCTCGTAAGCCTTCATCCGCCCCTTGCGGACAAGCAATAGCATACGACAAGGGTTTCATATTGGCAATTCAAGGTTTTTTAAAATGTAAACGGTTTCATTTGAAACCCGTTTCATCTCACCGCTGTGAGCGTGCACACATTGTTTTTCATACGGCGTGTCGTATCGCAACCCTTTTCATTCATCTTTCAACTCTGTAGCCATGAGGACGGTAATGATGGTAGGCTGAAACAAACAGTGAAAAACTTTCGGAGGCACCATGAAAGCGAGCATCGGCGATGTGGCACTGAAGCAGGCGTATCGAACGCTACAGTCTCACGCACTTTCGCACACCCTGAACAGGTGTCAGAGGCAACACGGTTGAAAGTGCAGGCCGCAGCTGATGCGTTGAATTTCAGCGTTTCCAGATCGGCAGGAATTCTTAAATCCGGTAGAACCTATCGCATAGCATTATTGGTCGGCAGCGGCGTCATCGAATGGTTCACCGCCGAAATCATTGCCGGACTTAACGATGTTTTGCGTGACGCCGGGTACGATCTGGTCATCTACCCCATCGAGGGGTCGGAGGCGCGTGACGCATTCTTCGAGGAACTTCCCGTACGCAGCAACGCCGATGCCGTATTCGTTTCCTCATTTGGCATCAGCCCCGACGAGGTCAAACGTCTCGGAACCGCAAAATTCCGATTATCGGCATCAATACCACCAGCGAAGGATTCGATGCAACTGTCGGTATCAACGACAAAGAAGGCATCAAACTCATCGTTCGGCATCTCGCCAAGCTGGGACATCGTAACCTGCTGTATTTATATGAAAGCTTTTCCTCCACATTGGGATTCAGCTCATTTAACCGTATTTCCGGATTCCAAGAAGCCTGCGATGCAGTTGACGGACTGACCGCCCGCACACTGGCAGTGCAAAAAGGCGACAGCATTCTAGATGCGGCAATTTCCGAGATCATGGCGCAAGACAACCCACCCACCGCATTGTGTTTCCATCAGGACTCACAGGCAATTCCATTGTTCTTCCGCCTTCAACGCAGCGGCCTTTCCGTGCCTGGAGATATTTCCGTAACCGGATTTGACGACAGCACCTTCGCCAAAGAAGCTGAGCTAACCACCGTTCGACAGCGCCCATACGACATGGCCGTCGATGCGGCACAAAAGGCTCTGGCGCTCATCGAAGGACAACCCATCGAGGAACCATTCGAGACATTCCCCGTTCAGCTGCAAGTACGAAACTCAACCGCAAAACCACGCACCGCTCCCCCTGCTGTAGGCCGCAGCGTGCACTCGCGTGAAATCACTTCGCGTAATACCCCCACGCCAACCGGTCTATCTGCGTTATGTATGGCAGATTTTGCTTTTCGTACGGAAACATCTCGCTTATATATGGCACGTCGCCTGCGAAAACAGCACTTCGGGGGTACGTTTTTGAGGTTTTCGCCGCATGTGTCTGCCATATGTAAGCGAGATGTCTCCGGTCAGGCCCCCGAATCTGCCATACATAGACGAGATGCGAGCCGCAGACAAGCCTCTTCGTCTTACCTCGGCGTTCAATGTGCTTTTCTTACGGCGTTCAATGTACTTTTCTTCACACGCATGTACGTTTAATCGCCTCAAGCACCGATGCGAATCAAACTCACCAATGTTCGCACCGTCAACGGCATACGCCAAGACAGCAACGCGACTTAACCCAAACCGCCAACATCAGTAGTTTGGTAGATACTCGCGCGCATAGCCGTCCACACCTCCATTGGACGAGAAAAAAACGCGGAATAGAGTCATTGCCTTTTGTCGACCATCATGCGACGCGCGCAAACAGATAACGCTAAACTTGTCTCATGCTGCTTATTTGCTTAACCTAGCGAAGCGACAGAGCGAGAGCAGGTGATGTATGGTAACAATTTCTGACGTGGCGCACGCAGCCGGTGTTTCCAAGGCAACAGTCTCGTATGTACTATCGGGAGATCCTCGAATCACCCAAGCTACAACACTTAAGGTGCAACATGCGATTGACGAATTAGGCTATACGGTGAACCATGCAGCCCGCGCACTATCCGTAAGAAAAACCAAAACAATAGGTGTGGTCTCCCCCGCCTTTCACGGCAACTATCTGTCAGCCCTCTTTGGGCTGTACGTGTACCTGCTATCCGAAGAAGCGACAAAGAGAGGATACGACACCCTACTCATTGGCGAGAACGACGGCTTCGAGGCAATGCATGAAGCATGGTCGTCAAAGAAAGTGGATGGGTTCATCCTGATGGACGTCAAAGATGAGGATCCACGAGTCAGCTATGCCGCAAAAGAGCACATTCCGACCGTTGCATTCGGCTCGCCAAAGAACTCACACGGTTTGGATGCAGTGGATTCCGATTTCGCCAAGGCTGCATCATCAATCTTGAATTTCTTAGCCTCTGAAGGCATAAAGAGGTGATTCTTATTCCATGGTCACACACAATATTTGATCAGGGTCTTGGCTACGCTTGGCGCTTTCTGGATTCAGCGATAGAGACCGCCAACGTCTTGACTGAAAATGCATGTCGAATATCCGAAAGACGACGATTCGGATCCTTCGCCCCTCATTGAGCATGCACTAGACACGCACACCAAAGCGACCGCTCTGATACTTCACAACGAGCCAGCAACAATCGTTGCCCCTCAGGTCTTGGCACGCAGGAATCTCCGAACACCGGATGACTTGCAGGTCGTAACCGTTTTCCCGAAACAGCTAGCAACATCAATGAAGATATCGTTCTCCGCAGTGCGTCCGGACATTGCACAACTATCAGAAGCCGCCGTGGGAGCCCTTTTGCGTCGAATAAACAATCCGAAAGCCCCGACGGTCACCCGCTATCTTGATTATCCACTAACCCAAGAGCCCGAGTAACATCGCAGCTACGTAGATTACGCGCAGAAAACAACCACGAGATTCTACATTGGTTAAGTTCGTCGATTTGACTTTTCAAATATCAGGGTTTATTATTTAACTTGTTTAACCGGTTCAACAGTTTGGGATTAAAACTTCCCAAACGCAATAAATTAATCATTCGGCGCATAGGTGCGCTGTTAATGAAAGGAAATACCAAATGATCGGTTCAAATATGAAGCGCGTGATAGCTTTAATCGCCGCAAGTGCCGCGGCAGTCAGTCTCGCCGCTTGCGGTAGCAACTCGAGTCAAGATTCCAAAACAATCGAATTCTGGGACCCATACCCTCAGAAGAACGATAGCAGCACATGGGCGAAATACGTTACCAATTGTGCTCCTGAGGGATATAACGTAAAACGCATCGGCTATGCGCAGTCAGACCTATTAAACAATCTCACAACAGCTGTCAAGGCCGGCAACGCACCCCAGATCGCCCTGATCGATAACCCAAAGATGCCTACCGCTGTCGACGCAGGACTTGTTACGGATATCGAGGCAGCGGGAGTCGACGTTTCAGGATTCGACAAGAATATCGAAGGTCCCGGCATCATCGACGGCGTACAATATGGGGTTTCTTACGGCACTAACGCATTGGGCTTGTATTACAACCCCGATGTCCTCAATAAGGCCGGCGTCGACCCGGAATCGATTACCGATTGGGATTCACTCAACAGTGCCATCGAAAAAGTAGTAAACGCAGGATATAAGGGCATCACGTTCTCCGGCATTTCCGGCGAAGAAGGAACATTCCAGTTCCTTCCCTGGTTCTGGGGAGCCGGCGGTCAATTGAAGGACGCTTCAGGTTCCAGTGCCGAGCAGGATGCGCTTGATCTGGTATCCGGCTGGGTCCAAAAAGGTTGGGCTCCGAAATCGGTCGCAACGGACAACCAATCTGCTGCATGGGATCTGTTCCTTGGCGGCGATTACGGCTTCTCCGAAAATGGTTCATGCAGATGGAGTCGGCCACCGAGAAAGGCTACAAGATGATTTCCATCCCATCCAAAGATGGCGGAGTAGCCCCAGTTCCAAGCGGTGGCGAGTTCATTACCATTCCAGCCCAGAAAACCAAAGACAGTGACAAGATGAAGGCAACCGCGGAGGTCATTCAGTGCCTCATTGACGGAGATAATCTCAAGAAGACCAATGATGAGATGGTTTATCTTGCCGCCAAAAGTGACGTCCGCAAGCAGCAGGTGGAAGAGAACAGTGCCTGGGCACCTTGGGTTGACGCCGTAGAAAATGCTGAAGGCCGTACCACTGACGTTGGTCTGGAATACGAAGACATTTCTGCACAGCTTTCTGAAGATCTACAGGCTGCCTTGAATAAGGCTGATTCGCGGTCTCATATTTTTCTGGGGCATCTGCCCGCCATTCATTGCGATATTCAGACGCCCCATTCCATCTTTTCCATCAACAGGCAGGTGAACTATGTCTCAAACAATCACCGCAGATAAACCAAAGGCGAATCAAGCCAACCACATTGGCCGCCCATTGGTTTCGCGGCCCCGCTGATTATTTACATGCTTATCTTCTACGTTTGGCCTCTGATTCAGAATATTTCCATGAGTATGCACCGCTACACACGTCGCACTTTTGTGACCGGCGATGCCCCTTGGTCTGGATTCGATATCTATAAGGAAATATTAAGCAATCAACAGTTCTGGACCATTCTCGGACAGACTTTGATTTTCGTCTTCGCTTCTATCGTTTTCCAATACTCTATCGGCTTGGCATTGGCGGTTTTCTTCAATCAGAATTTCAAACTTTCCGCGGCTTTGCGCGGCGCATTCCTTGTACCATGGCTACTTCCGCCAATGATTTCCGGTACGATCTGGCAATGGATGACGGACGCCGACAGCGGTGTTATTAATAATTTCCTCAAACTATTTGGTTTGGACCCGGTTTGGTGGCTGCAAGCCGATCATTCCTTGTGGGCGGTTATCATTGCCAATATTTGGCTTGGCATTCCTTTCAACCTCGTAATTCTGTATTCGGGCTTGCAAAACATCAATGGCGACTTGTATGAAGCCGCCGCGTTGGATGGCTGCAATGCTTGGCAGCGCTTCTGGAAGATTACTTTCCCGTTGCTCAAGCCGGTATCGATGATCACGCTCCTGCTAGGTTTCGTCTACACGTTACGAACAGTAGACATCATCTGGATTATGACCAAGGGCACTGGATCTTCGAGAACCTTGGCAACTTGGGCTTATGAGATGGCTTTCGGAAAGGGCACATCAGCAACCATCCGGTATTCGGAAGCATCCGTTGTGGGCACGATTCTCATTGTCGTAGCACTGATTTTCGCTCTGATTTACCTGTGGGCCCAGCGGAATGAAGAGAAGAGGTAACTAAAATGAAACATCGTTCATCATGGTGGAAAACACTTATAGGCATCATTTTGACGCTGATTATGCTCTTCCCCGTATACTGGATGATCAACATATCATTCACGCAACGTCGCTCCATCCGTTCAGGTGATCTGTTCCCGAAAGATTTCACGCTCGACAATTATGCCTCTGCGTTAAGTTCACAGCTCCCCTACCTAGGAACGTCATTGCTAGTTGCCATAGGATGCGTGATCCTGACCCTAGCAATTGCATTACCTTCGTCATACGCCATTGTTTTCTTGGAGTTCAAAGGCTCAAAGTCCATGAACTTCCTGTTGATTGTTGCTCAGATGATTCCCGCGGTCGTTATGTCTCTAGGCTTCTACCAGTCTACGATGACATCGGCCTTCTCGACAGTATTCCGGGACTTATCGTTGCCGACTCCACTTTGTCGGTACCGTTCGCAGTGATTCTGATGACGGGATTTATGTCCGGTATGCCACGCTCGTTGGTGGAGGCAGCGCAAATCGACGGAGCATCGCAGTGGGGCGTTTTTACCAAAATCGTGATTCCACTCTCCCGTAATACCATTGTCACGACTTCGCTGTTCGCTTTCCTCTGGGCATGGTCAGATTTCATGTTTGCTTCGACCTCGATTCCGGTGGCGGCAAGATGAGGCCAATCACCATGGGTCTATATGACTTATCGGTTCACAGAACCAAGAATGGGGCCAATGATGGCCACCGCAGTATTGGCCTCAGTACCAACAGCACTGTTGCTGATTTTCGCACAGAAATACGTTGCCGCCGGCGTAACAGCCGGAGCGGTGAAAGACTAATCCAACCCTTAAGTACATAATTACAAGGACCAACTATGAGTGAACTAACTTTTGCTATCGATGGAGATGCAACTGTTGTGGACTGGTGACGGCGAATACCTTCGCATCGAACCATGGGGAAAGAATTCAGTCCGCGTCCGCGCCTCGAAAATGCATGAGATACAGGAACAAGAAGGAGCTTTGCTGCCACAAAACAATCAGGCCTCAGACAGCCACGACTATGGTATCACCATTGACAAGCCCAATAGAACCGCCGAATTACGCAATGGCGATATTGTAGTTCAAGCGAAAGCATCCTGCGGCCTGTACTCCGGATCAGGATATGAAGAGCCACGCTGTTTACTAAGCTTCTATAAGGCAGACGGCACACCGCTCATTCAGGAAATCCCATCTGGCGGATCACTAAATCTTCGAGCGCGATGGTTCAAACCGATCACCGGAGGCGACTATTCCATCGTCGCTTCCTTTACCACACCGGAAAATGAGAAACTATATGGTATGGGCGAGTACCAACAGAACATCCTCAATCTGAAAGGTTGTACCCTCGAACTCGCGCATCGCAATTCACAGGCATCCATTCCTTTCGTGGTTTCCAGCGCCGGATATGGCTTCCTGTGGAATAACCCGGCACTTGGAAACGTTACGTTCGGCAAGAACCGTACGGAATGGCAAGCTGAATCAGCCAAGCAGATTGACTACTGGATTACCACAGGCGATACACCTTCTTCGATAATGAAGCATTACGCCGACGCCACAGGGCACGCTCCTCACATGCCTGAATGGGGACTGGGATTCTGGCAGTGCAAGCTTAGATATTGGAATCAACGTCAGCTCCTAGACGTCGCTCATGGGTTTAAACAGCGTAATATTCCATTGGATCTCATCGTTGTAGATTTCTTCCACTGGCCGCATATGGGTGACTTCCGTTTTGAGAATGAATTCTGGCCCGATCCCAAAGCTATGGCGGACGAGCTGCACAGCATGGGAGTGAAACTCATGGTATCTGTGTGGCCCCAGGTCGCGCTCGCCTCAGAGAATTATGTTGAGATGAAGTCAAAGAACCTTCTCGTGCGCGCAGATAAGGGTGAAGACGTCGGCATGATGTTCGAAGGTCCCAGCCAGTTCTATGACGCCACCAATCCAAAAGCTCGCGAATATGTTTGGGAGAAGTGCCGAACAAATTATGCCGAGCTTGGGGTTGATGCATTCTGGCTCGATGAAGCGGAACCTGAATACGGCACGTACGATTTCGACAACTATCGATATTATGCCGGCCCAAACCAGCAGGTGGCAAACATCTACCCAAGAGACTACAACAAAGGCTTCTACGAGGGGCAACAAACCATAGGAAGGGATGGTGACATCGTCAACCTCACCCGTTGCGCTTGGGCTGGTTCGCAACGCTATGGTTCTCTTGTTTGGTCTGGAGACGTTGGTTCGACCTTCGCCGACCTTCGTGCCCAGATTACCTGCGCCATCCACATGGGCATGGCCGGTATCCCCTGGTTCACCACCGATATGGGCGGTTTCCATGATGGGATAATTGATTCGGACGATTTCAAGGAGTTGTTGGCCCGCTGGTGCGCGTTCTCATGCTTCCTACCGGTCATGCGCAACCATGGCGACCGTAGTCTGCATACGACAACCGGCAAGGAGACCATCACCAATTCGGCCGGAGACCACCGTTCGCCAAGTGGTGCCGACAATGAGCCTTGGAGTTATGGCCCCGAGACGGAGCAGATCTTCCGAAAGTTCATTGCCATTCGCGAGAAAATGCGCCTTACACTCGGGAATTGTTCGAATCAGCACATACCGATGGCCAGCCTTTGGTCCGTGGACTCTTCTACGAGTTCCCTCAAGACGAATCGGTGTCTGATATCGCCGATGAATACATGTTCGGCCCTGATATCCTAGTGGCCCCCGTAGTTGAGCCGGAGCCAGATCGCGTGAGGTGACGCTTCCCGGAAACGCTAGCATCACATGGACGGATCTACGCACTGGCAAAGTGTATGGAGGGGGGCAAAAAATCACTGTCGACGCCGGAATAGACACGATTCCAGCTTCGCACGCGACGGCCACGATCACGGACTGATCGGAATGCTATAAATTCCCGCACAACAAGTGTGGGGCGTCCGTTCCCAAGGCGAACGCCCCACACTCTGCGCATCTTTCCCATTTCAACCGGTCTATCTGCGGTATGTATGGCAGATTTGTAGCGGGCTTTCAGTCAAACAGATGTTGAGCAGTTTTACATGGCACTTATCAAAGATTTTGTTTTCTGCCGCTCCGTACTTAAGGAATTCAGCCAGAAAATACCGATCGCTTTTGCAGCCGCATCAATTAAGTGACTGCAAAAATCCATTCAATACGCTGCTGCCAGCAACACCTCGGAAAGCAAAGTAAAAGTTTGACCAATATATTCGGTTGCATCGCCAAGCAATGCAACCGTATTAAAACTTGGTTCGATTAAGGTTCGATAAATCCGCCTCGCCATTTTTGCTTATGACGAGGCAAAATACATCCTTCCCACATGGCTTTGCTGCTTTTTGTATCTTTTGTTGTTATCCGTTGCCACTTGTCGGCATCGGCACGGCATGTCAGTATCATGTGCGTATGCGACTTATTGGTAATATTCTGTGGCTGATTCTGGGCGGGTTGTTGCTCGCCGCCAGCTGGGCCATTATCGGTTTGGTGTTGTGCATCACCATTGTGGGCATTCCACTGGGTATTCAGGCGTTCAAGATGGCGGGGCTCACGTTGACCCCGTTCGGTAAGACCGTGGAGTATGGCGGCGGCGTGGGATCCGTGCTGATCAACATCATCTGGTTCGTACTGGCCGGTTTGTGGATGGCAATAGGCTATGTGTTCGCCGGGCTACTCAACTGCATTACCATTATTGGTATTCCGTTCGGCATTCAATCATTCAAGATGGCCAAGCTGGCCTTGTGGCCGTTCGGCTCGCAAATTCGCGGGTAATGGTTGGCGTTTTTGAATGCTGGCACCCACATACGTTCCCCGCTTGCCTACGGTGACATGCGGTGCGGCACGTCTACCAAACGATACGCTGCTGATGCCGTCTTTACCGAGATTGATACGCACGCCCTTGCCCAAGCCGACGCCCTTTACGAACTCGGAACCCTGTGGAACTCTCCTTTGACTACCATCTCTCGCTGTCGCTTATATGGAGGAGGCGAGAAACAAACCGAGAGTAGAAGAACAAGTCAATCATCTGCCGATTCGGCCCAATCGAATCGAGACCATGATTGCTCTTCAACAGAGTGAAATGAGATGAATCCTGTATACACTCACCATATTTAGCGTTTTCGCCTTAGATTAACCACTAGCAGTATGGAGCGTCTTTTATTGGACAAAAAGTTCTACCTTTGGTAAAATATTCATTTGTTAAAAGCCACCAATGCCTCTCACTGAAGCACACTAGGGTGGCATTTTTCTTGCTCGAGGGGACTCCATGGCAAATTCGCATGACGGCAATGCTCAAGTTCTTTCCTACCCGCAGCACCCACCAAAAGATTTTTCAGATCTGGCAGTCACTCTAATTAAGAACGGCCTGGGCGGAGTAGATGCCGAGACCCTTGAACGCCACCTCGAACAGGTTGGCTATTTTCGTCTAAAAGGATACTGGTATCCATTCCTTAGCCCATCTTCCTCATGCGACCACAAGCATGTCCTCCCATTCAGAGAGGGGACACAGTTCCAGCAAATCTGGTGCAGATATATATTCGATCAGGAACTGAGAACTCTCGTGTTCGACGGCATAATCACCTTTGAAATATATCTCAAAAGCTTTCTCGCACACGAGCTTTCCTTGTTTGGCGGCGAATTTGGATATACCACACCTGAAGGATTGCCTGAGCTTAGCTTTGATGATTATTTGGCATGCATTAACTCGTTAAGAGCATCGTTCACGAAATCCAATCTGCCATACCTTAAACATTTCAAAAGAACATATAAAGACCCATTGCCACCGTATTGGATGATAGTAGGATGCCTAAGCTACGGAACTCTGAAAGGTTATTTCTATCAGGGATCCCCCGATTCTGTTAAAAGAAAGCTAGCAGCGAAGTTTCATATTTTTAACCCAAATCCTAATCCCGCAGTACATGGAGACATCAAGATTCTCTCAAATTGGCTGGAAACGATTAGGCAAGTCCGCAACATGGTTGCACATCATGATCGTTTCTGGAACGAGACCAGTACCCGTATCGTTCCGAAGCTGCCTAAGCATCGGAGCGTTCACACGCCAATGAATGGTGGGGCAACGATTGGGACGCTTCAGAACAGACTCTACCGGCCCCGCCGCTTTCCTCACCATGGAAAACTACCTGCTGCAACAAATCGATGGCTCCGCATGGAAGAACAAATTCATCAGCCTCATGGACCGCTATCCGGAAATTCCTGCAACGGAAATGGGATTCCCCGAGGATTGGCGATCACTCGCATTGTGGTCATGACGACAGACACACACCGTCCGTGGTTCCACGACCCCTTGATCATGATTTGTAAGCGTGGCGAGTTCTAGTGAACGTCGCAACACTTGGCCTACCGCAGGAGGATCAGGTGACCGCGAGCCACCATGATGACGGGACAGGGACCGACCGCTGGATGTTCCAGGGGCACGATTATCCGACGAGGAAGGCGATGTGCGAGGCCAGGCGGGCCGAGTACGTGCGCCTGCTGGCCGAGGAAGGCATGAACTTGGATTGGCAACGGCGTGTTGGACAATTCTTTAGAGGACGAGTCCTTGTTGTGTGAATTCGTTGGGGCTCCGGTATCCGAGGGTGGAGTGGAGTCTTTGGTTGTCGGACCACCACACATAGTCGTTGAGGCCGGAGCGTAGTTGTTCCAGGCTGGTGTAGCGGTTCCGGTATATGAGCTCCTTCTTCAGGAGCCTGTTGGTGGATTCGGCCACGGCGTTGTCGTACGGGTTGCCCTTCCTTGGCAGCGATCTTCTGATGTCGAACACGTCGAGCAGCCCGTCGATTTTCGCGTTGTCGAACCCGCTGCCCCGGTCCGTGTGGAACACCTCCACCTCGGTCAGAGGGAAGTCGAGCGTGGCGAACGCGGCCATGACCAGGTCGGCGGTGCGGCTCGTGTCGGCGCTGTGGCCGGCGATGCTCCTGTTCGCCCAGGTCGATGAGCAGGCACACGTACGCCCACTTGCCGCCGACGCGCACGCACGTCAGGTCACCGGCCAGTGGGTGTGCGGCTCGTAGCCGTCGA
>ENA-OQAZ01000997-OQAZ01000997.1-human-gut-metagenome-genome-assembly--contig:-NODE-997-length-14752-cov-2.441094_pt1 | contig 14752 bp, 17 predicted proteins | sample MGYA00242737_ERZ504531 | MGnify/ENA primary metagenome ERZ504531 (study PRJEB26092, sample SAMD00036244) | human gut metagenome | host: Homo sapiens | study: EMG produced TPA metagenomics assembly of...
CGAAAGAGCAAGAATCGAGACAGATTTTTACAGAAAAAATGATGGAAAATATTCGATTCCGGTTATGAGAGCCATGGTATTAAAAGAATATTTTTCAAAGAAGACACTTTATCTGGGAGACGGTGAGCTGATCGTTGGTGAAAAAGGAAAAGATCCACAGGCTTCTCCTACATTCCCGGAACTTTGCTGCCACAGCAAAGAAGATATGGTAGTTATGAGTGAACGTGACCTCGTATCTTTCCATACAACAGAAGAAGATCGTGAGATCCAGGAGAAGGAAATTATTCCTTACTGGTCAGGACGAAGCATGAGAGAGAAGATCCTTGCAGCTATGACTCCGGAATGGAATGACTGCTATTCAGCAGGTATGTTCACAGAGTTTATGGAGCAGAGAGGACCTGGACATACATGCGGTGGTGAACAGAACTTTAAAGTTGGATATCTGGAATACAAAGAAAAGATCAAAAAGACTATGGATGCGCTGGATTTCATGAATGATCCGGAAGCTACCGATAAAATGGAAGAACTCAAAGCGATGGATATTGCATGTGATGCGGTTATCATTCTTGGAGAAAGATATCACAAGCTTGCCCTTGAAATGGCAGAAAAAGAAGCAGATCCTACACGTAAGAAAGAATTAGAGCAGATCGCAGCCAACCTGGAAGTTGTTCCGGCTCACAAACCGCAGACCTTCTGGCAGGCAATCCAGTTATACTGGTTTACACATCTTGCGGTTACAACAGAACTGAACCCATGGGATGCATTCAGTCCGGGACGTTTGGATCAGCATCTGATTTCTTATTATGAAGCAGATACAGAAGCAGGAATCCTTGATGACGAGAAAGCAAAAGAACTGCTTGAATGCTTATGGATCAAATTCTACAACCAGCCGGCACCGGTTAAGGTTGGTATTACTTTAAAAGAAAGTGCTACTTATGTAGACTTTGCAAATATCAATACAGGTGGAGTTACACCAGATGGTAAAGACGGTGTAAACGCAGTCAGCTACCTGATCCTTGACTGTATGGATGAGATGAAGCTTGTACAGCCGAACTCTAATGTAACCATCAGCAAGAAAACACCGGCACGTTTCCTTAAGAGAGCATGCGAGATCTCAAGAAAAGGATGGGGACAGCCAGCATTCTACAATACAGAAGCCCAGATCATGGAACTTGTCAATGCAGGTAAATCTCTGGAAGATGCCCGTCGTGGTGGATCTTCAGGTTGTGTAGAGACAGGAGCATGGGGAAGTGAAGCATATATCCTGACCGGTTATATGAATATTCCGAAGATTTTCCAGCTGACTCTTTACAACGGTTATGATGCAATGTCAGGCAAACAGCTCGGACTGAAGCTTGGTTATGCAAAAGACTTTAAGACATTTGATGAACTGTGGGATGCATTCAAGAAACAGATGAAGCATTTTATCGATATTAAGATCCGTGGAAACAATGTAATCGAGAGATTATATGCAGAAAATATGCCGGCACCGTGTCTTTCCGTTGTAACAAACGACTGCATCAGTAATGCAAAAGATTACAATGCAGGTGGAGCAAGATACAACACGAACTACATTCAGGGTGTTGGTATTGGAACCGTTACAGACTGTATTGCAGCTGTTAAATACAATGTATTTGACAAGAAGAACTTCACAATGGAAGAACTGATCGAAGCAATGGATCACAACTTTGAAGGATACGATGCAATCTACCGTATGGTTCATGACAAGACACCAAAATATGGTAACGATGATGACTACGCAGATGATCTGATGCAGGACGTATTTTATCTGTATCATGACCTGATCACAGGACGTCCGACTATGAGAGGCGGAAAGTACGGAGTCGATATGCTTCCTACAACCTGCCATGTTTACTTCGGAGATGTGATCGGAGCAACAGCTAACGGACGTAAAGCACATATCCCGGTTTCAGAAGGTATTTCACCGGAGAAATCCGCAGATGTGAACGGACCGACAGCAGTTATCAAATCATGTGCTAAGATGGATCATCTTGCTACAGCAGGAACACTTCTGAATCAGAAGTTCACACCGGACGTCGTAGCAGGAGAGAAAGGTCTTGACAATATGGCAAGTCTGATCCGCAGCTACTTTGCAATGGATGGACATCATGTACAGTTCAACGTTATCGACAGAAAGACTCTGCAGGAAGCGCAGAAGCATCCGGAAGATTACAGAGATCTGATCGTGCGTGTTGCAGGATACAGTGATTTCTTCCGTAACTTAAGCAAACCGCTTCAGGATGAGATCATCAACCGTACAGAGCAGTCATTCGAATAGAAAATAACCAGAGAAATTGAAAAAGGTTAAATAAAAGAAAGAGGCAGGAGCACCGCAATGCAGAGAGTAATCTGTGTGCGGTGCTTCTGTTATTTTTTGAACAATGAAAAACATTTTCAAATTCCATTGACATACAAAAATAATGTGATAAAATGAAAACGATTTCCAAATTGAAGGGAGAAGGTCAGTATGACAAAAGCACCATATAAAACAAAACAAATGACTGAGATTCTTACCTTTCTGAAATCGGTACAGGGAAGACATGTTACTGTGAATGAAATCTGTGATTTTTTCAGGGAAAAAGGGATTTCCATCGGAACTACGACCATTTACCGCCAGCTTGAGAAGATGGTGAAAGAGGGACTGGTTGCAAAATATGTGATAGACGGTTCGAGCAGTGCCTGTTTTGAATATATCGGAGATCATGGGGAAGAACATGAAAACTGCTATCATTGTAAATGTGAGAAATGTGGAAAGCTGATCCATTTACAGTGCAATGAGGTAGAAATCTTAAAACAGCATATGCAGCAGCATCATGATTTTCAGATGGATCCGCATCGTACCGTGTTTTACGGAATCTGCGGTGAATGCAGTAAGAAAGAATAGATAAAATTTATTAACAGATGAAATCTGGGAAAGGAGAAGGAGATGGATACAGGAAAGAAAAAAAGTATGGCAGCGGTTATATGTATTTTTCTTATATTTGTAACCTTTGCTTCTCTTTTTTATGTTGCCAGAGAGGAAAATCATAACTGTACGGGAAAGGACTGCCCAATCTGTGCCTGCGTTCATCAGGCAAAGCAGGTCCTCGGAATCTGGGAACAACACCTGCAGTAGGATTTTTCGCCAGTCCGGTGATCTTTATCGCAGAAACTGTTGTTTTACCGGGGCTCTGGATCATTTTGTCCATTTCGTTAGTTCAGCAAAAGGTAAGATTAAATGATTGAATAAAACTTTTTATAAAGCAGAAAGGGTATGAAAAGTCATACCTTTCCTTTGGTGTACCATTTTTTAATAAGTGTAGATAATGGAGGTTTTATTCATGAAAAAGTATATAGCAATTCTACTGGCCGCTGCGATGGCGACTCTGGCATTTCTGCCTGCCGGAAGGAAAATTCCAATAAAGAAACAAAAGTTCAGAAAGATTCTGATATTAAAGTTGTGACAACCATTTTCCCGGAATATGATTGGGTACGTCAGATTGCGGGAGAAGAAGCGGATCAGATGGATATCACCATGCTTCTTGACAATGGTGTGGATCTGCACAGTTATCAGCCGACTGCAGAGGACATCATGAAAGTATCGGATTGTGATCTGTTTGTATATGTTGGCGGCGAATCGGATGCATGGTGGATGATGCGTTAAAACAGGCGAAGAATAAAGATATGCAGGTGGTCAATCTGCTCGATGTACTTGGAAACAGTGTGAAAGAGGAAGAAGTGATCGAAGGAATGGAGCCTGAAGAAGAGGAAGAAGGTGGAGAGGAAGAAGAACCGGAATATGATGAGCATGTATGGCTGTCTGTAAAAAATGCAGAAGTGCTGAGTAAGGCAATTGCAGACGCGCTGGAAAAAGCAGACCCGGATCATAAGGATATTTATCAGGAGAATGCATCTGCATACAGTGAAAAGCTGAAAGACCTGGATGCTAAGTACCAGGAAGTTGTTGATGGCGCGTCACAGAAAACACTGCTTTTTGGCGATCGTTTTCCATTCCGTTATCTGGTAGATGATTATGGATTAAGCTATTATGCTGCATTTGTCGGATGCTCGGCAGAAAGTGAAGCAAGCTTTGATACAATTTCATTCCTGGCGAATAAAGTAGATGAGTTGGGACTAAAGGATATCATGGCGATTGAAAATTCCAATCAGAAAATTGCAAAAGACGATCATTGAGAACACCAAAGAGAAAAATCAGAAGATCCTGACACTGGATACTATGCAGTCTACAACATCGGATGATGTGAAGAATGGCACAACCTACCTGTCAGTGATGGAAAAGAATCTTGAAGTATTAAAAGAAGCTTTGCAGTAGGAGGGAATATGGCACAAATTATATGTCGGGATCTGGCAATCGGATATGAAGGAAAAACAGTCGTGCAGAATATAAACCTTTCGGTAAAGAAAGGGGACTATCTGTGTGTGATCGGGGAAAATGGGGCTGGGAAATCTACTTTTATGAAGACTTTACTGGGACTTTTACCACCGGTGAGCGGGAAAATAGAATTCTATGATGGACTGAAGAAGAATGAAATCGGATATTTGCCACAGCAGACAGAGGTGCAAAAAGATTTTCCGGCATCCGTGAGAGAAATTGTTCTCTCCGGATGTCAGAATCACCTTGGCTTCTGGCCGTTTTACCGTACAAAAGAAAAAAAATACGCAGAAGATATGATGAAAAAACTGCAGATCACTCATCTGTCAAAACGTTGCTACAGAGAATTGTCCGGAGGGCAGCAGCAGAGAGTTCTGCTTGCAAGAGCACTTTGTGCGACCAGGAAAATCCTGCTTCTGGATGAACCGGTTTCCGGGCTGGATCCACAAATGACAGAAGAAATGTATCGGTTAATTGAGAAAATCAACCGGGAAGACAAGATAACGGTCATTATGATCTCGCATGATATCCGTGGGACCATGGAATATGCAAGTCATATCCTGCAAATTGGTCAGGAAGTTATTTTTGAATCGAAAGAAAATTATCTGCGGGCGCATACGAAGAGAAGAACTCTGGAAAATACAGGAGGGGAAAAATGATAGAAAAACTGATATTTTATATGGGATATCCTTTTGTGCGGTATGCACTGATCGTTGGCGTACTGATTGCACTTTGTTCCTCCTTACTTGGAGTGACACTGGTATTGAAAAGATTTTCGTTTATCGGAGACGGCTTATCCCATGTCGCATTTGGAGCGATGGCGGTGGCATCGGTTTTAAATATTACAAACAATATGCTGTTTATCCTTCCGGTAACGGTCGTATGTGCGATTTTATTATTACGGACAGGACAAAATACAAAAATAAAAGGAGATGCGGCGATTGCAATGATCTCAGTTGGAGCACTTGCAATCGGTTATCTGCTTATGAATGTATTTGCGACAGGTCCTAATCTTTCAGGAGATGTATGTACTACATTATTTGGATCTACTTCTATTTTGACATTGAAGATTGAACAGGTGTGGCTGTGTGTGGTATTGTCGGTTGTGGTTGTTGTGTTATTTATCGTATTTTATCATAAAATTTTCTGCGTGACCTTTGATGAAACGTTCGCAAAGGCAACAGGCATCCGGGCAGACCGTTATAATTTGCTGATCCGCGTGATCACAGCGCTGATCATCGTACTTGCAATGAACCTGGTAGGCTCGTTACTGATCTCGGCACTGGTCATCTTTCCGGCACTATCCGCAATGCGTATCTTTAAAACATTTTTCAGTGTAACGGTATGTTCGGTTGTATTATCTGTGTGCTGTGCGATCAGTGGGATGCTTTTGTCAATCCTGGCAGGAACACCGGTTGGTTCAACGATCGTGGCAGCCGATATTGTGGCCTTTTTGATCTGCTGCATGATCGAAAATCGCGGGAGGGAAATAAAGTGAAAAAATTACAGAAATGGCTGATATTGTTTGTGGGAATTCTTTTGATAACCGGATGCAGAGATAATGCAAGCAGTAACAAGAAAGTGAATAACGGGAAATCTGTCAATGATGTATTAGAGAAACAGACAAAAGCGGAAGAACAGAAGGAACAGACAGAGGAAAAGGACAAGAAAAAAGAAAGTACAGACACTTCAGAAAATACGGGGACAGAAGATGTAGATTATGATCTTACAGAAATGAACAGTGATATGGTCTACGCGACAGTTTACCAGATGATGGTGGAACCGGAGCAGTATGAAGGAAAAACAATCCGGATCGAACGGGATTTATTATATAAGTAAGGATGAAGCGACAGGGAATACCTATCATTTTTGCGTGATCAAAGATGCGCTGGCGTGCTGCGCGCAGGGACTGGAATTTGTCCGGAAAATGAGGAAGAATTGTCGGATGAAGATTATCCGGAACAGGAAACAGAAATTATCGTTCAGGGAACGTTCGAGACATATAAAGAACCAAATGATGAGACTTTGTATTGCAGGATCACAGATGCGATATGCAGATAAAAAAATAAGAAGAGAAAAGATGGATCATGAAGGAATACGGGAAAAAGATTAGCAGATATTTGATGAAAAACAAAAAAGGAAGATTTTATTGTGTGGCAGGTGTGTTGTATCTGCTGGCAATTTTGTTTGTCATGAATGATGCCTGGCTGTATCAGACACCGATCGTGAAAGTGACAAAAGTGGTGACAATTGTAGAAGGGAAAAGCAAAAGTACACGTGAACAGAAGAAACGAAATATAAGCAGAGTCTTTATGGCAAAATCATAAACGGAGAAGACAAAGGAAAAGAAGTCCGGATTGCCAATGAATACACAACAACAGAAATGGCTGACCAAAAATACCATAAAGGTGACCGGGTGTTTTATAAGGGATCATCGATCATTGGAGTAAAGCGGGATACGATGCTGGTTGTTATGCTTGGCTTCCTTGCACTTCTGCTCCTTGGGATTGCCGGACGGCAGGGCGGTTTGACGATCATAACAGCAATGATGAATATCCTGATTTTTGTGATCGGTTTCTGGACGGCGGATGACACATCGGAAATTCTGAGTGTATGTAGCAGACTGATCCTTTTTTTTTTTGCAGTGGTAACGCTTGTTGGATTAAATGGAATTCACAGGAAAACTTTTGCCGCACTGTTGACAACACTATGTGTCCTGCTTATGATCATGGGGATATTTGATCTTGTTATGCAGCATATGGAAGAACTGGATTATTCGACGATGGAATATCTGGGCAGTATTGATAATCCGGATGAAATTTTCCATGCAGAGATCCTGTTGTCAGGACTCGGTGCCATCATGGATGTGGCGGTTGCCATATCGGTGGCTTTAAGCGAGATTGTTGAGCAGAAACCGGAAGTAAAATTTGTGGAACTTTTCCGTTCGGGCAGAGAGATCGGATATGACATTATGGGAACAATGATCAATGTGCTGTTGTTTGTGTTTGGCTGCGGTCTGATTCCTACATGTTTGATCCGGATGAACAATGAGGTGCGTTTTGTTACCATTGTAAAATTGCATATTCCATGTGAATTATGTCGTTTTCTTTGTAGAAGTATCGGAATTGTACTGGCAATCCCAGTGTCTATTTTCATAACAGCAGTTATGATGAAACTATCTGTGAAAAAGAGGGAAAAAAGATGTTGATCATATTGGGACTGATTCTAATGATAGTAATAGTGCTTGTTGGAGGAGACAGAGGCGCCATGTCTCTGATCGCTCTGGCGGGAAATATTTTGTGCCTGAGTCTTGCAATCTGGCTTTATGCCGTCGGAGCACCCGTGTTTTTGGTTACTGCCGGTGCAGGAATTTTAATTTCCTGTATCACTTTGTTTTATCAAAATGGGACGAATATTAAAACCTGGAGTGCATTTCTTGCGGTTGCAATTACAATGTGTGTGTTATTTGCATTTATTTATCTGGTCGTATGGAAAAGTGGGGCGGGAGGCTTGAATGAGATCCAGGCAGCCGGAGAAGATGTTTTCTATTATAATATGAACCTGGATATCAGTATGCCCAAGGTTGCAACAGCCGTAATTGTACTCAGCACGTTAGGAGCTGTGATCGATATGGCACTGACAGTAACAACTTCCGTATATGAGGTGAAATGTCATAAGCCGGATATCAAAATGAACAAACTGGTTCAAAGTGGAATGAAGATTGGAAAAGATGTGATCGGAACAACGGTTAATACGTTATTGTTTGCATATCTGGGAGAATCGCTGTTGTTATTCGCGTATTTGAGAATGCAGAATTACTCCATTGAGCTGTTGCTCAACTCCAAAATTCTTTTTCAGAACTGTATTTCCATGATTTTTGGAGCAATTTCCTGCACAATGATAATGCCGGTTTCAGCGGTTTTGATCGCAAAAAACTGTGAGCTTTTTGATTGGATGGAAAATAGTAAATAGCAGGTTGACAGCAGGGAAATATCTGTGATAAACTTGTTTAGAATTAAACTGTTTACGAATGAACAATTTATTCGTGAACAGTTTTCTTTTTTGAAGAAGCAAAAAAGTGGAAGGAGGAAAGTCATTTGTGTGAAGGATGTGAAGAGCGAATCCACGTAGGACATCAGGTGCACCGGATAGACCGTTCGATTTCAAAACTGCTGGAAATGCGTGTAAAAGAAGAAGGACTGGATGAGATTGCCCTGATGCATGGCTGGATCTTACGTTATCTATATGAACATCAGGATAAGGAAATTTATCAGAAAGATATAGAAAAGTATTTTGGTATCTGCCGTTCAGCGGTAACAAATATTATCCAGACTCTGGAGAAAAAAGGGTACATCTGCCGTGCATCGGTTGCAAATGATGCGCGTCTGAAAAAAAGTAATGCTGACAGAAAAAGGACGGGAAAACCATGAAAAACTGGGAGAAATTTTTCAGAAAATGGATGCGCAGTTGGAAGAAGGCATTACAGAAGAAGAATTACATGCATTTATGCATGTGATCGATAAAGTTTATTACAATATGGGAAAAATGAAAGGAGAGAATTCATGATTCGGACTTTATTAAAAGAAGTAAAAGAATATAAAGCGGCATCGATCGCAACACCGTTTTTTATGATTCTGGAAGTATTGTTTGAGACATTGATTCCATTTCTGATGGCATCTATTATCGATAAGGGTGTCAATACCGGAGATATTCACCATATTTACAAAGTTGGTGGAATTATGATCGTGGCTGCATTTTGTGGCCTGCTTGCCGGAATGGCAGGAGGACGATACGGAGCAAAGGCTTCGACCGGGTTCGCGAAGAATTTGAGAAATAAGATGTTCGATCAGATCCAGACCTATTCGTTTGCAAATATTGATCATTTCAGTACAGCAGGTCTGGTTACACGTCTGACAACAGATGTGACCAATGTGCAGAATGCGTACCAGATGATGCTGCGTATGATGATGAGAGCACCGGCAAGTATGATCTGTGCAATGGTGATGGCATTTATGATCAATGCCAGACTGGCAAGTATTTACCTTGTGGCAGTTGTGATCCTGGGAGTGATCCTCTTCTTTATCATTCGTCATGCAACGGCTTATTTCCAGCAGGCATTTCCAAAATATGATGCTTTAAATGCATCCGTTCAGGAAAATGTATCTGCGATCCGTGTAGTAAAAGCATATGTAAGAGAAGAACAGGAAACAAGTAAATTTCAGTATGCAAGTAAGAATATTTACGATATTTTTGTAAGAGCAGAGAAAAATGTTATATGGAACTCACCGATCATGATGTTCACTGTTTATACCTGCATCATCCTGATCAGCTGGTTTGGTGCAAAGATGATCGTAGTGAAATCGTTGACAACAGGAGAGTTGATGAGTCTTCTTGCATACTGTATGAACATTCTGATGAGTCTGATGATGCTGTCTATGGTATTTGTCATGATTTCCATGAGTATGGCAAGTATGCGGCGTATAGCAGAAGTACTGGGTGAAACCAGCGATATCCATAATCCGGAACATCCGCTTTATGAAGTGGAAGATGGAAGTATTTCATTTAAGAATGTAGATTTTGCTTACAAAAAAGACAGTGCAGAGAAAGTCCTGAAGAATATCAATCTGGACATCCATTCCGGTGAGACGATTGGCATTATTGGAGGAACCGGAAGTGCGAAGACGAGTCTGGTGAATCTGATCAGTCGTCTGTATGACGTGACAGGCGGAGAAATCCTGGTTGGCGGAAAGAATGTTAAGGATTATGATCTGGAAGTACTGAGAAACCAGGTATCTGTTGTATTGCAGAAAAATGTACTGTTTACCGGAAGTATTCTGGATAACCTGCGCTGGGGAAACAAAGAGGCGACCGACGAAGAATGTATGGAAGCATGTCGGCTTGCATGTGCAGATGAATTCATTGAGCGTTTCCCGGATAAATATAATACCCACATTGAGCAGGGAGGAAATAACGTATCCGGTGGTCAGAAGCAGAGACTGTGTATTGCAAGAGCACTGCTTAAGAAACCGAAGATCCTGATCCTGGATGACAGTACCAGTGCGGTAGATACTGCTACAGATGCGAAGATCCGCCGTGCATTCCGTGAAGAAATCCCGGATACAACAAAGCTGATCATTGCACAGCGTGTATCCAGTGTGCAGGATGCAGACCGTATCATCGTTATGGATGAAGGGCAGGTTCATGGATTTGGTACACACGAAGAATTGCTGAAGACCGATGAAATTTACCGCGAAGTATACGAATCGCAGACTCAGGGCGGAGGAGATTTTGATGAAAACGGAGGTGAAGCATAATGCCAAGACCGATGGGAAGACCACAGAATAAAGTGAAATATCCGGGGAAACTTTTGATGCGTCTGATAAACTACATTTTCCGTGATTATAAAGTTCATTGTATTGCAGTATTTATCCTTATATTTGTAGGAGTTATCGCAAATGTGCAGGGAACGATGTTTACAAGAGATCTGATCGACAAATATATTACACCGTTCTTGCTGTCTGACGGTACACCGAACTTTTCACCGCTTGCACATGCAATTGAAAGGGTTGCGGTATTTTACGGAATCGGAATCGTTGCGACTTACGCATATAACCGTATCATGATCAATGTGACACAGGGAATGATGATGAATATGCGTAATGAGCTGTTTGAACATATGGAAAAGCTGCCAATCAAATATTTTGATACCCATGCACATGGTGATATCATGTCAATTTACACGAACGATATCGATACCCTGCGGCAGATGGTCAGCCAGAGTATTCCGCAGATCATCAACAGCGGATTTACGATCATCAGTGTATTTGTCAGTATGTTGATCTTAAATATTCCACTTACGGTTGTGACGATGATCATGGTTGCAATTATGATATTTGGTACCAAGAAAGCCGCCGGACAGAGCGGGAAATATTTCCTGGAACAGCAGAAAAATCTTGGAAAAGTCAATGGTTATATTGAAGAAATGATGAATGGACAGAAGGTTGTCAAGGTCTTCTGCCATGAGGAAGAAAGTAAGGCAGAATTTAAAGAGCTGAATGAGGCACTTTTTGTAAGCGCAGACCGTGCGAATACCTATGCAAACTACCTCGGACCTTTGAATGCGCAGATCGGAAATATCAGTTATGTAGTCTGTGCGATTGTCGGAGGTGCCCTTGCGCTGAATGGTGTGGGAGGATTTACACTGGGTGCACTAGCAAGCTTTCTGACATTCAATAAAAGCTTTAGTATGCCGATCAACCAGGTCAGCCAGCAGATGAATGCTATTGTAATGGCACTTGCAGGAGCAGAGCGTATCTTTACCCTTCTGGATGAGAAAGTGGAAGTAGATGACGGGTATGTGACTCTGGTCAATGTGAAAAAAGAAAATGGAAAACTTATAGAATGTAAGGAACATACCCGATGCTGGGCATGGAAGCATACACATCAGGCAGATGGTTCGGTAGATTATATTGAGCTTAAGGGAAATGTAGTATTTGATGGTGTGGATTTCGGGTACAATAATGATAAGATCGTGCTTCATGATGTGAAATTGTATGCAGAGCCAGGACAGAAAATTGCCTTTGTAGGTTCGACAGGAGCAGGAAAAACGACCATTACAAATCTGATCAACCGGTTTTATGATATTCAGGATGGAAAAATCCGCTACGATGGAATTAATATAAACAAGATTCGGAAAGCGGATCTGCGACATTCCCTTGGAATTGTACTGCAGGATACACATTTGTTCACAGGAACGGTAAAAGACAATATCCGTTTTGGAAAACTGGATGCAACAGATGAAGAAATTTTTGCAGCAGCAGAATTGGCAAATGCAGATGGATTTATCCGCAGACTTCCGGAAGGATATGATACGGTCATCACCGGGGATGGAGCAAACTTAAGCCAGGGACAGAGACAGCTTCTTGCAATTGCCAGAGCAGCAGTTGCAGATCCGCCGGTACTGATCCTGGATGAGGCTACAAGCTCTATTGATACGCGTACTGAACGTATTATTCAAGAAAGCATGGACAGACTGATGCATGGACGTACTACGTTTGTGATCGCACACCGTCTGTCTACGGTTCGGAATTCCGACTGTATCATGGTTCTGGAACAGGGACGCATTATCGAAAGAGGTACCATGACCAACTGATTTCAGAAAAGGGAAAATATTATCAGTTGTACACCGGGAATGCAATTGCTGAATAAGATTCAAAAGACAGGATTCAACAAAAATTTACAATAAATTAAAAAATACTATCAATTTTTTTGTGCATACGCTATACTTGTATATATAGCACTGCAAGTCCTTCCGAACAGAGAAGTAAAATAGCAGTTCTATAAAAATGTCATGATAGGGTAGGTTTGGGGATGAAAAAACAAATCAATTGCAAAGAAGTTGTATGGGAACTATTTACACTTACCGCTGCAGTGGCAATTATCGCTGCAGCGGTTTATTTCTTTCTGGTGCCGAGCCATGCATCGGTCAGCAGTATTTCCGGTCTTGGAATTATTCTTACGAATTTTATACCTTTACCGCTTTCAGTGATCACGATGGTCCTGAATGTTGTTCTTTTGATCATCGGATTCATAACATGTGGACGGGAATTTGGTACGAAAACCGTGTATACCAGTATCTTACTGCCGGTATTTATCGGTATTTTTGAACGTATTTTCCCGAATATCGGTTCCCTGACAAAAACCCAGGAACTGGATGTCCTCTGTTATGTTCTGGTAGTCAGTGTAGGACTCAGTATTCTCTTTAATATGAATGCTTCTTCCGGCGGACTTGATATTGTGGCTAAGATCATGAATAAATATCTGCACATCGAATTGGGGAAAGCCATGTCTTTAGCCGGTATGTGTGTGGCGCTTTCGGCAGCACTTGTATATGATAAGAAGACGGTGGTTTTAAGCGTTCTTGGTACTTATTTCAATGGGATGGTGGTAGACCATTTTATCTTCGGGCAGAATCTGAAACGAAGAGTATGTATTATTACAAAGTATGAAGAAGAACTTCGGAATTTTATTCTGCATGAGCTTCATAGTGGAGCAACCATTTATGATGCCATCGGAGCGTACAATTTAGATAAAAGACACGAGATCATTACGATCGTAGATAAAAATGAGTATCAGAAACTCATGAATTACATCAATAATCTTGATCCGAAGGCTTTCATCACAGTGTACACGGTGGCAGACATGAGATATCAGCAGAAGGTTTTGGAAAATGAAGAAAGAAGTTAGTGATCTACTCCATCAGGTTTAAGAAATACAAATGAAATATCTGAAATATGTCACAAACAACAGCAACCAGTATTTATTACAAAAAATGGTTATGGAGATTTAGTAGTTATGAGTATGGAAACTTATGAAGAATTACTCAGCACAAATCAGATTGATAAGGCAATTTTTGAAGCAGAACGGGAAGTCGCAGAAGGTGCAGAGTTATTAGATGCACGTGAGGCATTGGGAGAACTCAGGAGGAAACATTTGGGATAAATATACCGTAAAAATGTTTCCACAGGAATATAGAGATATTGATAAGATATACGAGCAGGCACTTCTTGTTAGTAATTATGCTGATAATGCAATTGCACTGGCAGAAAAACTTGAAAAAGCAATTTTAAGTTTGGAAGAACAGCCATATCGAGGGGCAGAAAGAAAATATGGATTTTATGCTTTTAAAGGATATAGGCAGTTGACTGTAGAAAACTATATTATCATTTATGAAGTGTTTGAAAATGAAAAAGTTGTTGCAGTGGTAACTGTAAAATATGGAAAAAGTGAGTTTTAGAATCAAGAAATCTCACTGAAATATAAAAGGTACTAAAAAACGTCACAATTTGTGGCGTTTTAGTGCAGGAAAAAGTAGACCAAGAGTGTCAGAAATCAGATTTTCATCAAAGGAAAGAAGCTGATATCTTATTTGAAAAAAGAGAAGAACCATTTAATATTTATGAATATTGCAAAAAGTAGTAATTTTTTTCTGTTAAAAAAAATGAAGTAACATAAGAAAAGGGATACAAAAAAAAGTATTGATTGCTGCGGATGAGGTAGATAAGTGGAGTCGGCCTTGTGAAGGGTTACAAACTGAGTGGGAATGTACGACCGTTAATCTGGATGCATTTGAAAAATTCCATACCATAGCGGTCTATGACGCAGTATTGATAAGAGAAAAGTAGAAGATTATACAAAAGGGAAAACTTCTGATTGACTGGTGTTATCATACGTGGTGCTAGAATATAAATAGTACAAGTCAAAATGAGAATTCCTTATTACTAATTTTATGATACTATGTATGTATCGCACTGAAGGAGGATCTCATTATGGCAAAGCACTATGATAAACAATTCAAGA
>ENA-OQAZ01000999-OQAZ01000999.1-human-gut-metagenome-genome-assembly--contig:-NODE-999-length-14741-cov-1.747776_pt1 | contig 14741 bp, 17 predicted proteins | sample MGYA00242737_ERZ504531 | MGnify/ENA primary metagenome ERZ504531 (study PRJEB26092, sample SAMD00036244) | human gut metagenome | host: Homo sapiens | study: EMG produced TPA metagenomics assembly of...
CAGCAGACCTCAAACGGACAGCCAAGACAGTCTGTCAACTTCCCCGTTTCTTAGATTGATTTCACGGATTACAATTTTATCTTCGGGAAGGAACTTGCGTACCAGCTTCCAGAATAAACAGGTATTGCTCTTTTGTTTATTGCCCGCATAAATGCACAGCAGGCGTGCCGGTCGGTCTGTGTGTGCCGGAATACGCCCGTCTGCGTATTCCAGTGCATGACAAACCGCCTCTCATGCATTTGCAAAAAAGCTTCTTTTAATGAAAGGTTTCTGTGCATTGCATTTTTTATCTGGTTTTTTAACGAGCCGGTTGCCTCTGCAAAGGTGTGTCCCGGCAGCATACAGCCTGCGCGGTTTAGTGAAAATGCGATTTTTTTCGCCATGTTTTTTGTATACAGTTCATTTTCCCCATCAACCAGAATTGCCCCTGTACAGCCCAAAAGACAGTCCGTATGATAATCCATTTCCTTTAAAATGGCATAAAGCCGCAGATTAATCCCCGAACGGTCAAGATGCACCGCAAACACAATGCAGCTGCCCGGCTTTTTTTGCGTTTCGCACCAGTATAGAAAGTCTTTCTCATCACGCAGAATAACTGCCGCTTCCGTATCCTTTTTATCACCGGATACTTTTTTTTGCATTTTGCAGTACCGTATCAATCAGCTGTCCGTATCTTTCCGGTACGGCGCCTTCTATCGGACAGACCACTGCCAGCATTTGTTTCACCTCTTTTCCTTTCTGTCTGTTAGCTTACAGTTACGCCCTTTTACTACCGGTTTCTTATTACAAATCTTTTATCAGCAGTTATCACTGATTTCTTCCAGTTCACGATAGGCGGACCGAATCCGTTCATAGAGCTGTCCCGGCAGTTCCTGACACTCTGTTTCCAGACCTTCTTTCGTGTACTTATTTTTACAGCCGAAATAGATTTCATGCAGTGCGACCGAGCCGTAGTGGTCTGCGCCCCGCATGGTCAGCAGAATGGAAATGGCGGCAGATGAAAGCGCCGGTGCAATATATGGCTTAAAGCCCAGCGCGCGCACGCTTAGATTTGCCTCTGCCGCCAGCTTTGAAAGTTCTCTTGATTCTTTGTCGTGATACTGCGTAATACTGTCTGCAACCACCAAACTTTTCCATGCGGTCCGAAAACCCGCCCTTCTGTTAAAAATAATCCATATTTCCCCGGATTTTTCTTTGCATAATACACCGCCCGCGCATTCATCACACCCAATCCGTAGCCCTGCACCTGCTCTAAATGCAGTCCGTTATCATCAAATGCACCGGATTCATTGCAGTTTGATATCTGCCACGCCGCGTTGCACAGCGGTTCAACCGGGTCTGAAACCACGGCAAAAAGTCCGTCATATCCACAAGTCCGCGCTTTTTTTGCATAGCTTTCCACAATACTGCGGTTGGCTTTCAGCTGCTGCATGCGTACATCCTGCACTGCCGTACCGACCGGCGGCACGCCTTTGGTTGCACAGAAAATAAAAACATCACAGTCAAACAATTCCTCTTCCTTTAAAAGAACGACTTTAGGAAGCACATCATATGCCCACGGATAACAAATCTGGTTACATTCTGCCTCGTACCGCTTCATTCGGTTTTCATCTAAATCTATAATTCCTATGGTTTTAATCACATCACCACCAAGCAGCTTTAACCCCATAAGGTGGTAGCGCCGACATCGCCGAGTGCCGCAATGTGAACCCTTAATTTTTTCCCCTCATACACCCAGCGCGGATTTTTAAAAGGATGTTTTCCTTTTTCACTGCGCAGTTTTCTTTCTGTTCCAAGCTGATTTAGATTGTTCATAGTCTTCTCCATTCTGCGGATTTTTTAGTCCACAAGATTTTTTAAATGTTTAAGCCGGATAATGTCATTTTCAATGTATTCTGATGCCGGGACATTTAAATCCAGCGTGACATGACTGCCTACGTCCACGCAGTACGGGTCTTTAACTGCCTCGCCAAGCCGTCCCAGTGTCAGATTTCTGCCAAACCCCTTCTGGTATTCTGCCTCCAGCACAAGCAGGATTTTCTGTGTATTTAAAAGACAGGTGAGCGAGAGATTGTTAAACTGCTGCCAGCCAAGCTCCGGCAAAAACTGCGGAATAACATAGGCAGTATCTGATTAATTGCCGGAAGCAGTCCCGTCCGGCTTTTTTGTGTCTGCTCAATCATATCCCCGCCAAGAAACGGATACAGGGTCGATTCCTGAAACCATGCTTTGACATTGGGAATATAATAAATGCTTTCCACAGGAAGCTTTAACATACTCGACAAATCCGTTCCGTGGCCGGACAGAATCCCGACAACAAGCCGTTCTACCGGCACGCCGCTTTTTTTTAACATCGGGTAGAGCTTTTTAATGCGGTCGCCCTTGTGCAGAATGTCGTCTGCTAAAATCACCGGTCTTTTAAAGGATTTGATTGTTTCAATCTGTGTCGAAAGCGGCGAATAGTTCGGATATTCTTCAATCCGTGAAGCCGATGCATCCCTTGTATACACCTTTTCCGTATAAATGGCTTTGGTCACGGTATTGGGTACAACGACATCTCTTAAAATTTTACCGAACGGCACACACATTTTTTTACCCAGCACACGTTTTGCCCCCTGCTGTGCCGGTACATGGTTTTCAAAGGTAATGAGATCCATCATCTGCTGGTTCATGTGCTGTGCATCAAATGATATCACCAGATTGCCCGGATATAACTCCTTCATGGCATCCAAAAGCGCATGACCTGTTTCAAGCAGTATCTTTCTGACACGCGGATTCCTGTCAAACGGCGCTTTTAACACGGTGGATACATTCTGAATCAGCACCAGCGGATACGTCATATCCACAAGATAGCGGTCTTTATTTTTCACGCCGGAAGGCATTTTTAAAAAGCCGAAGCGGTAAAGCAGTTTTTCCATTTCCATATCCATTTCCCGTTCTTCATTCTCAAATCGGCAGGCAATATGGGTAAATCCAAGCTTTAAGCACGCTGCAATCGTTTCCGTCATGGCAAGCTGTATCCACTCATAAACCTTTTCATCACGAAGCCCTGCAACTCCTGTAATCACCGCCAGTCTGCCCGCCGCATTTTTACGAAGATAATGCACTGCGGCTTCGTCCTGAAATTCTTCATAAAACCGGTCGGATAACACTTCATGATAGCCGACGGCGGCAAGCACTTCGCCGTTTCCCATGCTGCGCCGGACAATCATCTGCTCTGCACCGCTTCTGTGTGCAAAAACCCCGGCATTGCCAAAAAAAAGATACCGGTTTTCTGAAAGCTTTTCTCCAAGCGGCTCTGCTTCTGCCACAAAGGCTTTTGTAAGCTGTAATTCCTTATACTGCGGCTCACGAAGATAAATTCCATACTCATAGATAAACCGCTGGCACAGTGGGTCAATCAGATTGGAAATATACCGTCCGCGGTCAATATTTTCCCGTATTTTAGAAGAACTGACATCATCTAATTCACTGCCCAGCTCCAGTTTTATCGTGTCCTCATACAGGTTTTGTGCAATCAGCAGATTTTCATCGGGCGCATTTTTATCCTTTGACGTTTTTCTTGTAAAGACAATGTGATTGCAGTGATGAATTGAATCCATGACCGGCGGTGCCTGATATGCCGATGCGTGCGCAATCACATCCATCCCCGTGACAATATAGACCGGACGGTCGTGAAACAGTGTTTTTAATTTTTTTAAATCGGACGGATTGGCTATATTTACCGGACAGTTGTCAGGAAAAAGATAGACCGAACCGATATCTGCCGTTGACATTTTCGCAATACGGCGGCGGATTAAGCGCGGCTGTGTCTTTTTCGACCATGAAAATTCGTCAATTGCAAGATACACCTCAAACCCTGCTTTCCGCACAGCTTCTACAATGCCTTTATGTCCTGATGAAAACGGGTCAAATGTCCCCGGAAAAAATGCCACTTTCGATATCTGCGGTATTTCAAACCTGCCGTATGTAAATTCGTATGCCGTAATAAACCGGTACAGATAACTAAGCGCCGATGCCCGGTTGTAAAATGACAATGCATCCCTGGACTGCTCTCCCACAACACTCATCAGATGTTTTGCGATATAAGAAAAATAGGCACACTTTTCATCCGGCGCCAGCTTTTCACTGCCAAACAGTTCGTGTCCGATAATATTAAGGGCTTCAATACTGATAGATTCCTTAAAATGTACCAGACCTTTCATCAAATATCCAAGCAATACTTTTTTGCGCTGTTCATAAGCCTCTGGTGCTTTATCACGCCCCCGGTAACTGCCGTAATTTTCAAGAATCGTCCCAATCGTATGCAGGGTGTATACTGCTGCTTTTTCACTCGTTCCGTTTACCCTTTTATAAAAGGTATCCTCTATGAGTTCATCAAGCTCCTGCGGCTGTAAGTACAAAACCATGCGGCCAAGATAATGCGGAATAAATTTTGCATACTGATAATCTCCCGAATCCAGGCTTTCCGTCAGTTCAATCACCATTTCATTACACTGGTCAGAAGAAATATTACACATAATTTTTACAAGCAGTTCGCCTGCTTTTTCACGCACTGTCAAGCGCTGGCTCGCCGACATCAGACTGCAAAGGTGCGTGGCAATACGAACCGTCCGCGCTTCCTGCGGATATTGTTCAATCACCTGTTCCATCATCGCGATATTAATCTGTTTCATGGTTGCCCCGCCGCTACTTTCAAATCGTCAAGAAACATTTTGGAAAGCAGTTCTTCTTCCCTGTCTGCAATGCGCCGGACTGCAAAAATACCATTTCTTTGCAGTCCCAGAAGCTGTGCCAGACGGTCACGTAAAAATACCAGCTGTATACAATCCGTTTCCCGCTCCAATAAAAAGCACTGATTTATATAGGAAGAAAGACATTGATAAGAAACACCGTCTTGTGCCATTTTGTAATATAACTGTAAACTATTCATCTGCCTTGCACGGCTGTCCCATTCCCGGCAGGATATTGTAAAATCACAGATTGTACAGATATCTTTATTGTCCATTTCCGCATAATCCAAAGCCTTTGCCGTATCGAGCAGCAAAAATGTGTTCCACGCATCATAATCGGTTTTTTGATAAAACGGCAGTAATACCTGCCTGTAGATTTCACGGTCTGCCTGCTGTGATGAAGCCATAAGGGTATGAACAATCCGCCGCAGTGAGTATCCCTGCCATTTCCGGTGCTGTTCGGTCACCTGATAATCCGGATATAAAATGGTTTCAACCGTTTTCTGTAAAAGGTATGCCGCAGAAATATCATCGGCCGGAAGTTCTACGTCTTTGGGCAGTTCTTTGCGATATGCCCTGTCATAATTGGCAGTCATCTGTCCGATTAAATGTGCCGACTGCCTCCGGATATCCACTTCACCGTGCATAAGCTGTTCAAATAAAAAACGAAGTGCAAGGTGTGTCTGTTCATGGGTCAGATATGTAAAATACTCCTGCAATACATTCATATACGCACGCAGATTTCTCCAGTTTTTCTCTCCGCGGGCGGTTTCCAAAAGATTGCGCAGGGACATTTCACCGGTAAGCCGTTCCATAACGTAGATATTGTGGTCAATCGCCAGATACTTCATGTTGTCTACGATTTCCTCGGTGTCATTAACACATAGTCTTCCTGTTGTGTGCAGAACGGTTCTTCCGAACGAAAATCAATATTGACACCCAGATGCACCATATATTCTTCAAAATCCTTTAACCGCGCATAAACCAGACGGTAACGGTTTCTTTTTCTTTTCATCTACATTGTCCAGTTTGGAAAGAATGACATCAAAAGAATCTTTTAAAGAATAAAAACAGACCTGTTCTGCACCGGAAGCTGTCCGGATACTTTTTACACGAAAATCCGCATAAATCAGAATTAAATTTTCAATCGACAAATCTTCAAGCTCTAAATCCCATGTTGAATGATTGGCTGCAATATGACCGATAACCGGCATATGAACCTTTTGGTGTAGCGGTCGGTATAATAATAGTGCAGATACGGAACGCGCGCGGCTTCTTCTTTACGGCACCCGAATTTGCCGATATCATGAAGGGCGGCTGCGGCTGACATCAGCATTAAATCCACCGGCTTTCCAAGCATTTTTAACTGTCTTGCAACGTGCATTGCCACATAGTGGACACCTGCCACATGCCCCAGCGTGTCAAACGGTGTGATTTCCGCCGCAATCCGCATAAACTCCATGATATACTGATTCTCAAGGCACTTTAAAAAGATTGCGTATTCTTCCGCCGTTTCCTGCCGTGTTCCAAACCTTTCTTCTTCTGCCGTAACCAGTTTAAAATACCGTGTCCGCTTAAACGGTCCAGTCTGTTCCTCACATTTTAAAAATGCTCTTAAAATACGGCAGAACAACAGCATTTTCTGCTTTACCTCATCAGACGGTTCTTCTGTAAAATTACACGGAAACATCACATGACGGCACCATTCATAAACCGCCTGCAACAGTTCTTTACCTGTCATGTGAATTTCACTGCAAAGCTCCTTTTCACAGTATTGCATCAGCCTCCGGCAGCTTACCTGTTCCGAACGGATTAAAAGTGCATCATATGCTTCTTCTAAACGACAGCCTGCAAGAACCGATAAAATTTCTTCCTTTGTCATCTGCACCTGATTTAAAAAAATCAATTTCGGTAAGCATTTGTATGCATTTATCCTTAAATTCCAAGTAATCTGCCTTCATCTGAATTCTCCCTGTGTATTTTATGATTTTCGACGATTTCCGGTTTTTAAAAGTTTTTTTTAGAAAATACCCTCGTTAAGCATGGCTTCCGCAACTTTTAAAAATCCTGCAATATTCGCGCCTGCAATGAGGTTTCCATCCATGCCGTATTTCTTTGCCGCACCGTCAATGTTGTTAAAAATATTTTTCATAATCTTTTTTAACTTTTCATCAACCTCTTCTTCCGTCCATGAAAGCTTCATGCATTCTGGCTCATTTCAAGGGCAGATACGGCAACACCGCCTGCATTGACTGCCTTTGACGGTGCAATCATAAATCCTGCTTTTTGCAGTTCTTCAACGGCTTCTGCTTTGGTCGGCATGTTGGCAACTTCGATTAAAAGCTTTGATGTCCCCTCCTCTATCATGCGCTTTGCATCTTCCAATCCGATTTCATTCTGTGTTGCACAAGGCATATACACATCTGCCTTTACGCGTCCCCACGGTTTCTCGCCGCATGGAATTCCACACCGAATCTGTCGGCATAATCTTCACAACGGTCACGCAGGGAACCTCTCATTTCTACCATATAATCCACTTTTTCCCCGCTGATGCCGTCTTTATCATAAATGTATCCGTCCGGTCCTGAAATAGAAACGACTTTTGCGCCCAGTTCATTTAATTTCTTTGCAACACCCCATGACACATTGCCGAAGCCCGATAATGCAAATGTTGTACCGGCAAGCTTCTTTCCGATAGATTCAAATAATTCTTCCGTAAAATAAACAGCGCCGTAACCGGTTGCTTCATTTCTCCCAAGACTGCCGCCGTAAGGAATGCCCTTGCCGGATAACGCACCGTTTTTATAACCGCCGACAATTCTTTTATACATACCGAACATATAACCGATTTCTTTGGAACCGCAGCCGATGTCGCCTGCCGGACAGTCCGTATCCGGTCCGATGTATCTGTAAAGCTCTGTCATAAAGGACTGACAGAACCGCATAATCTCGCCGTCTGATTTTCCCTTTGGATTGAAATCACTGCCGCCCTTGCCGCCGCCGATTGGCAGTCCTGTCAGTGAATTTTTAAAAGTCTGTTCAAAACCTAAAAATTTGATAATACTCTGATTGACACTGGGATGAAGTCTGATTCCGCCCTTGTACGGACCGATTGCACTGTTAAACTGTGCTCGGAAGCCTCTGTTTACCTGAACCTTTCCTGCATCGTCCACCCACGGTACGCGAAAGGAAACGATTCGTTCCGGCTCACACATACGCTCTAAAATCGCATTTTTTTCATAACGGTCATCTGCTTCTACAACCGGTCTTAAAGATTCCAATACTTCTGTCACTGCCTGGATAAACTCCGGCTCATTACTGTTTTTTTCAGATACTTCCTTGATTACTTCATCTACATATGCCATCAGACATTACCTCCGAAACCTAAATTTTTTTAATCCTGCACGATGCCCGTCGGCAACCCCGTGTTTTTACAAAATGAAAAAGCCGTTTCCGAAAACACTGCGTATGTTAGACTTGTCAAAAAAAGAAGTCAATAACCTTTTCTTTGTTTGTTCGATAATTTTTTTCTTTTTAAATTTTTCCTTAATTTGTGAAAGGTTTGGAAACTCAAATTTAATGAAAATAAATCCATGTTTGTGAACATCCGGCACATCCCCCGTATTTGGTTAAGTTTTCTAAAGTTTTTCTTCTTTGTTTTCTTTACTTTCTGCCGGTTATTGTTTAATAAAATTAAGGGAATTTATGGGCGGTTTTGCGCGTTTTTTCTGTATCAATAAGACAATCTTAAAATCCGAACCGGATTTTTGAAATTTTTGAAAAAAAGGATTGCATTTTAAAAAGCGCTGATGTATTATCATTACATCGATATGTAGTATTCAATACTACATGTGATTATTTTAAATACCAGTGCATATAATATTTTATAATGTATATGTCAAAACATAAAAATATCAGGACATGCCGAACACGAAAAATCCATTAAAATAATGGAAATACAGTGTACTCGGAGATTGGAGGAAATTATGAAACATTTTAAATTAAAAGACCCCGGAAGTGCCATTACTCATTTTATCGGTATGCTGATGGCAATGTTTGCCGCAACACCGCTGATTCTGCGTGCCATGCGCGCTCCGGATACCGTTCATGTCATTTCTTTAAGTATTTTTATTGTGAGCATGATTCTGCTGTATGCGGCAAGCACAACTTATCACACTTTTGATTTGTCTGAACGCACGAATAAAATTTTAAAGAAACTCGACCACTGCATGATTTTTGTACTGATTGCCGGTTCTTATACGCCAATCTGCCTGATTGTCCTGCATGGCCGCACAGGGCTTATGCTGCTGGCACTGGTCTGGAGCATTGCGATTCTCGGCATTATTTTTAAGCTTTGCTGGGTTACATGTCCGAAATGGGTTTCTTCTGTGTTATACATTGCCATGGGCTGGGTCTGTGTCCTTGCATTTACACAGATTTTAAATTCCCTGCCTGCTGCCGCATTTAACTGGCTGCTTGCGGGCGGTATTATTTATACGGTGGGCGGTATTATTTACGCATTAAAGCTTCCCATTTTTAACGCACATCACAAATACTTCGGTTCACACGAAATTTTTCATCTATTTGTTATGGCAGGCAGCATCTGCCATTTTATTATGATGTTTGAATATGTTGCGGTTCTTCCGCTGGCTTAAAACAAAAAAGAATGATATACGTTTTTTGAGAATTCTCATAATTTCCGTATATCATTCTTTTTATTTTATTCCGCTGTTTATCTGAATTTTATTTCAGCTTTAAACCTCTACATGTCCGTTTACAACATTCCATGTTCCATACTGGTTATCTGCCGGTCCATTGTACGTCAAATCCAATGCACCGTTTCTGATATACCACCAGCCATACTCATTTAATGCAAGACCTGTATAGTTCCAGTCTAAAGCTCCATTGGTCATATACCACCAGCCGTATTCATTTAACGCCATGCCGGTATATGTAAAGTCTAACACGCCGTTGGTCATATACCACCAGCCGTACTCATTAGCTGCCATTCCGGTATATGTAAAGTCCAATACGCCATTGGTCATGTACCACCAGCCGTACTCATTGGCTGCCATGCCGGTATATGCAAGGTCTAAACGCACCATTGGTCATATACCACCAGCCATACTCATTTAATGCCATTCCGGTATATGTAAGGTCTAATGCACCATTCGTTATATACCACCAGCCGTACTCATTTAATGCCATTCCGGTGTATCCAAAATCTATCATACCATTTCTGACATACCACCAGCCATACTCGTTGGCTGCCATTCCGGTATAACTGTAATCTATCACACCATTAGTCATATACCACCAGCCATAATCGTTATATGCAAGTCCTGTATATGTAAAGTCTACTGTTCCGTTGGTAATTTTCCACCAGCCGTATTCATTTGCTGCCAGTCCTGCATAACTGTAATCAACTGCATCGTTTACATAATACCGCCATACACCATCTGCATCGAAAACCAGCCCATTGCGGCCGGCCGGCTGCGGGGTATCTTCAACATGAAGCTTTACTGCGCCGAACTTCTTATTACCGTCTGCATCTGTGTTGTATACACAGGCAAGCAGTGCGCCATCGTCTGTTTCAAAGAAGTCATATAAGCCATACTGTTCATTTGTCATTAAGACATTGCCATTGTGGTCGCAAATCATATATGCCTTATAATCATCTTCAATGGATTTACGCGTATATACCAGTAAATAATCCTTCGTTCCGTCTATATCTGCATATCCCTGATAATCGGAAATTATTTTATTCCCCTGTGCATTATACAGGTCTGTTGTATAAGCACCTGCTGCATTTCTGTTTACCCCACTGATATAGGCTTCTGATGTATGTCTGCGATTATTTGGGATTCTTCCCTTTTCCTGATAAATGTCACTATATACTCCCGTAAGATTACCATTTTTATCTAACAGGCTATATGTTCCGTCTGTATTCTGTATCCGGAATACATACTTCTCATTTGCATAATACATTCTATACGTGGACTTGCAGGCAATATCTGCACCGTCCGTAAATGCCGTCTGTTCATACTGCTCATTATACATTCCCGCAAGTCTGACATCAACATTTACCGTGTCACCCTCTGTATAAGTTCTCTGCTGTGTTAAAAGATAACCCTCTGCCGTATTGACTGCACCGACACGATTTCCCTTTAACTCTGTCGGATTCTGATATCCGTTTGCACCGTTCATAGCCAAAAACTGTTCCGCTGTTATCATTGTCCAAGTCTAAAACATTAATGACAACATCTTCATTCATTGTATAATACAATCCGCTGATATTGGTATAGCCTTTCTGTGTACCAAGTCTTTGAATCTCATCCTGTACATTCATCGAAAAGCTTCCGTCCCGCTTATACCGTCTGTCTGCCGGTTCATCTGCGTGTTTTTCATATCCTGCGCTTCTGTCTGTTTTTTCTTTCCTCTGCTTGCCATTTTTATTCCTCTGCGTTTTACATTTCTTTCATTTTTCTTAAACTGCTTTTATGCGTTGACCCTACATTTCATATTCCTTTGCATACAGCGCCGCAAACTGCACACCCAGTATGATAAAGAACAGCGGTGCAACCGTCACAATACTGTCATTTGCCACACTGTAGACCGCAAATGCCGCCGCCGCACAAAATGTCCAGCACGCGGTCGCATCCGCTAATTTCACGCTGTCCATGTTTGCTGGCTTTGAACTTCGCATAAAGCGCACAAACCGCCCAATCCCGATGAGAAATACCGCAAGCACGGCACAAAGCCCCACAATTCCCGTGTTCACCGCTGTCTGTAAGTATGCGTTGTGCGGCTTGTCAATTACGGTTGTATGCGTACCGTGGGTGTTTAAAAGTCCCACATAATCATTTTGCGGAAAATACATTGCAAAATTTCCTGCACCACGTCCGATAATCACGGTATGCGTCAACAACGGAAGCGTATTGACCCACGCATAGCCACGTCCCGTAAAAAGTGGATACAGCGCCTCTCCAAACCGCTTATTTAACGTAACGGACTCTGACAGCGCGCCGTTTTGTCCAATGCCGTAAAAAATATCATCCTGTAAGTAAAAATCCGCCGGTTCATCATAGCCCAAGTCATAATAAACCGTATTCTGACTGTACGTTACCGATACCGCTGCAAAACGGGAATCTGAAAAAGTGATCCTGTTTCCGTCATTTATTACTTCCAGCGGCTCACCCGCCTTGTCGTAAAATTCAAGCGTTCCGTCATTGCATACGGTAATAAGCGTTTCGTTTTCACCCTTTAACGTCAGCTCATTGCCTTCAAGCCGGATATCCTTTAATCTGAAAATACCGGCTGTACCCGATGATTTTGTCTGTGCATCCGATGCCCCTTGTGTATCCGCCGCATTTTCTTTATCTGCCGTGCTTTCTGCTTTCTGAACATTTGCCGTACTTTCATTGGTTATTGCATTTTTACCGATAGACATCAGTTTCCCGCCGCTTACCGCATTACACAGCACAAAGATAACCACTGCAACAAGAATCAATGCCAAAAGCTTTTTTATCTGTCCTGCCAGCTCTGCCTTCCATGGCACATAAAAAATCAGTTCTGCAAATGCCAGATAAAAAGAGGCCGTCGATTTTGCCGCAGTCACACTGAATAACAGACCACAGCCCAACAGAATATACCCGGCTGTTTTCCACCGTTTTTCCGATACCAGCAGCTTTTTAAACGCATACGGAAGCAGCAGAAGACAAAAGCCGCAAAATAATTTGGATTGTAGAATGTAAGTGATACATAACTTTTATAATTATCCGTATTCATATTATCAATAAGCTGTGCGTATTTAGACGGTGCAATCAGACTTTTACAAACGGCAGTTTTAAAACCGGTTCGTAAAAAAATTCAACTGCTGTAAGAACAATCGTTACCACGCATAAAACCAGCATCGCTTTTTCAAAAATACGCATTGTTTCTTCATAACAAAAATAATTCATTGCCCCGAAAAACAAAATACCGTATCCTATCAGCACAAAAACACCCTCGCCCTCTGACGGTGAGCCCGACAGCGCCAGCCCTTTATTTTTTGAAAATAAAAAGACAACAGCACTGCCGCCGTATAAACGGAAAAACAAATCCATATTTTCCGGTTTTGCCTGTCACGGACCGGTGTCTGTGTAATCACATGGTCGGGAAATATATTTTCACCAATCATCACTGCCAGCAGGACGACTGCCATAACCACAAGCAGGACTTCCCTGTAATACAGAAAAAAATCAAATACATACCCACTGTAATTTTCAAAGACATCTGCCTGCGCATCTGTCAGTTTCCAGATTCTTAAATACGAAATCCACGGAATCACCATTGCAAATACCGCAATCATCCACGCGAATACACGCTTGTACCCCGGTACACTTTTATTTTTCATTATGCTTTCTCCTTTAAGTTTCTTATTGATTTATTATCCATGTTCCTTTTCTTTTCGAGCCTTGACGTTTTTAAAATGCCTTTCTTTTGCAGCTCTGCAAAATAAACGGGATACCGTTCTTGATGAAATTCCCATGCTTTCTGCATAATACTTCTGTGTAGCATTTGCATTATTTTCAATCAACTGCAACAACCTATGCACATTTACATTTTCTTTATCGCCATTTTGCGCTTTTTTATCGCCACTTATGAAAAGTTTATCGCCACTTTGTGCTTTTTTATTGCCACTTACGGCAATTTTTATCGCCATTTGCAATTGTTTTATCGCCACCTGACAGCGTCATTTCTTTGAAATATTCTGTATTAAACGGTACAATAATTCTAAATATATCTCCCTCTATAAACTGCGGCTCTTCCCCGGAATAATACTTACAATATTTATATAAATTACGTACTCCCGACCCCAGCTGCTCTGCATACCCTATATTTCTGAAAAATGCGGCAATAATCGGATTTTTAGGATTCGGTTCTACATTGTCCGGTGTTATACTGTAGTCATTTACTGCTCTGTTTGCATTTTCTACATACATTTTGTCGTTTTCAATGACAAACTTCGCCTGATAGGAACTTGTATATTCTCTATGAATAAGTGTATTTGCTATCATTTCACGGGTAATAATACTTCTAAGACTTTTTCTCTGGTCATCTTCCATGAAAAATTTATCCGGTAAATGCTTTCTGCCAAACTCCATTAAACGTTCATAGCTTTCTATTAAATTCGTTTGGATGATTTCCCTGTCATCATAACGTTCTATATTTTCTTTCCGAAGCAGTGCATCGGTACAATATGCCGGTACAACATCTAAAATAACATCATCTTTTCCCAATAACATAACCGCAGCAAGATTATATCCTTCTTCTCCCGTCATGCGATTTTTTCCATACAATCTGGCACTTTTTAACACTTCTTCATCTGAAAGACCGTTCCACGGATGTCCCTGTACACAGTTATTCGATGCAAGAATCCTGAGCTTTGGAAGTAAGTCCAGTCTTAAATCGGACGGCTCAATATACGGATATATTCTTCTTTCCGTAAAAATCTCCTGTTTTCTAATATACATTTGTGCAATTTGTCCCGTTGCCGTCACTTTCACATCTGCATCATCCACACGGTCATAAATAACTTTTTTATAACTATGCACCTCTGCGCTTGGCGGAATATGCACATAAATAATCGTTTTTCCATCATACTGTATGATTTCAGGTGTCAGATACACCGTTGGAGAAAACAACAGCGGATTGCTAATACAACTAATAAAATTCTTAACCATTTCCGGCGCTGCCGTTTGAGACACTCCCGAAACCATCCCATTATCTAATACACCCAGAAACAAATCACCGCCAAAACGATTTAAAAAAGAACATACCGTTTCGTATACATCTGATTCTACTTTGTTTCCGCACCTTTTAAATTCAACTGCTATCGTTTCTCCCACTTTTAATATCTGTTCTATTCTTTTTAAATCCATACTAATCACCATTCTGCAGGCATTTTAATGCCGGAGAAACCGCGAACTGAATTTATTCAGTTCTGCGATAAAAAGCGGCTTTGTG
>ENA-OQAZ01001000-OQAZ01001000.1-human-gut-metagenome-genome-assembly--contig:-NODE-1000-length-14720-cov-6.844377_pt1 | contig 14720 bp, 16 predicted proteins | sample MGYA00242737_ERZ504531 | MGnify/ENA primary metagenome ERZ504531 (study PRJEB26092, sample SAMD00036244) | human gut metagenome | host: Homo sapiens | study: EMG produced TPA metagenomics assembly of...
TAAGAGTGCATCCACTATAATTGTCAAACTTCCCGAAATTTTGTACACCCTCAGGATTCGAACCCTGGACCCACTGATTAAGAGTCAGTTGCTCTACCAACTGAGCTAAGAGTGCATCACTATTTTCATTTGCGAGTGCAAAGGTATATTTTTTACACGAAACAGCCAAACGTTTTCGCAGTTTATTTTACAATATTTTTTCAATTCTTTTCTGAATGGCTGGTTATTAGTTACATAAAAAAGGTCGGCACTGAAAATTTTTCATGCCGACCTTTAGTTTTATGAATGAATACGAGATTTATTTCTCAAATTAGAAGCGGTAACCTACGCCGATAGCAAAACTCATGTTTTTAGCATCTCCACCATCTGCCACATCAATAAAGCCATTCTGACCTGTAAGGTTAATTAAATAACGGTCGCTCAATTCAAGACCGATACCATACTGGATTCCTAAATCGAAACGTTTCCAACCATCATCGCCGAAAACCTTTTCGTCACCTCCTCCATCATATTTCACCTTACCACCTAATCCAAATGCCAAATATGGACCTGCATTAATCACAAATTTTGTATTGTCGCTGATATTGAATTTATAAGCAGCTAAAATAGGAATATCCAAATAGATAGGTCTTGCTTTAAAAGCATCTTTAACCTTAAAACCTTTGGAAGTAAACATCAAGCCAGACTGCAATGACCAGTTTTCACTGAATCCATAGTCCATACCTACACCCAAAGTAAAACCTGTCAATGCTTTCGTATCTCCATCACCTGTAAGGTTGCTGAAATTAACACCCAGACGTGCATCCCATTTTACCTGAGAAAAACCAGCCAATGCAAACATTCCCAATACAGCGGTCATTAAAAACTTTTTCATAATTCTCTTTTTTTAGTTTTAGTTCCGTTCCCTTGAACCGTTCTGTTTTATTCCGGAAGCAGAGGAACCGCTTTCTCTTATAATATATAAGGAGAAAAGCCTGCTTTCGTTTGTGATTGTTTACAAATGTATAAAACTATCTCAAATTATCAAAACTTTACAAAACATGAAAAAGCGTAAAAGAGTGATATTTTAGGTTATCATGCCTAAAAACGGGATTATCCGTCTGTTTTTGGGTACCAAAAAACGCCCTTGCGTTTGCATCAAAACACAAGTACGTTTGAACTTAAACGCACTTACGTTTTAAGTAAAACGCTTTGCGTTTCAAATCAAACGTAAAGGCGTTTTTAAAAAGCGTTCAAAGCTCCTTCAAAATGTCATAAAAACAAGATTAGAATCCCATATTCTTGCATTTTCCGCTGACTTTCTGAATATCCAGGCGGATAATCTCCGTGCGGTGGAAAGACTTGTTGGCATACTCGATGCCCTGCATCTTATGCTCTGGGCAATATTTGGAAATCAACAGCGAGAGGGCAGACATCCGCTCTGCTTCGTGCAAACTGTGATGTGCCGTACATTGCAGCACAATGCTTTCATACCCCGTAGTAAACTTGTCGGGAATGACCTTACTGCGACCGGTGACACAGAAAGACACGTTAGGGCAGGCGTCAATGCAACGCAATTTACGCCCCACCGGTGCACAATGAATGTAAATGGAGTTGCCACGGTCCCACACATAGTTGATTGGAATACCGTATGCACCGTCTCCCTCTTCAGTCCGCATGGACAGGATACCGAATTCGCCTTCCTTTAATATCTCAAATGCACGTGCTTCATCGAGCAGGCGGTCCTGTCGGCGTACGTCTTGGTTCGTATATTCCATAATAACAATTCTTTATTGGTTGGCCAGTTCATAGATTTCACGGGTAGCCTGTGCATTCAGACGGACATAATTCCCTACGTATTCACCCTTGTTTTCATGCAGTTTCTTTACCAATAAATCGATATCAGGATGTTCGATGCCCAGTTCCTTGAAGGTGACAGGCATACCGATGGCATGGAAGAAGGATTTCAGACGGGTTACACCTTCCAGCGCCATGGCTTTCTTGTCGTCCGATTCGGGCACGTCCCACACCCGATGAGCATACTGTGCCACCTTGCCCACGTTATGGCTGGCCATGTAGGTTAACCAGGCAGGGAAAATAACGGCCAATCCGGCTCCGTGCGTCACATCGTACACGGCACTTACTTCGTGTTCCATAAAGTGAGAAGCCCAGTCCTCCACGGCTCCCACGCCGCACGTACCGTTGTGTGCGATGGTACCGGCCCACATCAGGTTGGCACGAGCTCCGTAGTTTTCCGGCTCCTTCATCACCCGAAGGGCTTCCGTGATAATGGCCTTGAGTGTTCCCTCACACATACGGTCGGGCACTTCCTGATCTTCTGTATTGGTGAAATAACGTTCCATAATGTGTGCCATCATGTCGGTCACCCCGCAAGCTGTCTGCCAGGCTGGGAGGGTATAGGTCAGTTCCGGATTCATAACAGCAAACGTAGGACGCAACAATCCATGCGTGCGGACACTCAGTTTCTTCAGTCCGTCCAGTTTCGTGATGACTGTATTACCGGAACCTTCACTTCCTGCGGCAGGAATAGTCAGGACGACACCCAGTGGAATGGCTTTTTCAGGTACTACCTTATTTATATAGAAATCCCAGAAATCACCTTCGTAAGGGATACCCAGTGCAATGGCTTTAGCTGTATCAATGACCGAACCACCTCCCACCGGAAGCAGAAAGTCGATTCCTTCACGACATCCCAGCTCGATACCTTCGTACACCTTCGGGTCAGTAGGATTAGGCTGGATACCTCCCAGTTCCACATGAGCAATACCTGCTTCATCGAGGTATTTTTTTACTTTATCGAGTAGTCCGCTGCGCACTACGGAACCTCCTCCATATACAATCATCACTTTCGTACCTTTATATTTCTTCACCAGCTCAGCAGTCTGGCTCTCTGTTCCTTTTCCGAATACGAATTCGGTAGGACTGTAAAAAGCGAAGTTATTCATATCTATTATAAATTATAGGGTTTACATGTAGTACGACAAAGTTACGGAATTTCTTTGTATCTTTGCACATCAATAAAAAAATTGAACCTATGAAATCAGATATTGAAATAGCTCGCAGTATCGAGCTGACAAAAATCAAGCAGATTGCCCGCGAGTATGGTATTCCCGTAGAAGAAATCTCTAACTACGGACGCTACATTGCTAAAGTTCCCGAAACATTGATCGATGAAGAAAAGGTGAAAAAGAGTAACCTGATTCTGGTAACGGCCATCACACCGACCAAAGCCGGTATCGGAAAGACTACCGTATCTATCGGTCTGGCGCTGGGACTGAACAAAATCGGAAAGAAAGCCTTCTGTGCTTGCGCGAACCATCACTTGGTCCTTGCTTCGGTATGAAGGGTGGAGCTGCCGGAGGTGGCTATGCACAGGTGCTTCCGATGGACAAAATCAACCTGCACTTTACAGGTGACTTCCACGCCATCACTTCGGCCCACAACATGATTACGGCCTTGCTCGATAACTATATGTACCAGAACAAGGACAATGGCTTTGCCATGAAAGAAGTACTTTGGAACCGTGTACTCGACGTGAACGACCGTGGCTTACGTTACATCGTTACCGGACTGGGAGGAAAGACCAACGGTATCACCCGTGAATCGGGATTCGACATCACACCGGCATCGGAAATCATGGCTATCCTCTGTTTGGCAAGAGATGAAGACGATTTGCGTCGCCGCATCGAAAACATTCTGTTAGGATTCACCATCGACAACAAGCCTTTCACAGTGAAAGACTTAGGAGTAGCTGGAGCGATTACGGTATTGCTGAAAGATGCCTTGTCGCCTAACCTGGTACAGACTACGGAACATACACCGGCCTTCGTACACGGTGGTCCGTTTGCCAACATCGCACACGGATGTAACTCGGTACTGGCTACCAAACTGGCGATGACTTTCGGTGACTATGTCGTAACAGAAGCCGGATTCGGTGCCGACTTGGGTGCAGAGAAGTTCTACAACATCAAATGCCGCAAAGCCGGACTTCAGCCGAAACTGACCATCATCGTGGCTACAGCCAGGGATTGAAGATGCACGGTGGGTAGATGTAGATAAAATCAAGGAACCGAACATGGACGGTTTGAAGGAAGGTGTAAAGAACCTCGACAAGCACATCGAAAACCTCCAGTCATTTGGACAGACCGTGGTAGTCGCTTTCAACCGTTATGCTAACGATACCGATGAGGAACTTGACTTCGTACGTCAGCACTGTGAAGAAATGGGCGTAGGCTTTGCCATCAACAACGCGTTTATGGAAGGCGGAGACGGTGCCATCGAACTGGCTAACTTAGTAGTAAACACCATCGAAAACAATCCGTCACAGCCGTTGACCTTCACTTACGACGAAACTGACTCAGTGGAAGAGAAAGTCACCAAGATTGCCTGCGAATTGTATGGTGCCAAACAAGTTTTGTTCGGTCCTGCTGCCCGCAAGAAGATTCAGATGATAAAAGATCTGGGATACACCAACTTCCCTGTCTGCATTGCCAAGACACAGTATTCATTCTCTACCGACCGAAACTCTATGGGGTGCTTCCGGCTTCAATTTTGCCGTGCGCGATATCGTAATCAATGCGGGTGCAGAAATGCTGGTAGTAGTGGCTGGAGAAATGATGCGTATGCCGGGATTGCCGAAAGAACCGCAGGCATTGCACATTGACATTGTGAACGGAGAAATAGAAGGATTGTCATAAGCAGATGAAGCCACAGTTTCTTGTCGGAGCCATGATGCCCGGAAGCGGGCAGACCCTCGTTGCCTTGGGACTGATGCGTGCGTTGCGTCAACGTAACCTGCGTGTGCAGTCTTTCAAATGCGGACCCGAACTGGCAGACCTTCGCTATCATGCGCTGGCTGCCGACCGTGAACCGGTAAGTCTGGACACCTGGATGGGTTCACGCAGTCACCTGCAAACCGTCTACAACCGTTATGGAGAGAAGGCCGACGTGTGCGTGGTAGAAGGACGGGCAGGTTTGTTCGACGGATTCCGGAAAACGCAGGGAAGTAGCGCCGAAATGGCCCGACTGATGAAAATTCCTGTGGTAATGGTGGTGAGTGCACGCAATGTGGGCTATTCCACCGCTGCCATGCTGTATGGCTTCAAACACTTCAATACAGAACTGAAAATAGCCGGAGTGATTTTCAATCAGGTCACTTCGGCTGCGCAATATGGTTTCCTGCGCGAAACCTGTGCCGAGGCGGGTGGAATGCTTAGGCTATCTCCCTTATCTGGAGGAAGCAGGCCTTCCACCTCGTCATCAGGCACTGACACTTCCTGCAAGGAAGAGTCTTGACCAACTTCTCAATCAAGTGGCGGAACAACTGGCACAGCATGTAGACATTGACAAATTGCTGAACCTTTCCACCCGTATTTTCCCTTGTACCTATTCACTTCCTTACATTTCCGAGACAGAAACGGATATATGGACCGACAAGCGTAAACAGCGAATTGCCTTGGCTTCTGACCCAGCTTTTCCTTTTGCATATTGCCAGAGCATAAACAAGACGAAAGGAGACATCACACGTTTCAGTCCGGTATATGGCAGTGAACTTCCCGAGGCGGACATCGTGTATCTGCCTGGAGGATATCCGGAACTGTTTGCCCGTCAGCTGCATCGTCGGAAACGCCTGATGGAGCAGTTGCGCGAATACGTAGAAAAAGGAGGAAAACTGCTGGCAGAAGGAGGGGGAATGGCCTTGCTGGGACAGACGCTGACCGCACGTCCCGGAGGTACAGCTTACGAAATGGCGGGAATTCTGCCTTATTCGGTCATTGTGAAAGATAACCGTCCGTGCAGCGGATACCGTCAGACACACTACCGTGATTTATGTCTGAAAGGATATGAGTACCGTTATTTTGACATTGTTCCTACGGAAGAAACTACTTCACTGCAAACACCAGTCTGTAATTTAAAAGGTGGAGAAGTATCGGGTTCGTTTTTCTTTCGCTATAAAAACTGTTTTGCCACCACTGTACATCACTATTGGGGAGAAACCGGACTGTACGAGCTCTGGGAATAGCTGGAGAAAGGAATTTTTCTATTTCCCTCACGAAAAAAATCGGAGAAAACGGACTATTCTAAAAAATAAATTCTATATTTGCATCACCAAAGTCGCGGCAGTAGCTCAGTTGGTAGAGCATCAGCTTCCCAAGCTGAGGGTCACGGGTTCGAGTCCCGCTTGCCGCTCATCAGTGTTTAAAGGCTAATATTCTGATAATTAAGGGTATTAGCCTTTACTTTTCTAAGAAACTTTCTCCGATTTATAGATTAAAAAAAGGATATAAACCTCACTTTTGAGGTTTTGCACTTATCTTTTACTTATCCTAAAATTTTTAATCTACATGGATATATTAAAAAAACCGGTAAAGATGAATCATATATTATCCGATTTTCTATCAGACACATGCAACAGTCTGGAAAACCTGCGCAGAAATAATGTCTATAAAGAATTCTATTATCATATCAAGTGTGAGAATCTGGAAGACTTTCTGAGTAAAGACATCACCCAATCCGTCCAATATCAAAATTTACTTCAGGATTTGATGCAAATAAAGGGACCTGTACTATATTGGTATGAAATTACATCTTCCCACTCTAACAATGACATAATCAAGACCTTAAAAGAGTATAAGCAGAAAAAACAAAGAGCCACTCCCGTCATCTACAAAAACTATGACAGACGCACAAAGATCTTATACGTAGGAAAATGCAAAGAAAATTTCTGGGGACGAGTAATCCAGCACTTAGGATACTATAAAACACCTACTACACAGGGGCTCCAGCTCTTTCACTGGGCAAAGGAGCTACGACTGGAAGTCAGATTAAATGCCCTGGAATTTGCGTCTGACATGAAAGACATTATGCCTGTGATAGAATTATTCTTTGCCAAACAATTGCATCCGTTAGTCGGCAGACATACTTGAGATTGCTAGTCGCGGATAATCTTTAAAGTGAGTTATTTTCTTTCACTCAGAGATATAAAATCATAAGAAAAGCAGGAAGAAACCCCACTCATGGATTTTCTCCCTGCTTTTCTTTATGTAAATGCTATATTCTTTTAAGAATTCATACTCATCAGGAACTCTTCGTTGTCTTTTGTCTTCTCCAGACGGTCTTTCACGAAATCCATTGCTTCGATAGGATTCATGTCCGACAAGTATTTGCGGAGGATCCACATACGGTCGAGCGTAGTCTTGTCAAGCAACAAGTCGTCGCGACGAGTACTTGAAGCCACAATGTTGACAGCCGGGAAGATACGCTTGTTGCTCAGGTTGCGATCCAGCTGCAACTCCATGTTACCTGTTCCCTTGAACTCTTCGAAGATAACTTCATCCATCTTAGAACCCGTATCAATCAATGCAGTAGCCACGATTGTCAGTGAGCCTCCACCTTCAATGTTACGTGCCGCACCGAAGAAACGTTTGGGTTTGTGCAACGCATTGGCATCCACACCACCGGAAAGTACCTTACCAGATGCCGGAGAAACCGTATTGTAGGCACGAGCCAGACGAGTGATAGAGTCCAGGAAGATTACGACATCGTGTCCGCATTCTACCATGCGCTTTGCTTTTTCCAGTACGATGCCAGCTATCTTCACGTGACGTTCTGCCGGTTCATCGAAAGTAGAAGCGATTACCTCTGCTTTCACACTGCGAGCCATATCGGTTACTTCTTCCGGACGTTCATCGATGAGCAGCATAATCATATACACTTCCGGATGATTGGCTGCAATGGCATTGGCAATATCCTTCATCAAGATAGTCTTACCGGTCTTAGGCTGTGCCACAATCAGCGCACGCTGTCCTTTTCCGATAGGTGCAAACAAATCAACTACACGAGCCGACAGGTTATCGTTATATCCTTTGCACAATTTGAATTTTTCATCCGGAAAGAGCGGAGTAAGGTGATCAAACGGAATACGGTCGCGCACCAAAGCCGGGTCCAATCCGTTAATTTTAGAAACCTTTACCAGCGGGAAATATTTTTCGCCTTCTTTAGGCGGACGGATAGTACCTTCTACCACGTCACCAGTTTTTAAGCCGAGCAGCTTAATCTGCGACTGTGACACATAAATGTCATCGGGTGAAGAAAGATAGTTGTAATCTGAAGAGCGGAGGAACCCATATCCGTCGGGCATGATTTCCAGTACGCCGGTACCTTGAAGAATATCATCAAAATCGTAGACTTTTTCTACTGGTTTGGGAGCTGGTGCCGGAGCATTACTAGCAGGAGTCTCGGTAGAAGGAGAAGAGAGTTGCTCTTGCGCATTCTGGTTGGCAGCAGGCTGCGGATTGTTGTCCTTTCCCTGATTATTGTTGTTATTATTATTGTTATTAGGACGGTTATTGCGATTATTCTGACGAGCCTGACGCTGCTGATTTTTCTGTTTCGGTTCTTTAGCCGGCATTACAGGCGCCTCCATTTTGGTAGCCTCAAATTTACCCAGCAATTCAGAAGGTATTTCAAATTTCTCTGACGGAAGATCTTCGATAGGAATGAAATCGTTATTATTCAAGTCGAGCGGTGGAAGTTCCATGTCGTCATCATCGATGGGAAGCGGAGCCGGTTTAGCAGCAACCTCAGCGGGTTTATTTTCAGCGGCTTCCTGTGCTTCTTTTGCCAGAGTAGATTTATTTTTCGAACCCGGCTTACGTCCACGCTTGGCTTTAGGCTTTTCTTCAGTGGCAGGAGCAGCAGCAACTTCCGGCTGAGCTATTTTTTCTGCAACCGGTGCAACAGTTTCCGTTTGCTCCGGCAATGCAGGAATTTCCTTGAACAAAGGAGTCGGTGCTGGAAGGGCAGGAGTATTGGCCTCCAGCTTCTGTGCTTTGTCTTTGGTAGCCGTGTATACTTTGTCCCCTTCTTTCTTTATACTGATGCGCGAGCGCTTACGTGGCTGTCCTTCCTTGCGTTCTTCGTTGTTTTGCTGTGCGGCCACTTTTTTTGTCGCACCGACAATTGCCTGCTCATCCAGGATACGATACACCAGCTCTTCTTTTTTCAGTGAATCGACCTTTTTCAGACCCAACTCTTTGGCAATCTGCTGCAATTCAGACAAATTTTTGTCGTTTAATTGAATGATATTGTACATAAATAGGTTAAATGAATTATTAATATTGGGTGTGTGAAGCATGACAAACCGTTCAGAGGTCTCTTTCCTCTTTCACACATTTGAATTATCAATGATTTTTGATTGTTTTTTATTGAATTCGGATTGGATACGAAGACGTTTCCAAATACCTTTTTGCATTATTGCGAGTACAAAAGTAAGTGTTTTTTGTTATAAACACGAATAAATGCGGACTTTTTTTACAGTTTCTGTCCACGGATTAAAAGAATTGTGCTAATTTAGCGTTGAAAATACAATTTAATTGACACATTAACGCTTATGAAAAAAGTAATTTTTACAGAAAAGGCTCCTGCTGCCATTGGTCCTTATAACCAGGCAGTAGAAGTAAACGGCATGGTATTCTTGTCGGGCCAGATTCCGGTAAATCCGGCTACAGGCGAAGTAGTAGAAGGTGGAATAACTGAACAGACTACTCAGGTCTTCGAAAATATCAAGAATGTACTTGCAGAAGCCGGACTGACAACTGCCAATGTGGTAAAAACCACTGTGTTCCTGGCAGATATGGCACTGTTCGGTGAAATGAATGCCGTATATGCCAAGTATTTCGAAGGCGATTATCCTGCTCGTTCTGCGGTAGCTGTCAAAGCTTTGCCGAAAGGAGTGCTGGTAGAAATTGAAAGTATTGCGGTAAGATAACCGTAACAAGGAGCAGACCGTAAGGGAAATGTCTTTATGGTCTGCTCCCAATTTGTTTAACAGGAAATTTTGTGACAATGCAACTGAACATGCGTACAATTTGGGGAGAGAATAAATGGAAGCTGGCCACTTTCATACTGGCTATTCTGACAGTAACGGCTTCGGTTTTATATATTTACAGATACGAACCTTTCTCGTCCGGACTGGAAATTACCGACGAACTAGGAGGAAATATCTTTCCGGTCACCATCCTGTCTACAGCTACGACCGATGCCCAACTGATTGTGCCGGCCGACAGTACTTATCTGGGAAACCCCAAATCGTGTATCGGCATTAAAATACGCAGTCCGCATGCCAACAGCAAACTTCACATAGAATTAGCAGAAACTCCTTTCTTTGCTCATTCGGTTTCTGAATTCATTCTGCCGGAATCAGGAAAGGAATACCTGGTTTTCCCGGATGTGATATGGAATTATCAAGCTCTGCTGGAAAATACTCAGGCCATGCCTGTCACCGTGTCCATACAAGCAAAGGTAAATAACAACCGGACATATTCGGCGGTACATACGTATTCCGTACGCAGCATCAATGAATGCCTGTTAGGTTACATCGACAGCAAAATGAAATTTCACGACACAGGCGATTTCTTTGCGGCCTACGTCAACGAAGACAATCCCAACATCAGCCAGGTGCTACGCGAGGCACTGGATTCACGCATTGTCAACCGTTTCTGGGGATACCAGAGCAAGGACCCGAAAGTCGTAGATAAGCAGGTGTATGCCTTGTGGTATGTCTTGCAGAAAAGAGGCTTCAAATACAGCTCCATCAGCAACAGCAGCCTGTCGTCCAACGTGGTCTTTACTCAGCGCGTACGTACCTTCGACGATGCCCTTCAGTCGGCACAGATTAACTGTGTGGACGGAAGCGTACTATTTGCTTCATTGCTGAAAGCCATCAATATCAATCCGATTCTGGTACGCGTGCCGGGTCACATGTTTGTGGGTTATTACACCGACCGTTTGCACCAGGAGATTCATTTCCTGGAAACGTCCATGATTGGCGACGTAAACCTGGATGACTTCTTCCCGGAAGAGAAACTCGACTCCACAATGGCGGGAAAATCGCAGGAAAGCGTATCAAAGTTCATGTTTGAGAAATCCAAGGAATATGCTACCCGCATTTACAACGAACACAAGGATCTGATTCATTCGGGCAAAGTGAACTACATGTTCCTGGAGATAGACAAGGCCACCCGCGCGTATGTGCAGCCCATTGCGGCCAAATAAGACCTCAATCTCATGAAACTGATTTATCTTTATCATAGCGGCTTCGCCCTGCTGGGGGAAGGTTACACGCTTATTTTCGACTATTTCGAAGACTCCGTGTCGGCCGACAAAGGCATCGTGCACGAACAGCTTCTTTCACGTGAAGGACGGTTGTATGTGTTTTCCAGTCATGCGCATGCCGACCACTTTAACCGGCAGATACTCTCTTGGAAAGCGCTTCGGCCTGACATCGTCTATCTGTTTTCGACTGACATTCCTCTTTCTGACAAGGACAAAGAAAACGGAAATCTCCACACACTGGCGAAAGGAGACACCTATCGTGACGAATATCTCACCGTGCGGGCTTTCGGCTCGACGGACATAGGCATCTCTTTTTTAGTCCAGACCCCGGAAGGAGCTACCGTATTCCATGCTGGCGACCTGAACAACTGGCACTGGATGGATGAAAGTCCGGAGGAGGAGTGGAAACGTGACGAAGCTTTCTTCCTTCGTGAGCTGGAAGACATTGCCGTCTGCAAGGAAAAAATGGATATCGTGCTGTTTCCGGTCGACCCTCGTTTGGGAAAGGAATACATGCGAGGGCCTTTACAATTTGTGAAACGGATAAAAACGACTATATTTGTACCGATGCACTTCGACGAAGCTTTTGAGAAGGCTTCGGCTTTTGCACTTTTGGCCGCATCGGAAGGGACTCAGGTTCTTACTCCTGTCCGTCGCGGCGAAACATTGAACTTAGACCACTATATCAACTTAAAATAAAAAGACAATGGAAATAAAAGGAAGATTTGACCACTTCAATATCAACGTAACTAATCTTGAAAAAAGTATCCAATTCTACGAAAAGGCGCTCGGACTGCATGAGTCTCACCGCAAGGAAGCGGCCGACGGCTCTTTCATCCTGGTGTACCTTACCGACGGATGCACGGGTTTCTCACTGGAACTGACCTGGCTGCGCGACCATACGGAAGCCTACGAACTGGGAGAAAACGAAAGCCATCTTTGTCTCCGTGTGGCAGGCGATTACGATGAAGTACGCAAGTTCCACAAGGAAATGGGCTGTGTTTGCTTCGAGAATGAACAGATGGGACTGTATTTCATCAATGACCCGGATGATTATTGGATTGAGATTCTTCCGCTGAAATAAACCTTTATCTCTAATACTAAAAACAAAAAACGTTATGAAAAAGTACATTTCTCCGGGTTCCTGTTTTTCACTGGAATATCCCGACAACTGGTGCGAGTTTGAAGATTCGGAAGACTGCTTTCTGTTTTACAACCCTGACAAATGGACCGGGAACTTCCGTATTTCTGCCTACCGGGGCAATTCGTCAGCCTATGCCAACGAATGTCTGGAAGACGAACTGCATCAGGTACGCGGGGCCAAGAAGGTGAAAGTCGGTTCATGGGACTGCGTCTATTCTTCCGAAAGCTTTCAGGAGAATGGTGTGTGGTACACCACCCACATCTGGGTAACCGGTCGAGGAGAGATTTCCGTAGAGTGCTCGTTCACCGTAGCCAAGGGCGAGATCCCCAAGGCTGGCGAAGCTATTGTAGCTTCCCTGAAGGTGCGCAATGTATCCGACAAACCGGTGAAGGAAGTGATTCCGGTCCGTATTCTGGAAATTAATCAGATAAACGAGAATTATGACTGGGCCGTTTCTACAGTGAAAAAACAACTGACCAAGGATTTTACCGGAACGGCGGCCGACTTGGAAAACTTGCAGAAAGTAATCGATAGCGGACGTTTCAACCCCAAACAGCGTCAGGCGTGGGAAAGCTTCGGCACGGCATTCGGCGTGATTCTGGTCAACGAGATGGACGGCATGGAATGGGTGACGGTCATCGACGGACAGAAAGAATCTCCGGCACTGCGTTTCCGCGATTCAAAAGTAATGGTCAACCCAATTTCCCTGATATGGGACAAGGCGAAGAGCGGACAGCCATGCGACCTGAAAGCGGAATTCGAACGGATAAAGAACGAAGTGGAAGCGACGATGGACTAATCCTGTCTGCATCCTATTTTTAGAAGCTACGAATTAGATTATGACTCCATATTTACAAGTAGAAAACCTGACCAAGTCGTTCGGCGACTTGGTCCTTTTTAACGGCATATCTTTCGGTATTGCAGAAGGACAGCGCATCGGACTGATAGCCAAGAACGGTTCGGGAAAAACCACCTTACTGAATATCCTGGCCGGTAAGGAAGGCTACGACGAAGGAAAAATCACCTTCCGCCGCGATTTACGCGTGGGCTATCTGGAACAGAGCCCGAAATATCCCGAAGAGCTGACGGTGCTGGAGGCCTGCTTTTATCACGGCAACTCTACCGTAGAGCTGATTAAGGAATATGAACGGTGCATGGAAACACCCGGCAACCCCGGCATGGACGAGCTGCTGGTGCGGATGGAACACGAAAAGGCGTGGGATTATGAACGACGTGCCAAGCAGATTCTTTCGCAACTGAAAATCCGCGATTTTTCCCAGAAAATCGGACATCTGTCCGGCGGGCAGTTGAAGCGCGTGGCACTGGCCAACATCCTGATTACCGAACCGGATTTGCTGATTCTGGACGAGCCGACTAACCACCTCGACCTGGACATGACGGAATGGCTGGAAGAGTACCTGAACCGTGGCAGCCTGAGCTTGCTCATGGTGACACACGACCGCTATTTTCTGGACCGTGTGTGCTCGGAAATCATTGAAATAGACAACCGTCAGCTGTATTCCTACAAAGGAAACTACAGCTACTACTTGGAGAAACGGCAGGAACGTATCGAAGCGACCAATGCGGAGATTGCCCATGCCAACAACCTGTATCGCACGGAACTGGAATGGATGCGCCGTATGCCGCAGGCACGCGGCCACAAAGCCCGTTACCGCGAAGAAGCCTTCTATGAACTGGAGAAGGTGGCCAAACAGCGCACGTACGACGCAAACGTGAAACTGGATGTCAAGGCTTCGTACATCGGTTCCAAGATTTTTGAGTCCGACACTTGTGCAAGCACTTCGGCGACCTGAAGATTCTGGATGATTTCTCCTACATCTTTGCCCGCTACGAGAAGATGGGTATCGTGGGCAACAACGGTACGGGTAAATCCACCTTCATCAAGATTCTGATGGGACTGGAAAAACCCGACAGCGGTACGCTGGACATCGGCGAAACGGTACGCTTTGGCTACTACTCGCAGGAGGGGCTTCAGTTTAACGAGCAGATGAAGGTGATTGACGTAATTACGGACATCGCGAGGTAATTGAACTGGGCAACGGCAAACGGCTGACGGCTTCACAATTCCTGCAACATTTCCTCTTCACGCCCGAAACACAGCACAGCTATGTGTACAAGTTGAGCGAGGGAGAACGACGCCGATTGTACCTCTGTACGGTACTGATGCGGAACCCGAACTTCCTGGTGCTGGACGAGCCGACCAACGACCTGGACATCGTGACACTGCAGGTGCTGGAAGAATACCTACAGAACTTCAAGGGATGCGTCATCGTGGTGAGCCACGACCGCTACTTCATGGACAAAGTGGTAGACCATCTGCTGGTATTCAAAGGCAGGGCGACATCCGCGATTTCCCCGGCAACTATTCTGACTACCGCGACTGGAAGCTGGCCAAGGCAGAACACGAAAAGGAAGCAGCTAAACCTAAGGAAGAAAAGAC
>ENA-OQAZ01001001-OQAZ01001001.1-human-gut-metagenome-genome-assembly--contig:-NODE-1001-length-14716-cov-2.535540_pt1 | contig 14716 bp, 22 predicted proteins | sample MGYA00242737_ERZ504531 | MGnify/ENA primary metagenome ERZ504531 (study PRJEB26092, sample SAMD00036244) | human gut metagenome | host: Homo sapiens | study: EMG produced TPA metagenomics assembly of...
TGATTTTCGGGCAAGTTTGGCAATAAAGAGATCATTGGCAATGCAGGGGCGTTTTCATTTTTATGAAGGTTATTCCATGAAGGAAGTGACTTTCCCTGTACGTGTAATGCGTGAGCTGGGTATCAAAACATTGTTTGTATCCAACGCCAGCGGTGGTACAAACGAAGCTTTTGAAATCGGTGACTGATGATTATCACCGATCATATCAACTACTTCCCCGAACATCCGCTTCGTGGCAAGAATATTCCTTATGGTCCACGCTTCCCGGATATGAGCGAAGCATATGATAAGGAACTGATTCGTAAAGCTGACGAGATTGCTCAGGAAAAAGGCATTAAGGTACAACATGGAATTTATATCGGTACGCAAGGCCCTACTTTCGAGACTCCTGCTGAATATAAACTATTCCACATTCTGGGTGCCGATGCAGTCGGTATGTCTACCGTTCCCGAAGTGATCGTAGCCAACCACTGCGGAATCAAGGTATTCGGAATCTCCGTCATCACTGACTTGGGAGTAGAAGGAAAAATTGTAGAAGTATCGCATGAAGAAGTTCAGAAGGCAGCGGACGCAGCTCAACCTAAAATGACCACTATCATGCGTGAACTTATCAACCGTGCTTAATACTAAACTCTATTTATGCGAACTGAAATAGCAACTCTCGGCGAGTTCGGTCTGATCGACCGCCTCACCGAGGAATTAAACCAGAAAACGAATCAACCAAATACGGAGTGGGTGATGATGCCGCCGTCCTCTCCTACCCTTCGAGAAACAACTATTAGTAACAACCGACTTATTAATGGAAGGTGTTCATTTCGACCTGACTTATGTCCCTCTGAAACATCTGGGATATAAATCGGCCGTAGTCAATTTCTCTGATATCTATGCCATGAACGGCACACCGAAGCAGATTACCGTTTCCTTGGGCATATCCAAGCGTTTCAGTATAGAAGACATGGAGGAACTCTATGCCGGCATCCGTTTGGCTTGCGAAGAATATGATGTTGACATCGTGGGAGGAGACACCTCCGCTTCCTATACTGGGCTTACCATCAGCATCACCTGCATAGGCGAGGGTGAGAAAGGAAAAGTGGTCTACCGTAATGGTGCCCGCGAAACCGACCTGATTTGCGTCAGCGGCGGAACTTTGGGTGCCGCCTACATTGGGACATATGAAAAATATCATACCTTTTTCACCGTGTTTTCACAGAAGAGAGATTGGTATCCGAAAGGCGATCGGCGCAGGAAGCTATTGATGCGCTTCGGTATTCCGGTTGATAAGATATTATAAAAACGTGATTTGTAAGAAGGATTTTTCCTGGCTGAACAAATCGCGTTTTTTTATCTGGAAATCCGCACATTGATAATGTATAATTTATAGCAGTTAAAGGCATGTCCCTGCCGGATTGACAGAACTGATGACCGGGACACTGCTGAGAAAGGGATGACAGTAAATTTGAACATCGTGGAGAAATGTGTTTCATGCCTGAATATAAAAGAATCTTATGATCTGGCCAGGCGCATGGAACAGGAAAAAACAAATCCGGTTCTGGGATACCGTACAGCAGGCTCCCTGGCAGAGCGAAAAACCGGAGATATGCTTTTGGAAGAAATGAAAAAAGCCGGTCTCACACAGGTAGAAAAAGATAAGATCCGTGTGGATGCATGGGAATTTAAGAAAGCGGTGATGCGCTGCCATGACAGAGAGGGAACCTGCCGGGAGATCCAGCTTGGTGCATATCAGACAGATTTTAAGACCAATGGCTTTCAGAAGTTTGATCTTGTATATCTTGGAAAGGGTACAGCCGACGAATATAAGAATATCGATGTGAAAGGAAAGCTGGTTCTTATTGAGATCAATCAGAGAGAAGAATGGTGGATCAACTACCCGGTGTATCAGGCACATTGAAGGGTGCAGCGGCTTTGATTGCCGTACAGAGCAGGGGATACGCACCAGGTCGATGATACGGCTCTGAATGCACAGGATATCGCAGGGCCTTCCTGTGCGCCTGCATTTCCATGTCACGGGCAGATTTTCTTATGATCCGCCGGTTAATGGAAGAGAAAAATGAGAATGGGAATCGTGTTCCGGAGCTTTCCGTGGAATTTGATGCGGACACAGAGGTGATCAAAGACCAGTATACCTACAATATCGTTGGCAAAATCCCGGGAACTGATTCGGATTCCATGATTCTGTTAAGCGCTCACTATGATTCCTATTTTGAAGGATTTCAGGACGATAATGCGGCAGTGGCCATGATCATTGGAATTGCCAGGGCGCTGATCCGTGGTGGCTACAAACCTCGCCATACTATTGTGGTATGTGCTCTTGCAGCAGAAGAATGGGGGATTTCCGACACAAAATATGACTGGTCCACAGGTGCTTATCGCCAGGTGTTTGAGGCAAGACCGGAGTGGCAGGGACGCGTGATCGCAGATTTGAATTTTGAGCTTCCGGCTCATGCACACAGTACCAGAGATGCAGTACGGTGTACCTATGAGTATGCGGATTTTGTGCGCAGCTTCGTGGATACTGTGCAGATGCCGGAGGGGATTTATCCGGAGGGCATGACCACGTTGTATCCCATTGAAACCTGGTCTGATGATTTTACCATGGCTATTTCCGGGATCCTCCATGGTCAATGATTTCAGCGGTGGCCCGTTTATGGAAAATTATTATCATTCTCAGTACGATAACCAGGATGTTTATGAGGAAGAGGTATACAGATTCCATCATGAATTTTATCTGAAACTTCTTCTGGCTATTGACAGCCTTGCTCTGCCGCCAATGGATTTCGGGCGGGTACTGGACCAAAGTATTAAGACCCTGGATCCGGATCTGTGTATGCAGACCGGCGTCGACAGTACACTCCTTCTGAAAAAAACAGAAGAGGCAAAAAAAAGCGGCTGCCATCCTTGCAGAGCAGGTACGGCGCTTCAACAGCCTTCCGGAAGAAAAACGTGACTGGAAAAAAGCCGATGCCATTACTGAAAAGCTTCTCGGTGTATTCCGAAAATCTCAGGATTATCTGGTACGTCTGGACTGGGATGATAATGTGATCTTTCCGCAGCAGGCAGTGCAGAACAATCTTTATGCACTGAAGAAAGCTATGGGATATCTGGAAAAGGGAGAGATCGCATCTGCGCTGGAGGCCTTTTACAGTATTGACAACAACTGTTATGCCTTTCAGTTTGAGCGGGAAGTCTTTTATCATTTTACAGAATATATCCTGAAGCAGTCCCCGGATCGCCTGATGTGGGGAAAGGGCAGGATCATCCACCATGAGAACCTTTATGATCTTGTGGAAAGGCTGAAGGAAAAGAAGCCGGGTGACAGCCTGGAGGCGGAAAAGCAGACCCTGAGGGAAGCCTGGGAAAGACAGAAGCATTATTATGAGGATGATATTGAATATCTGATCCGTGCAGTGGAAAAACTCAGGAATCTGATCTGTGAGGTCAGTGATATGTTTGAAAAAAGAACAGAATAAAACCATACCTGGAGGAAAGAATGGAAAGCCATAATTTATACCGAGTGAAAGAAGAAGATCTGGACAAGCTGATCCGGATATTGACTGTATGTTTTTCGGAGGATCCTCTGTATCATGCACTGATCCCGGACAGGGATACCAGAGAACGGCTGATGCCGGAGCTTTTTACCTGTGATCTTACGGAGTTTTTTGAGACCTGCGAGATCTATGCAGACAGCAGTGAGCTGAACAGTATCCTGGTAGTATCCGACGGAACGGAGCATGAAGCAGCCTTACATAATCTGATGGTAGATTTTTTTGCCCTTCTGAAAACAGATGGCTATCTGATCAAGGAGGATCCAATCTTGCGACCCTGCGGAAATTCATCCAGGGAAAAGACTATCTGAATTCCAGCTGGACTTCCCAGCTTCATACAGCAGAAAGGCTTCATGTGATCTATCTGGCAGTGGCGCCGAAGATGCAGCATCACGGTCTTGCTGAAAAACTGATGGATGAGGTGATCGATTATGCGGACAGGCATAAGCTGATGATCTCTCTGGAAACCCATAATCCGGCAAATGTTTCCATGTATGAGAAATTCGGATTTAAATTATATGGCATTGTACAGAAAAAAGGATTTGATCTGAAGCAGTACTGCATGATCAAACAGGCATAGGAGGAATTACGATGCAACGAAAATGGTGGCATGACAAAGTGGTATATCAGATATACCCCAAGAGCTTTTATGATTCTAACGGAGACGGGATCGGAGACATCCCGGGAATCATCAGCAAGCTTGATTATCTGAAGGAACTGGGAGCAGATATCCTCTGGCTTTCCCCGATCTATAAATCTCCGCTTGCAGACCAGGGATATGACATCGCAGATTATTATTCTATTGATCCTAGGTTTGGGACCATGGAGGATATGGATCGTCTGATCGCAGAAGCAAAAAAAAGAGAAGTGTACATCCTTATGGATCTGGTGGTGAATCACTGCTCCGATGAGCATGAGTGGTTTCAGGAGGCCATTAAGGATCCGGACGGAAAGTATGGAAATTTCTTTTATATCCGGGACAAAAAGGATGACAAGGCTCCCTGCAACTGGAGAAGCTATTTCGGTGGCCCGGTATGGGAAGAGCTTCCGGGACATCCGGATAAACAGTATCTCCATGTATTCCACAAGAAGCAGCCGGATCTCAACTGGGAGAATCCTGAAGTAAGAGAGGAAGTATACAAAAACATCCGCTGGTGGATGGAAAAGGGGCTTGGAGGATTCCGTATTGATGCCATTATCAATATCAAGAAGAAGCTTCCATTTTCTGATTATCCTGCCGATCGTGCAGACGGACTCTGCAGCATCGAGAGGATGCTGGAGGAGGCAGAGGGGATTGGAGAATTCCTGGGAGAGATGGCTGAGAAGTGCTTTCATCCCTATGATGCTTTTACTGTAGGAGAGGTATTCAATGAAAAGGAAGATGAGATCAAAGATTTTATCGGAGAAAACGGATACTTTTCATCCATGTTTGATTTTGAGGAAACCTGTTACGGAAAGAGCGAGGATGGCTGGTATGCATCCAAACCGTACCTGACTCCGGAAGAGTACAAGAAGTGTATTTTCCATACTCAGAAAAAGATCGGGGATACCGGTATGATCTCCAACATTATTGAGAATCATGATGAGCCAAGAGGTGTCTGTCACTATATTTCTCCGGAAGACCGCTGTCCGGATTCAAGGAAGCTCCTGGCAGGTGTTTATTTCCTGCTGAAGGGAATTCCGTTTATTTATCAGGGGCAGGAGATCGGTATGGAAAATATGGAGTTTACTTCTATGGACCAGATCGATGACATCAGTACCATCGATGAATACCAGGTAGCGCTCCGTGCCGGATGCAGTGAAAAAGAAGCGCTTGATGCTGCTTCCGCATTTTCCAGAGACAATGCCAGAACTCCGGTACAGTGGAGCGCAGAGAAAAATGCGGGATTTTCAAAAGGAGAGCCGTGGCTTGGGGTTAATCCGAATTATAAGGAGATCAATATAGAGTCCCAGTTAACGGATAGTGACTCCCTCCTTTCTTTCTACAAAAAGCTGACTGCACTGAGAAAAGCTCCGGAATATAAAGAAACGCTTGTATATGGAACATTCGCTCCATATCAGGAAGAACAGAAGAATCTGATCGCATATACAAGAAACGGTGAGAAAAATCTTCTGATCCTGGGAAATATGCAGCACAGTCACAGAAGGTATCTTTGCCGGGAGAAGTGAAAAAGGTGCTTCTGAATAATCAGAAAGCTGTGGAGATCACAGAAAAGGAGATTGTTTTGAAACCGTATCAGTTTATCGTTCTGGAGACAGCTGACTAATGCGGCGTCAGAACAGCAGAGAAAAAACAATAGCTATTTAGCTGACAGTCTGTTAAAATAAATGTTCGGCTGAAAAAACAGCCGTAAAGAAAGAGAATGAGAATTCAGAAGGGAATAAAGTATGCTGAAGATAAAGAATTATGTAAAGGCAGAAAGCCTTGAACAGGCATATGAACTGAACCAGAAAAGAACAGCCTGTGTGCTGGGCGGTATGGTCTGGCTGAAAATGGGAAACCGGAACATCATGACAGCCATTGATCTGTCAGGTCTTGGGCTGGATACTATTACAGAAACAGAAGAAGCATTTGTGATCGGCTGCATGACACCACTTCATGCGCTGGAAACCCATAAAGAGCTGAATGCCTATACAAACGGTGCTATCCGGGAAAGTGTACGGCACATTGTGGTGTGCAGTTTCGAAACTGTGCCACAGTGGGCGGAAGTATTTTCGGAAGATTCGGGTTTTCCGATGTACTGACCATGTTTCTGGCACTGGATACCTGGGTGGAGCTGTATAATGGCGGAACCATTCCGCTGGCACAGTTTGCATCCATGGAAAAGGATAACGATATCCTGGTAAATATCATTGTAAAAAAACAGCCGCTGAACAGTGTGTACTTAAGTCAGCGGAACAATTCCACAGATTTTCCTGTGCTCACCTGTGCGGCCGCTCTTATTGACGGAAAAGCAAGAACTGTCATTGGGGCCAGACCCGGAAAAGCAATGATCGTGGAAGATGAAGAGGGAATTTTAAAAGATTTTGTACAGATGAATGTACAGCAGAAAAAGGATGCAGCAGCTTCTTTTGCTGCATATGCAGCGGAACATGTTCCTACAGACAAGAACATGCGTGCTTCAAAAGAATACAGGAGTCTTCTTGTGAAAGTCCTCACGAGAAGAGCCTGGGAAGAGATCGGAGGGAGAGCAGAATGAATATCACTTTCTGGCTGAATGGTGTAAAACGGCAGGCAGAGGTACGTCCGGATGAACTGCTTCTGGATTTCCTGCGGAAAAACAGCTGTTACAGCGTAAAACGTGGCTGTGAGACTGCAAACTGTGGTCTCTGTACTGTGCTGATGGATGAACGTCCGGTACTGTCCTGCTCCATGCTGCTGCCCGCGCAGACGGGAAACGATCGTGACTCTGGAGGGAATGCAGGAGGAAGCAAAGGAATTCGGAGCTTTTATGGCAAATGAGGGAGCAGAGCAGTGCGGTTTCTGCAATCCGGGATTTATCATGAATGTATTTGCCATGTTAAAGGAACTGGAAGATCCCACAGAAGAGGATATCCTGGAGTATCTTTCCGGAAATCTGTGCCGTTGCTCGGGATTTGTGGGACAGACCAGAAGTATCCTGAAATTTCTTGACTATAAAAAAGGACAGGAGGAAGGAAAATGAAATACGTAAACAAGCCAGTGCCAAAAACAGATGCAATGTCGCTGGTAACCGGAAAACCGGTCTATACCGATGATCTTGCACCTTCTGACTGCCTGATCGTCAAGATCTTAAGAAGTCCTCATGCAAATGCCTGGGTGGAAGAAATCAAGACAGATGCGGCAAAGAAGATCGAGGGGATTGCCTGTGTTCTGACCTATGAGGATGTTTCTCACAAAAGATTTACTCTGCCGGACAGACAGCGCCTGAGATCAGTCCATGGGATCGTTATATCATAGATAAGCATGTGCGTTTTGTAGGTGATCCGGTTGCATCGTAGCTGGTGAGACAGAAGAGGCAGTAGATAAAGCCCTGAAACGCATTAAGGTAAAATATCGTGTGGAGGAAGCAGTTCTGGATATCCACACAGCCAAGGATAATCCCATTCTGGTGCACCCGGAGGATGACTGGTATATGCCGATCCCGGCCGGCGGAGATAATAAGCGTAATCTCTGTTCCTCCAATGTAGAAGAAGTGGGTGATGTGGATGCTATGCTGGAGAAATGTGCGTATACAGTAGACCAGGTTTACCACACAAAGGCAAATCAGCAGACCATGATGGAGACCTTCCGCACCTACTGTTATATGGACCATTTTCAGAGACTGACGGTGGTTTCTTCCACCCAGATCCCGTTTCATATCCGAAGGATCGTAGGAAACGCGCTGAACATTCCTTCTTCCAAAGTTCGTGTGATCAAGCCGCGTATCGGCGGGGGCTTTGGTGCAAAACAGTCTTCTGTCAGTGAGGTTTTCCCGGCATTGGTAACATGGGTTACCGGGCGTCCGTCCAAAATCGTTTTTTCCAGAAAGGATCCATGATCGCGTCTTCTCCGCGTCATGAGATGGAAGTCCATATCCGTATGGGTGCAGACGAAAGCGGTATTGTAAAGGCAATCGATCTTTATACTCTTTCCAACACCGGTGCCTATGGAGAGCATGGGCCTACAACCGTAGGACTTTCAGGCCACAAATCCATTGCGCTGTATCGTCATACGGAAGCTTACCGTTTTGCTTATGATGTTGTTTACACCAATATGCAGGCAGCTGGCGCTTATCGTGGCTATGGTGCCACACAGGGTATTTTTGCTGTGGAGTCCGCAGCAGATGAGCTGGCTCATAAGATGGGGATGGATCCGGTAAAATTCCGTGAGCTGAACATGCCTATGGAGGGAGAGGCACTTCCGGGATATCCGGATGTACCGGTCAATGGCAGCTGTACCATGGATAAATGTCTTGCCCGTGCAAAGGAAATGATCGGATGGGATGAGAAATATCCGTTCCGTGATATGGGTAACGGTAAAGTACGGGGTGTCGGCATTGCTATGGCCATGCAGGGCTCATCTATTGCAGGGATCGATGTCGGCGGAGCAGACATTAAATTAAATGAGGATGGTTCCTATACCTGGCACTTTGGATGTTCTGATATGGGAACCGGCTGTGATACCATTCTTGCTCAGATGGCAGCAGACTGTCTGGATACAGATATGAAAAATATCGTGGTATTCAGTGTGGATACAGATATTTCTCCTTATGATTCCGGTTCTTATGCATCTTCCACAACCTACGCTACCGGAAATGCCGTGATCCAGGCCTGCGGAGAACTCAGAAAGAGAATCCACGCTTTTGGCGCACAGATGCTTGGAGTATCTGCAGAGGATTCTGATTTTGACGGAGAAAAAGTCCGCACAGAAGACGGAAAAGAGGTAACGCTGCAGCAGATCGCAGGAAAAGCGACCTGCGGAGTCTGCAGTGAGCTTCAGGTCGTAAAAGAATATTCTTCTCCGATCTCTCCGCCACCGTTTATGGTAGGTGCCGCTGAAGTGGAGGTCGATAAAGAGACCGGACAGATCGACGTCATTGATTATGTGGGCGTGATCGACTGTGGAACCCCGATCAATCCAAATCTTGCCAGAGTGCAGGCAGAAGGCGGTATCGGTCAGGGAATCGGAATGGTTCTGTATGAGGATGTGCAGTATACAGATAAGGGAAAGATCCGTAATAATTCTTTTATGCAGTATAAGATCCCCAACCGTATGGATATTCCGAAGGTGCGGATCGAGTTTGAGAGCAGCTACGAGAAGACAGGTCCTTTCGGTGCAAAATCCATTGGTGAGCTTGTGATCGATACACCTTGTCCGGCTATTGCCAATGCAGTTTATAATGCAACAGGTGTACGTGTCCGAGAACTTCCGATCACTCCGGAGAAGGTTGCAATGGGAATCCTTGCCAGAGAAACCGGAGAGAAGGTGTGAAATGCAGGAGCTGATACTGGCAATTGCCGGACTGATCCTGGAGCTGCTGGTATTTTTCTGTGCAGGAAGTCTGCTGACACGGATACTGAAAATTAAGGCGGAAATAACCATGGAACTGGTCCTGGGATATCTTCTGTATTTTGCGGCTTTTGAGATACTTGCAGTTCCTATGACACTGAAATGGGTAAAACTGAGTGCCTTTTCGTATCTGTGGATGGCGATCATGGCAGCTTGTGTACTGGCTGCATGTCTGTTCGCGCATAAACTTTGGAAGGGACAGCTGGACCGGATAGGAGAAACATTTCGGAAACATTCACTGCTGCTGCTTTTGATCGCTGCGGCAGTGATCCTGCAGTGTTTTCTGGTGGCTGCATATCAGGACGTTACTGCAGATGCAACACATTATATTGGTGCAGTAAGCACTTCTGTGTATACAGACACTCTTGCCCGATACAGTCCGCTTACCGGTGTGATCCAGAGAAATTTTAATCTCCGCTATGATCTTTCTGCATATCCGATGAACAATGCGGTGTGGTGTGTCCTTCTGGGCATCCACCCGATCGTTCAGTCCAAGGTCGTGATGTCTGTGATCAACATGCTGATGATCAATCTTCTGATCTACCAGATCGGAAAAGCCTTTTTCGTGGAGATGAAAAAAAAGCAGACCTGATGGTTCTTTTTGTGTGCCTGATGCAATTGTTTTCTTTTTCTATCTATACAACAGGAACCTTTGCGTTTATGCGGGTTTATGAAGGGAAGGCCCTGCTGGCAAATATTTCCATTCCGTCGGCGCTTCTGGTAAGTATACGTCTCTGGCTCAACAAAGATGGCAGAAATAAAGAAAGCTGGGTGCTGCTTTTCATTGCGGCCGTCAGTGCGCTGACGTTTTCAGGATCCTCCTTATTTATCCGGCAGTAGTCAGTACGGCGATCCTTCCGGTGATGGTGCTGAAGAAAAAGCTTTCCTACGCAATTCCCTATGCGCTTTGTATGCTGCCGGGATTTTTGTATGCCCTGGTTTATTTTTCGGCAAAGCTGGATGGATCGCATTTCCGGCATCATAGGAAACTGGGAAGATACCATGGATAGGAGAAGAAAATGGCGGGAGTAACAATTGAAGAACTGGGATTGCGTTTTGTGCAGATCTGTATGGAGAATTACTGGAGCGGCTGTCTGCTGCCTGTATTTTTTCTGGCAGGTGTACTCTGGGATATTTTTTACCGCAGGAGAAAAGAATCCAGAGTGTTCCTGTATTATCTAGTCTTTCTGGCACTTACGGTATATAATCCGGTTCTTGTAAAATATGTGATACCAAAGGTGCATTTTGAAAGTGAATATTATCGTTTTATCTGGATCCTTCCGGTGATCCCGGGTGCTGCCTATTATGCTGTACGGATCGTGGAAGCGGTAAGGTTTCGATGGCTGAAGGCTGTAACAGCGCTGATCCTTGCGGCAGTGATCGTCACTACGGGGACACCTGTTCCCGGCATTGCAAAAGATTATGTGATGGCGGAAAACATCTATAAGGTTCCGAATGAGCTGCGTTCAGTATGCGATGTGATCCATCAGGACTGCGATAAAGAACAACCCAAGGTTGTTTTTGACAATGAGCTGAATCTGGTGGCAAGACAGTATGATCCTTCACTGATCCTTGTTCTGGATCGTAATTTTACCCTGTATCGTGCAGGAAGTACTGTGGTAGGAAACTACGAAAACAGCAAGGCCTACCAGATCCAGAAAGTGATCATGGATGTGATAAGTTATCAGATGGATGTAGGAATCGATAAGTTCCGGCAGGTATTGAAAAGAACGGAAACCGATTATCTCGTTCTTCCGGTAAATCTTATAAATCATGACTATATCCGTCAGGCAGGATGTACCCCTGTTGCGCAGACAGAAAAATATGTGGTATACAGGTTTGAAGGGTGAATGTGTTCACCCTTCTGGCCTGGGAAAATGACTAAAGTGCGTAAAATGATACTGAGAACGGAGTGAACAGCAACCATAAAATGTGTGATGAATATGTACTGTTTAAAAAAATCTTTACAATTTCATGGATTTGTGTTAAAATCATAAACAGTGTAAACCTACTTTGATAATTTCATACCTGAATTTAGAAGTTATGTTTTTCATTATGCACCTGTAGCTCAGTGGATAGAGCAGTGGTTTCCGGTACCATGTGCGGGGGTTCGATTCCCTTCAGGTGTGTTACCCGGAACAGTGGGAATTGTTCCGGCGTGTTGTTATGATAAGGAGGACAAGAACTTGGATGATTTCAGAGAATGGTTATCAGATAACCTTCGCTATTTTATGTTAGGCGGAGCATTCTGGTGATCGTGCTTGTTCTGATCTTTGGCGTCCGCGCCTGTGTTGGAGGTAAGAAGGGGAATTCCAATGAAGATCAGACAACAGCCCAAAGTAACCAGGAAAATGATCCTTCTTCTCCGGCAAATGATGGGGAGACAGACGAGAAGAAAGACGCCAGTCCCGCGGCAGATACGGATGCGGAGACAACCATGGAAAAAGCCAGCACGGAAGTAACCGAGCTGATTCAGAGCTATTATAAAGCTTTTGGGGAAAAAGACATTGCAACACTTAAGACGATCGAGGACGGATTTACGCCGGCTGACGAGTCGCAGGTTAATTCAAGGGATTATATTGATGGGTATGAGGTACAGAATGTTTACGCTAAGAAGGGACTGACGGACGATTCGTATGTCGTTTATGTAGTCTTTAATTATATCTGTACTGGAATTGAGACTCCGGTTCCGGCACTGAGCCAGTTTTATGTGGAGACGGGCAGTGACGGCAATCTGAAGATCAAAGGTGGTGCTGATGACGATGCAGATATCAGTGCCTATGTGAAAAAACTGGAATCTGAGAAGGATGTGCAGGAGCTTATCACAAAGGTGAAGGCAGACTATGAAGCTGCGCAGGAGAGTGATTCCTCTCTGGCAGAATTCCTTCAGGGCCTTGGTGAAGATGCCAGTGCTTCCGCAGATGCAGGGACAATGCTTACAGTTACAGAGGACTGTAATGTTCGTGCTTCCGCAGATTCAGAGGGTGAGGTTATCGGTGGTTTTTCTGCAGGAACGGAAGTTGAAAAGAAGGGGCAGGAAGGCGACTGGATACAGGTTGATTATGATGGGCAGACCGGTTATGTCTATAGTGGTCTGTTAGAATAATAAGGGTTAATAAAATGCAGGTTCCTCCGGAACCTGCATTTTTGTTGTTCTGATATAACGAAAGATCATTTTTTGAGTGAACCGTCTGATGCCAATGTGTATTTTTTTCCACTTACGGTGATGGTTCCGGTCTGCATGATTCCGTCTTCGTCCAGATAATAACGTTTTTTGCCTAGGGTGATCCAGCCGGTCTGCATGATCCCATCCTTGTTGAAATAATATCGATGAGCATCTGTATCGGTAAGCCATCCGGTATAGGCGGTTCCGTCAACCATAAATTTCCAGTTGGTGCCATCCGGTGTCCAGACTCCGTTTTCTGCCTCCGGCGAAACCTGTTCTGTTTCGGGAATCTCTGTGGGAACAGGAGACGGTGTGGCGGAAGGTGAGGGAGCGCCGGAAGATATAGATGCATCTGTATGGTGATCGCGATCTGAACCTGGTTCAATAGCCGAAATATCGCTTGTATTTACGGAAATTACGGAAGTACTGCTGTTTTCAAAAGGACCGGCCGATGACTGGGTAAAGAGAATACCGCAGATCAGACACAGGAAAACAGTGATAAAGATCAGCAGCCGTTTTATACGTGGAGTACGTTCTGACATGTTTTTCCTCCTGATATTTAAGTGCATTTCTGTTTATCATACAATAATGAGCAGGAAAATACAAGAAAAATAACCGGTTGCGAACACATGAGAAAAAATATATAATAGAACAATGGACGAAAAAATCAGAATCAATAAATATTTAAGCGATATAGGAGTCTGCTCAAGAAGAGAGGCAGACCGACTGACAGAAGCGGGAGAGTTACTGCCAATGGAGAACTGGTTTCCACAGGAATGAAGATCCTCCCGGATGCGGAGATCTGTATTGACGGAAAGCCTGTAAAAAAACAGGAAAAAAAGATCCTGCTTCTTTTTCATAAGCCAAAAGGGATTGTCTGTAGCACCAGACAACAGCGGAATGAGATGACAGTAACAGAATATCTGGATTATCCGGTGCGGGTTTATCCCATAGGACGGCTGGATAAAGATTCCGAAGGCCTGCTTCTCCTTACCAATGAAGGAGATCTGGTGAACCGCATCATGAAGGCGGGAAACTATCATGAAAAGGAATATCAGGTAACCGTGAATAAACCGGTGACAGAAGAATTTATCCGTGGCATGAGTGGCGGGGTGCCGATCCTTGATACGGTCACACGTCCCTGCAAGGTTACAAAAACAGGTAAGAACAGTTTTTGTATCATCCTTACCCAGGGCCTGAACCGCCAGATCCGTCGTATGTGTGAATATTTCGGATATAAAGTCGTAACACTGAAACGTGTTCGGATCATGAATCTGCACCTTGATGGCCTGGAAGAGGGGAAATATCGTGAAATCCGGCCGGAAGAACGAAAAGAACTGGAGGAGATGCTTTCCTCCGAAAAATCAGAAAAAAGGACGGGAGGAAGCCATGAACGAATCATCCATAAAAAAAATGAAAGAGCTGGGAGAAAAGCTCCGGGAAGCGTCCAGGGCCTATTATCAGGAAGACAGGGAGATCATGTCCAACGTGGAGTACGACGCCCTGTACGACACTCTGAGCGCACTGGAGAAAGAAACAGGGATCGTTCTGGCAGACAGTCCAACCGTTAATGTAGGATACGAGGCAGTGGAACAGCTTCCCAAGGAGGAACATGAGAGACCGATGCTGTCTCTGGACAAGACTAAAGAGAGAGAAGCCTTGAGAGAGTTTATAGGGGAACATCCTACACTTTTATCCTGGAAGCTGGATGCTTGACGATCGTGCTTACCTATGAAAACGGAGAGCTTATAAAGCAGTTACCAGGGGAAATGGTATTGTGGGAGAGGTTATTACCAATAATGCCAGAGTATTTAAGAACATACCCCTGAAAATTTCTTTTAAAGGGAGACTGGTCCTTCGCGGAGAAGCCATCATTACCTATTCGGATTTTGAAAAGATCAAACGAAAACCATCGGAGATGCAGATGCCAAAATACAAAAATCCCAGAAATCTCTG
>ENA-OQAZ01001002-OQAZ01001002.1-human-gut-metagenome-genome-assembly--contig:-NODE-1002-length-14693-cov-10.440615_pt1 | contig 14693 bp, 19 predicted proteins | sample MGYA00242737_ERZ504531 | MGnify/ENA primary metagenome ERZ504531 (study PRJEB26092, sample SAMD00036244) | human gut metagenome | host: Homo sapiens | study: EMG produced TPA metagenomics assembly of...
TCGGGACATTTGCAATTTTCTTGCAGGGCAGTGTCTGGAAGCAGTAATTCTCGGAATGATGTTTTGTTAATGTGGAAAGAGTATTTTAAAAAATTGCCATATGCACTTTTTAATTGGAATTTTGATCGCGTTTACCGCATTGGTTCCTATTCTTTGGAGCCTTTATTGGCTGTGCGTGGGAAGTTTTCTGATCTTTATGGTAAATCCAAAACAGGCAGTTTTATTTATTATAGTTTTTCTGCTTTTGCAGCAGATAGAAGGTAATCTGATCTATCCTCATGTGGTTGGCGGATCAGTAGGACTTCCATCAATTTGGGTACTGGCGGCAGTTACAATCGGCGGAAATCTTATGGGAATTATAGGTATGCTGATTTTCATTCCACTTGTATCGGTATTTTATACTATATTCCGGGAGTTCGTATATCTGCGCCTAAAAAAACAACATATAAAACGAGTAACGAGAACGGATGTGGAAGAGTATGCGGAGGAGGAAATTGCGTCATCCTTTATTGTGCCGAATGAAAAATAATGATTTGATACAAATATAAATGAAGTGTAATGCCGATTATTAAGACGTTATAAAAATAGATTACGAAGGAAGAAGATATTATGAAGAAAATAGGAATCATGACAGACAGCCACAGTGGAATTTTGAGTGAAGAAGCGCAGAGACTCGGAATTAAGGTACTACCGATGCCTTTTTATATCGGAGAGAAAGTGTATCGTGAAGGAGTAGATCTTTCCAGAGATGAATTTTATGATATGCTTCGAAAGGGCGTAGATGTATCTACATCTCAGCCGTCACCAACAGAAGTTATGGATATGTGGAAAGAGATGCTGAAAGAATATGAGGAGATTGTTTATATTCCTCTTAGCAGTGCTTTAAGCGGGTCCTGTATGACAGCAGAAGCCATGGCAAATGAAGATGAATTTGCCGGTAAGGTGTTTGTCGTAGATAACGGTCGTGTGGCAACCCCGATGCATCGTTCTGTTCTTGATGCAGTAGAAATGGCAAAAGAAGGATACAGTGTAGTCGAAATCAAGAAAATTCTTGAAGAAACCAGAGAAAAAATGACAATTTATATCGGGCTCAGCACACTGAAATATCTCAAAAAAGGAGGAAGAGTCAGCTCTGTGACAGCTTTGGCAGCAGATGTCCTGAATATCAAACCTGTTATGCATTTCAGCACAGGAAAGCTTGATATCTACCAGAAATGCCGTGGTATGAAGAAATCACGTAAAGTTATGATCGATGCAATGAAGCATGAGCTGGAAACGAATTTCCGAGAAGAATATGCTGCTGGTAAAGTGTACCTGATGGCGGCGTCCAGCAGTACCGATGAAGTGACAGAAGAATGGGTAAACCAGATTAAAGAAAGTTTCCCGGGAATGGAAGTCATGTGTGATAAACTTTCCTTCGGTTTGTCCTGTCATATCGGTCCGGATGGACTGGGAATCGGATGCACCTGTAAGCCAGTGTAAAAAACTGCTCCGGAGAAGATAAAATAAAAGATTAGGGTGTCAAAAGGTTTATAGCCTTTGATATAAATTTGTACCTTGAAAACTTAACACGATATGTAAAAACATTGGAATATTTAGGAGAAGATAGATATACAGTGGCTTTCTATGACAGAAAACCACTAAAATGATGCTTAACTGAATGGCATTGCTTTATCACCACTTTGAAAATGGTTGTTTTATGGCGGATAGTCAGACAGTTTTGGATATAAGAGATGATCTGGGAGCAACCATGAATGAATGCAGGGAAGTGACCGAAAAGTACCGCACAGGACGGAGTGCATATTTACGGCTCGAACAGTTGTTTATGCGATTGTTTGCAGGATTATTATAGCAGAAAGAAGAGGTGTTCGATATGTGTACAGCAGCAACTTACAAAACAAAAGATTTTTATATGGGCAGAACGCTTGATTATGAATTTTCCTATGGGGAACAGATCACGATAACGCCAAGAAATTACGAATTTGATTTCCGGTTTGCCGGGAAGATAAAAAGCCATTATGCTTTGATCGGAATGGCATTTGTTGCAGGAGGTTATCCGCTTTATTATGATGCTGTTAATGAAAAAGGCCTTGGAATGGCAGGTCTTAATTTTGTCGGCAATGCGGCATATGAAGAGCTTTGCCGGAAGATGAAACAGAAGTCAGCCAGGTGGCACAGTTCGAGTTCATCCCATGGATCCTTACACAGTGTGCTACTGTAGCAGAGGCGAGAGAGAAGCTGGCAGCAATGAGACTGACAGGCACAGCATTCAGTGAACAGCTGCCGACAGCACAGCTTCACTGGATCATTGCAGACAAAGACTCCTGTATCGTTGTTGAGTCTATGAAAGATGGGCTGCATGTATATGATAATCCGGTAGGAGTGCTTACCAATAATCCACCATTCCCGAGTCAGATGTTTGCACTGAATAATTATGCCGGAGTATCCAGAAAACAGCCGGAGAGTACTTTTGCAGGAGTATTACAGCTTGATGCATATAGCAGAGGAATGGGTGGAATGGGAATACCTGGAGATCTTTCCAGCCAGTCAAGATTTGTGAAAGTTGCCTTTACAAAATTAAATTCGATCTCCGGTGAAGAAGAGGATGAGAGTGTAAGTCAGTTCTTCCATATCTTAGGATCCGTAGATCAGCAGCGTGGATGCTGTGAGGTGACAGAAGGCAAATATGAGATCACGATATACACGTCCTGTTGTAATACAGCAAAAGGTATTTATTATTATACGACTTATGATAATCATCAGATCACAGCGGTTGACATGCATGCGGAAAATCTGGATTCAGATCAGCTGATCTGTTATCCGCTTCTGTCCAAGGGCGAAGTCAGATGGCAGAATAAATAATACGAAAATGCACGGAGAAAGCATAACGCAGAACAACAGGAGGACAATATCGAGATTGTATGGAATGCAGATGTTAGGTTGATAATTGTGCAAGCACCGCCTGCACAATTTGTGCAACAAAAAAGAGGAGCCAGTCCAGACTCCTCAAAGGTACGTTATTTCAAAAAGTTGCTCTTGTGTTCCAGCGCGTGCAGATTATAGCCAAGTGTAGCCAGGTGCGCTACCTTCAGCGCAACCAGATTGATGTCGGTGGACATCGCACTGGCGATCTGCTCGGCTGTGTATCCATACTCATAGATGTAACGAAGGACTTCATCGCTGTCCATCAGAATCTCTGCTGCTACGATGTTCGCTTCATATTCCGGTTTGGATTTCATATCGTAGAGCATGAACTCATGAATCGGGGTGGTTTTCGCCATATTCCGGTGAAGCTGATCATGCCCTAATTCATGTGCGCACACGATGCGCAGCATATTTTCATCCAGACTGTTATTCAGGAAAATAAAGCGATTTCGCTTAATCACCCGGTACATTCCCTTCAGGGAACCGAAATTTTCGCAAAGCATGACATTGATACCAAGCTGCCTTGCAATTTCAAAAGGGTCTCTGGAACCGCAGCGTTTTACCAGTTTCTCACCGACCCGTGAAAGCTGTTCCGCATTCATCATACCACCTCCAGTTTACAGTATAGCGAAAAGTGTGTACGATAAATATCACTGATCGGATTTTTTACGCCTCGTTTTCGGGGCGTATTTTTTATTGTTCTCTTTGGCAATCCAGTAGGCATCGGTCAGAGCTTTATAAGCTCCTTCGATGGCATCTTCGCTTAATTCGCCGCCAGCGAACATACCGGTCACTTCGCTGACCAGTTCTTCAATATCTTTCGCTGCTTTTGCGCCGCCTTTTTCATGAGCTTCTACGACATAGGTGCCGCTGCTTCCCAGCAGGTACTCAGTAGTAGTATTCAGCGCATCCGCAATCTTCTGGATCGTAACCATATTGGATGGTTTGCGGCTGCCAAGCTCATAATTCTGAATTGTGCGGGCGGTTACACCGGCCTTCTCTGCAAGTTCTACCTGAGTTAAATTGGCTTCTGTTCTTTTTTCTTTCAACCTTTCTTTGAAGACCATAGAAATACCTCTTTCTTTTTTGATAACGAACACGAACACTTTTTCATAAAAACCTATTGACACGAAAAACTGTGCTTGCTATAATGACGATGAAAACACGAAATACAATTCGTGTAATTATAGTATCACAAGAAATGCTGTGTGTCAATGCGTTCGTGAAAAGTTGTTCGTGCTTTCACGAACGGAGAGGAGGAATACAGGATGCAAAGAGTGATTCTTCACTGTGATATGAATAATTTCTATGCCTCTGTCGAGTGTATGCTGAATCCGGAACTGAAGAACAAGCCGGTGGCAGTGTGTGGTTCTGTGGAGGAACGGCATGGTATCGTACTTGCGAAGAACTACGCAGCAAAGGCGTTTGGCGTTTCCACGGGAGAGGCAATCTGGCAAGCAAAGCAGAAGTGCCAGGATCTTGTGATCGTGGAGCCGCACTATGAGCAATATATGAAGTTTTCAAAGCTGGCTCGTGGGATATACGGTCGCTATACCGATCAGATCGAGCCGTATGGGATGGACGAATGCTGGCTGGATGTGACCGGAAGCGGCTGCATGGGAACCGGATTTGAAATCGCAGATGAGATTCGCAGAACGGTTAAGTTTGAATTGGGACTTACGATTTCCGCAGGAGTGAGCTTCAATAAGATTTTTGCCAAGCTTGGGTCGGATATGAAAAAACCGGATGCGATTACCTGCATCGAAGCAGATTCGTTCCAGGAGAAGATTTGGTGTCTTCCCGCCTCTGACTTGCTTGGAGTCGGCAGAGCGACCGAGAAGGTTCTGTCCGGTTATGGGATTCATACCATTGGAGAGCTTGCTGCAACATCGGATGATTTCTTGAAGTGCCGCCTTGGAAAGAATGGACTGGCGATTAAGAAATATGCCAATGGACTGGATGATTCGCCGGTTATGCGTTCCGATTATGTCTCCCCAGTAAAGAGCATTGGGCACGGAATAACGACCATGCAGGATTTGGAGAATAACGCCGAAGTCTGGTGTGTCATGCTGGAACTGGTGCAGGAGATCGGAACCAAGCTGCGAGCACATAAAAAGAAAGCTGGCGGAATAGCGATTTCCATCCGCAACAACGAGCTTTACACGAAAGAGTGGCAGTGCCGGATTGGTATTCCGACACAAAGCCCTACCTATCTGGCGAAAACCGCATTTGCACTGTTTGCAAAGAACTATCAGTGGGAGCATCCGATTCGTTCAGTGACGGTTCGGGCAATCAACCTGTTTGAAGAGGATTGTCCGATACAATACGACCTATTCACCGACGTGAAATCACTGGATCGCCAGGAACGGCTGGACGCAGCGATTGAGCAGATTCGATTCCGATTCGGGAAAGATGCGATTAAAAATGGGGTACTTTTTCAGAAAAGCAAGATGCCGACAGAGCGAAAAGTGGATTTGGTTATGCCGACAGGAATGATTGGTTAATACAGCACCGGTAGAATCTGGTGAGTTCTTTGCTAAAAGAAGTCAACACATTCGCCGGTTTACAGAGGAGGAGCGTAGAATATGTCGGAACAGAAATGTAGAAAAGTATATGTACCTGTGAACTTAGATGTGGATGCAGAGGGAAATATTCGCCCGCGCCTAATTCGATGGATTGACGGACGGGTGTATGAGATCGACCGATTGAAGCATAAGTGCCGAGCTTCTTCCACGAAAGTGGGCGGCTGCGGAATTCGTTATACGGTCATGATCGGTGGGCATGAGAGTTTTCTGTTCAACGAAGATGAAAAATGGTTCGTTGAGGCAAAGGAGCAATGCCTATGATCCTTTCACAGAAAAAAATAGAAGAAATCGCTGTTGCAGTGATAAGAGATTTTCAAAAGTCCTTTTTCGGCAGCGAAGCAGATGATCCGGCAAGATTTGCGCTTCCGACACCCATTGACCAGTTTGCATCCGATTATCTGAACCTGAAGGTGTCATTTCAAAAGTTGTCCTCGGACGGAAGCATCTATGGTCTGACCGCGTATGTGGATACAGAATATCAGATAGAGGTTGATGGAAGTCAGAGGAGCATCTTCCTGAAAACTAATGATGTGGTTCTGGACAAGAGTTTCATTGAACCAGAGAATATTCGGAAACTCTGCGGAAAACGCAGATTTACGCTGGCACATGAGTGCGCTCACCAGATATTGTTTCAGCTGGATGCCGATGACCGAAAGATAGCCTGCCATAAGAGACCGGAAGTGAGGAAAAAAGGTTCCCGCGTTCTGAGAACGCAGGAAGATTGGAACGAGTGGCAGGCCAATTCGCTGGGAGCTGCCATCCTGATGCCCCAGTTAGAAGTGGATCGGGCGATGTGGTTCATCAACAGCAGAAAGCCTCTGACATGTTATGGATGGCGTTTTTATAACAAAGACCAGGTGAAGATAGATACTTTCTGTGGTGTCTTTGGCGTTTCGAGATCGGCAGCTGCTATCCGCTTGGAACAACTGGGCTATCTGAACCGGAAAAAGGATTATGAATATCGTGATCCATTGGAGGTGTGGCCATGAGCAGGAATATCAGAGTATCGGAACCATCTGCGGAAATGCAGATTAAAATCATCCGGGCAAAGGATGCGATTGCTTCGCAAAAGCCCAGGATTGTCAGGTGCCCTTATTGCCGACACAATTCAATCATCGTCTTTGAGGATACCAGAGGACATGTGCAGACCAAATGTAAGGCCTGCGGACGCGAGACCGTCTTCAATGTTTTGGAGATGAGAAGATTACGGAGATTGCAGCTCTACTATTCGTCTTTGAATGGTTGAGATGACAATAAATAACCCTATTAACACAATTTTATAAGTCATAGCTGTGCTGTGGAGCCGCTGATAGGCGAAGTCTTCCGAATGCCGCATGAGACAGAATTATGGGATACCCATGTTCTGTTTTATCGGCACAGGATTTTTTCTTCACCGTCATGCGGCTCTTTTTTGACCTTCCGTCGATCCGGTTCTGTACCGGCTGTGCGGAAGGAGAAACGTATGTATTACGATCAGCATGTATGTGGAGCAAGAATTCAGGAATTACGCAAATCAAAAGGGTATACGCAGGAGGCCCTGGCTGAGGCGATTGATATTGATGCAAAACGCATTTCCAAAATTGAGCGCGGAGTAATATCGGCATCTTATAATGACATGATTTTGTTTTCGGAATTCTTTGGAGTAACGCTGGATTATCTGATCATTGGCAAGAGACAGGATGTGGATGCGTTGAAAAAGAAAGTGCAGGATGCCATTACGCAGCTTCAGGAAGCACTGATGTGAACTCGCAAAATTAGGTGGGCAAAGTCGCAGTTTCCGGCGTGTTATGTAAAACCGCATTCTTTTATACTTACTTTACAGCTAAGGCAACAAGGCTGATGAACTATGAAAATTGAATACTCATTCTCCAAGTACATTACTGACAGAACGAGCCTTCGACTGCACGCCATGATGCCCAACAGGGGCGAAGCGGAATCGCAGCAGCAAATGTCGGATTGCAACCGACGGTGGTGTAAAAGCCTGTCAGGGACAATGATACTTCCGTAATTCGCGGTCCGGCCATAAAGAAGGCGGGATGGTTAAATTCCAATGGAGCAGTGAAGCACACTGCCGCTTGTGAGAAATCCCCGATCTCTGGGGTGCCAAGAAAAAGTACAGAGAAACCATATTTTAAGAAAGGCTGTCAGAATAAAGCATTTGTATTATTTTCTGTCAGCTTTTATCCATAGATGATTATGGGATTGGAGGCAACCAGATGAAAGAAAACTGGGTTTACCGGCGAGGAGATATTTACCTTGCCAATCTTGGTGTTCCGATAGGATCAAAGCAGGGCGGTGTTCGTCCGGTAGTGGTTCTTCAGAACGATGTCGGCAACTTTTATTCGCCGACGATTACGGTTGCTCCTCTGACAACGAAGATACAAAAGAAAAGAAACCAGCCGACACATTATTTTCTTCGGAAGGCAAAAGGGCTGGCAAGATCTTCGATGGTATTGGCGGAGCAGCTTGATACATGTGATAAGACCTGTGTGATTCGGTATCTCGGCAAGGTAAGCAAGGGACAGATGCGCGGAATTGATGAAGCTGTGAAAGTGCAGCTTGGATATTATATTCCGGAACAGGCAGAGAAAAAAAGGCAAGGCAAATGCCGAAAGGAAGTGAATTTTGATGGTGGATAAATTGATTAAGCGTAAAGAAGCCGCTGAGATGTTGGGGATTAGCCTGGACACCTTGGATCATGCAAGAATGGAAGGGTTGATCACTTACGTTCAGTATGTTGAGAATGGCTGTGTTTATTTTACTGAAGTTGGACTTCAGGAGTATATTGCAAGGTCTACACACCGTGCAAGGCCGAAGGATAACAATCCGACTTTCCGAAAGAAGAGAACAGTCAGGAGCGAAATTCGACATCGTTGAGTATTGGCAGGTTATTCGCAATAATGAATATATCAGCTAAAAGTTTGGAGGTGTCGAAGATGGCAAGAAAAAGATATGCGATTCCTCAGTACGGAACCGTCATCATGGCGGGTAAGGAATATTACCGGACTCGAATTGAGGATGCTGATGGAAAGCGGGTGGCGTTGTATGGTAGAACCCGTGAAGAACTATATGATAAGGTGCTCGAAGCGAGAGAGCAGATTGAGGATAATACATTTCGCAGATCATCCCCCACAGTAAAGGAGTATTGCGAAAAGTGGCTGTTGTTACAATCCGCACAGGTAAGAGCCACTACTTTGACGGATTACACATCGAAAGTAAACCGGCATATTATAAAGCCTCTGGGTCATATGAATATAGCAGATGTTACAGCAGATGATATTCGTCTGGCACTGGTTCCGGTATCCAAAAAATCAGCGTCTGTGTACAAATCGGTTAATATACTTTATAAGAGCATTTTTGCGGCGGCAAAAGAAAGCAAAGTGATTCAGGACAATCCTACAATTTATTTGTCTGGAAAGAACGGGGGCGTTCCTCAAAAAGAGAAAAACCCTTTGACTGATGATCAGGTGGAGAGATTGCTGGATGCGATAAGAGGATTACCCCCGTATGTATTTGTGATGCTTGGTTTGTATGCGGGGCTTCGGCGAGAAGAAATTCTTGCATTGCAGTGGGATTCAGTTTTTCTGGATGAAGCAGCACCGTATTTGACAGTGTGCAGAGCTTGGCATACAGAGCACAATCGACCGGTAATAATGTCTGAACTGAAAACAAAGGCTGCTCATCGAGATGTACCGCTTCCTGATTGCCTGGCGAAATGCCTGAGAGAAGCAAAGGAGAATTCCACATCAGACTATGTTGTTGCGAACAGCGAGGGCGAACCGCTTTCATATACGCAGTTTAAGAGGCTCTGGCAGTATATTGTGACCAGAACTGTAAAGGAACGGAGCTACTACCGTTATGAGAATGGAAAACGAGTGAAGCATACGGTGAAACCGGTGCTGGGCGAAAGAGCTGCGCATAATGGAAAGGTGGTTTATAGCTTAGACTTTGAAGTGACACCACATTTGCTGCGGCATACTTATATTACAAATCTTATTCACGCATCGGTTGATCCTAAAACAGTTCAATATCTTGCCGGTCATGAGAACAGCAAGATAACGATGGACATTTATGCAAAGGCAAAGTATAACCGGCCTGATGAACTGGCGGGCATATTAGAGGATACCTTTACACTGTGGGATGCAGAATAGGCCAGACAGTTTCATGAATGAGATCAAAAAGAGTAGGGATAATCCCTGCTCTTTTTACATATAGCCGACATCCTTGAGAACCGGAGCAGCATTCTGGATAATTAAAGAGCAAAGATCAATTTGAATATATCAAGAAAATGGAGGAAGCAATAATGGCAAGAAAAAAAGTAGTGCCGGAATATGGAACAATTATGAAGAGGGGCGTTCAATATTACAGAACACGAATGCAGGATGCGGATGGAAAATGGATTTCGCTATATGCACAGACTCCTGAAGAGCTGTATGATAAATCCATTGAGATGAAGCGCAGTATTGAGGATGAAATATTCCGAAAGAATAATCCGACAGTAGCTGAGTATTGTGAAAAATGGTTGAAGATGCGCTCGGCGAGTGTGCGAGAAAACACATTGAGTGGATATGAGCGCACGATAAGAAAATACATTATTGGAGCTATTGGAGATATGTATATGGACGAAGTGACGACCGATGACCTTCGCTTGCTGCTGGTGCCAATCTCCAAGCAATCAGCTTCCCTGTACAGCAAAATGAATATGCTGATCAAATGTGTTTTCTATTCAGCAGAAGAAAGCAAAATCATCAGTTATAATCCGGCTGCGTCGCTTTCTGCAAAAGGCGGAACACCAAAGCAGGAAAAGAAGGCATTGACGGATGAGCAGGTGAAAATTCTTCTGGATACAATCAGGGGATTACCACCGTATGTTTTCGTAATGATTGGGTTGTACGCAGGGTTGAGGCGGGAAGAAATTCTTGCACTGCGATGGGATTGTGTTTTCCTGGATGGTGCCACCCCATATATATCGGTAAGGCGAGCATGGCGTTCTGTAAATAATCGTCCGGTAATTTCAACAGAGTTAAAAACGCCAGCAGCCAAAAGGGACATTCCCATTCCGGGCAAGTTGGTGGAATGTTTGAAAGAGGCAAAAGAAAAGTCAAAATCGGAATATGTGATCTCGGACAGGAATGGTAACGCTCTGGCTGAATCCCAGTTCGTGAGGGTGTGGAAGTACATAGCAGTTCGTTCTACGGAAGAACGCTGCTATTACACCTATGTGAATGGGCAGAAGATTAAGCATGTGGTACAGCCGAAGCTTGGTGAGCATCAGCCGAACAATCCGAAGTTGGTATATACGATGGATTTCCAAGTGACACCGCATCAATTACGTCACACTTATATCACGAACCTGATTTATGCTTCGGTTGATCCTAAAACCGTACAGTATCTTGCCGGACACGAAAACAGCAAGGTGACTATGGACATTTACGCCAAAGTCAAGTATAATAAACCTGCCCAATTGCATGGGGTGATTAACAGAGCAATCGACACATCAAAAAAAGATTAGGGTTAAAATCCGACAAAAGCCTACAAAATCGTGGGTTTAAGAACTGGTGGACGAAGAGCAAAATGCTTGAAAAACCGCGTAAAATCAAGCAAAATTGAGCTTCGGTTTCGTGAAGTACGGCTTGAAGCTGCCCGCCGCGCTCCCCAGTTCAGCAAGCGCTGATTATCAGCAGTATTTGCGAACCTTTCAGAACGCTTCACAGCTTTTTTGCACGACTGTGTGCAGAAAATCGGAAGTGTCTGAAGCCGTGGAATGCAGCAAATCGCTTGGGAGCTTGCTGAAAAAGCAGCATACAATAAGCGAATATGCAGTAACCTTCCACAGCGCCATAAGTCTTATCGCAGGAGATGTTTTCCGCAAGGAGAGCATCTCCTGCTTTTTTGTTTGAGAAAAAATCCTCATCAGAATATTGCGCAAAGACTATTGAAAAAAAGAAGTAAGCGCGGTATAATGTGAAAATAAAGATAAATGCCGCTGCAACGGTGCAAAAAAGACCCCGGACGTTTCTCGAAAGGGGAAAATCGAGTGAAACTTATCCTCGGTGAATAAAAGATGCTGATAGGCACTGCCTGCAGTAAGTTATTTGAATAAGCAAAAAGGCCGCAGAAATGCGGCTTTTCTTAAATGAATGCGTTAGTCAATTCTAACCCAGAAGCGTATGCGTATCGGTTTGCTGAATCTTACATCGAGGAGGAAGGATTACAATGCGAGAACATAAGAACTTTTGGGACAGAAATGCAGGTCGGTATGACCGCTTTATGCGAAAAGACAGGGCGGCATACGAAACAATGTATGGACTGATCAGTCCGGTCGTGAAAGGCAAAACAGTGCTGGAGCTTGCCACCGGCACGGGTCTGATTGCTAAAAACATCGTAAACGCGGCGGCGCATATCGAGGCAAGCGATACCTCTGCCGAAATGATTCGGGAGGCAAAACGAAGGAATCACTCTGCCAAGCTGTACTTTTCGGTGCAGGATATGTTCTGTCTGCCCTATGCGGACGAGTCCTTCGAGGTGGTGATCGTGTCCAACGCCCTGCACATCGTACCGCAGCCGGAGAAAGCCCTTGCCGAGATTCATCGGGTACTGAGGGATGACGGCGTGTTGATCGCGCCTACCTTCACCCACGCAGAAAACTCCTTTTTCGGAAATAGTAAGGCTTTTTTCCTGAAGCTGGCGGGCTTTCCCCTATACAGCAGGTGGACGAGTGAGGAATACCTGTGCTTCCTGCAGCAAAATGGTTGGACTGTGCGGAAAAGCGATGTACTAAAGGCATCTTTTCCGCTGACCTATGTTGAATGCGTGAAAGCGGAGGTGTGATATGTCGTTCTTTGAAAACACCCGCAAGCCTGTGGGCTTTGGCGGGAAAATTATGGTTGCTATGATGAATCTGGGACACGGTCCCGTGGCGCGGTGGGGGCTTCGCTTTTTAGAGCTTGCGCCGGATGCCAGAGTGCTGGATTGCGGCTGCGGAGGAGGCGCCAATATCAAAAGGCTGCTGAAAAAATGCCCGCAAGGCATCGTCAGGGGCGTGGATTATTCTGCTGTCAGCGTAGAAAAAGCACGGGATTTAAACCGGACTGCCATTCAGAAAGGGCGCTGCGCGGTGTGGCAGGGCAGCGTGGAACGTATCATCTTTGCCAAGGATTGGTTTGATGCGGTTACCGCGTTTGAAACGGTCTATTTCTGGTCGGATTTGCCGCAGTGTTTCCGGGAGGTTCGGCGGGTGCTGAAGCCCGGCGGGACCTTTCTCATCTGCAACGAAAGCAACGGTGACACGGACAAGGACGAAAAGTGGACGGAGATCATCGGCGGCATGACCATCTACAAAGATATTGAATTAAAGGCGTATCTGGAGCAGGCAGGCTTTCACGATGTGCAGATACACAAAAAGAAAAGTTGGCTCTGCATCACGGTGCGAAAATGAGGAGATCAAGCATGAGCATTTTTGCATCCATCCTGCACATGGCTTATAAGCTCTCCGGCGCGAAAAAGGCGTTCGCTTTGCCGGAGGATGCGCTGCAAAAAGAAATCGAAAAGCAGAACTGGCACCGCGGCGTTTTTACGCCCACCGACCGCAAGGCGTATTATGAAACAATTACAGTGAACGGCTTTCCCTGCCTGATCGTGCGAGAGCGTCCGAAACCGTCCAAGCGTGCTATTCTCTATTTCTTCGGCGGCGGCATGGTGATCGGCCCCGATAAGGGCGACCTGCCTGTGATGCGCAAGCTCTGCCGCGAGACCGGCTGTGATGTGTGGTTTCCGTTTTACCCGCTCTGCATGGAACACTGCATTACTGAAACATACGCGATGGTGTACGAATGTTATCGAAAAATGATTACACTGTACGGCGGCGGAAATGTCAGTACTTGCGGCTTTTCCTCCGGCGGTGCGCTGGCGCTGGGCATTGCGGCGCACAACAACGCGCAGCCCGAACCGCTGCCGCAGCCGAGGCACATCGTTGCGTATCCCCCGGTGAGGTGCCGTGGAACGATGCGGAAAAGGCGCGGATGCAGGCGCTCAATGAACGGGACGTCTCCATCGACTATGCCTTTATGGTGACAGTGAAAAAATTCATGCGGCACGGCTGCGAGAATGTGCCGGACTATATGCTCTCCGGCTCCCGGGGAGATTTTACCGGCGTAGGCGATATCCACTTCTTCTATTCTGCCGACGAGGTACTCTACGGCGCACTGCCGGACTTCGAGGAAGCCTGCAAACGGGCGAATGTCCCCTATACGGTGTCTGCCCGCCCGAAGATGGTGCATTGCTACTGTATGCTGCCGATCTTCAAGGAGGCAAAAGAGGACTTTGCGAAAATCGTGGAGATTTTGGAGAAATGAGGCCGGAAACGGTCGTGTGATGATTGAAACACGGAGGAAGAACCATGGAGCGAAAAGAGATCATTTGCAGCGCATACCGAATGACGGGCGGAAACAATTTTTATGACGGCATGATCACCTGCTCTACTGAGTGGGAAAGCGGTGTGCCGTTTGGTGTGGGCAATGAACAAGGCAGAAAACGACGACTATCTGGAAAAAGCGCTGTCCGGGATTCCAGAGAATTTCTCCGGTAAGCTGCTGGAAGTGCCGGTGGGAACCGGCATTCTGACCATGCCGGTTTATCAGACTATGCCGGAGGCAGACATCACTTGCTCGATTACTCGGCGGATATGATGGGGCAGGCACAGGAAAAGGCGGAGCACCTGCGTCTGAAAAATGTAACCTTCCGGCAGGGCGATGTGGGGCACTTCCCTATGCAGACGATACCTTTGACATCGTTTTGTCGCTGAACGGCTTTCACGCTTTCCCGGACAAGGAGGCCGCTTATCGGGAGCTTTTCCGGGTCTTGAAGCCCGGTGGGACCTTCTGCGGCTGCTTTTATGTAAAGGGCGAGCAGAAGCGGACGGACTGGTTTGTTCGGCATGTTTATGAAAAGACGGGTTCTTCACACCGCCCTATGAGACGGCTTCAGTTTGAAAAAACGGCTGGAGAAACGGTACGCAACCGTAACACTTGGAACAGTGAAGAGCATGGCATGGTTTGCCTGCCGGAAAGCAGAATGAGGAGAACAGGAAGGAACCTATGAAATACAAAATCGAGAAAAACACCGTGCAGGAGACGCTGATCCTCCCGCTGTATTCCCGGAAGCTGTGTACCGAACTGTACCCAA
>ENA-OQAZ01001003-OQAZ01001003.1-human-gut-metagenome-genome-assembly--contig:-NODE-1003-length-14682-cov-5.446238_pt1 | contig 14682 bp, 31 predicted proteins | sample MGYA00242737_ERZ504531 | MGnify/ENA primary metagenome ERZ504531 (study PRJEB26092, sample SAMD00036244) | human gut metagenome | host: Homo sapiens | study: EMG produced TPA metagenomics assembly of...
GGAGAGCCGGTGGCGGACATCGGCTGCGACCACGGCAAGCTGACGGCGGTGCTGGCGGCTTCGGGAAAATACCCGAAGGTGATCGGTGCCGACCTGCGGCCCGGCCCGCTGGCAAAGGCAGAGCAGACGCTGGAACATGCAGGCTGTAAAGACCGCGCTGAGCTTCGGCTTGGCGACGGTCTTTCTGTGCTTACGGAGAACGAAGTAGGCAGCATCGTGTTGGCGGGCGTTTCCGCCCAGACCACTTGGGAAATTTTAGAGAAAGCCCCGTGGGTGTTTACCGTGGGAGGGCCTCGGATCATCATGATCCCGGCCACCCGCCACGACGCGCTGCGCCGCTGGTTGTGGGAGCATGGCTTCTCCTTTGCAGCCGACCGCCCGGTGCAGGCGGCGGGCCGCTGGTACGCGGTGATGGCGGCGGAGTACACCGGCAGGGTGTATGTGCCACCTTTGCCGAGTGCCTGTTTGGCAGTACGGGAGAGTGGCCCGAGGGAAAAGGCTACGCCGACTGGCAGAAGGCAAAGCTGCCCCGGATGCGCCTTGGCGTGCCGGATGGCAGCGCACTTGCGCAGGAAATCGATAGTTTATTAGCTGGCTTGCCCTCTCAGGCCGACGTTCGCGTCCAGCTCTCCCAAGGGAGAGCCTTTGGCAAAATGATGAACGCTGCATGGAATGCCAAGGCGTCTCACCATGGGAGAGGTGGCATTGCGTAAGCAATGACGGAGAGGGCGAGGATGGTGAAGATATGATAACAGTTAATCAGGTATACGAAGCAATGCAGGCCATCGCGCCGCTGGAGCTGGCGGAACACTGGGATAATCCCGGCCTGCTGGTGGACTGCGGCGGGCAGATGCACCGGGTGCTGGCAGCACTGGACATCACCCCGAAGTGGTGGCCGAAGCCGCTGCAAAGCAGTGTGAGATGATCGTGTCCCACCACCCGGTCATTTTTGATCCGCTCAAAAAGATCGGCCCGCAGGATGTGCCTTTCCAGCTGGTGCAGGCGGGCATTTCTGCCATCTGTATGCACACCAATCTGGATGCTGCCGAGGGCGGCGTGAACGAAGTGCTGGCAGGCATCTTTGACATGAAGAATATGGAAACCTTTGCCGAGGGCTGCGGCCGTGTGGGAGCCATTGAAGAAATCGCGGTTCCGGAGCTTGCCCGCAAGGCACAGCAGGAGCTTGCTGCGCGCTGCAACCAGCCGAAGAACGGCCCGGCGGTGCAGGTGAAGTTTGTGGATGCGGGTAAGCCGGTCAAGCGCTTGGCGGTCATCAGCGGTGCGGGCGGAAGCCTGTTTGCAGATGCCATTGCTATGGGCGCGGACTGCCTGCTGACCGGTGAAGCCAACCACCACCACGCCATCGATGCCAAGCGGCTGGGCCTTTCGCTCATTACGGCGGGCCACTATGCCACCGAATTTCCGGTGACTGCCGCCGTGGCTGCAAAGCTGCGCGCCGCCCTGCCGGAGCTGGAAGTGCTGGTGAGCACTGAAAACCGGGATCCGTATACGTATTTATAAGGGAAAGCTGCTGCTTTTTCTTGCAGCGATTTTCCGGCTGAGATGAAGATTGCCGCTGCAGCCTCTTCTGTGAAAGAGTAATTCGGCAAAGCCGTAGGCTTGGCCGAGTTACAAATACAAATAAAAATTCCGCTGATTATGGCCAAAGCGAATGCGGCGGCATTTAAAATCGTTAAATGAGGTAAACACTATGGCATTGGATGCCGCGACACTGGCCCTTACGGCAGCAGAGCTCAAAGCAACGCTGACCGACGCCAAGATCGCAAAACTATTTGAACCCACCCGTGATGAGCTGGTGCTCACCCTGCGCACCCGCACGGATACCTATGCGCTGCTGCTTTCGGCCCGCAGTGGTTCCGCCCGCGTGTGCCTGACCGAAGAAAGCTTTGAAAACCCGGAAACGCCGCCCTCCTTCTGTATGCTGATGCGCAAGCATCTCACCGGCGGAAGGCTGCTGGACGTGCACATGGAGCCGGGAGACCGCATCGTCTATTTTGATTTTCAGTGCACCAACGAGATGGGCGACCTTGTGCGCAACACCCTGTGTGCCGAATTGATGGGCCGCTACTCCAATCTGGTTCTGGTGCAGAACGGCAAGATCATTGACGCACTCAAGCGCGTGGATTTTGAGGACAGCGATGTGCGCCAGCTGCTGCCGGGCCTGCCCTACACCACGCCGCCCAAGCCTGCAAGACCGGACTTCCTGCTGGTGAGCAGTGCGTCCATCGTGGCAGCAGCCTGCCAGAGAGATCTGCCGGTGGCAGATGCCCTCAACAAGACCGTGGCCGGTGTTGGCCCGGTGGTCTGCCGCGAAGCTGCATGGCGTGCCTTTGACGGCGAACATCTGCCCGCCAATGAGCTGACCGAGGAACAGAAGCGCAAGCTTATGGCTGCCATCGACGAGCTGAAGGAAGAGCACGCAACCGGCGGTACGCCCTGCAGCGTCACCGACCCCAGCGGCAAGCCCATCGAGTATACCTTCTTCCGCCCGCAGCAGTACGGCGAAAAGTATATAATAAAGGAATGGCCCTCCTTCAACGCCATGCTGGAGGCTACTACGCTGAGAAGGACCGCGCGGAACGCCTGCGCACCAAAAGCAAGGAGCTGCACAAGGCGGTGCACAATATGTACGAGCGCGCCGTGCGCAAGCAGGCGGCCCGTCAGGAAGAGCTTGCTGCCAGCGGCAAGAGCGAAAAGCTGCGTCTGTACGGTGAGCTGCTCTCGGCCAACCTCTATCTGGCCAGAAGGGCATGAAGAGCATCACCGTGCCCAACTGGTACGACGAGGGCAAGGAAGTGACCATCCCGCTGGACCTGCGCTTTACCCCCAGCCAGAATGCCCAGAACTTCTTCAAGAACTATAAAAAGAAGCAGACCGCCGCCCGGATGCTGGTGGATCTGCTGGCAGAGGGTGAAAAGGAGATCGCCTATCTGGAAACGGTGCTCTACGAGGTGGAGTCCGCTTCCGGTGAAGCGGCCCTCAACGAGATCCGGGCAGAGCTGAAGAGTCAGGGCTACCTGAAATACTACAAGCAGCGGGATAAGCGCCAGAAACCGGCGGATTTCCTGCGGTTCACTTCCACCGATGGCTTTGAGATCCTGGTAGGCCGCAACAACGTCCAGAACGACAAGCTCACCCTGCACACCGCCCGGGGCAAAGACCTGTGGTTCCATGTGCAGAAGGCCCCCGGCAGCCACGTTGTGGTCATGAGCCGGGGCGAGGACATCCCGGACACCACCAAGCAGGAGGCCGCGGAGCTGGCAGTCATCTACTCCAGCACCTACAAGGCGGGCACCGGCGCCAAGGTGGCGGTGGACACCACTGAGGTGAAGAACATCTGGAAAGCCAGCGGTGCCAAGCCCGGCATGGTGCTGTACGAGGTGTACACCACGGTCTACATCACGCCCCGGGATGGGCTGGCGGAACAGCTGAAGAAGAAATGATTTGAACTGCGCGCCGCGCTGCTCTGCGCATCTTCAGCGGAAGAATTATTTTAAATTTGCCAATCGGGAAAATCTGCGGATTTTCCCGATTGACTTTTTCACGGGTGGGGTCGTAAAGGCGAACGGCATTTGCAGCGCCTGCTTCCTGCGGGAGCGGCGGCGCTGCTTTTTATTATATATGTATAAAAGCGGCAGGACGGTCCATACTAAGCACTGCGCAGCGGGCACGGCAGAGTTTTCCACCGGCAGAAAAGCCTGCGGATTGTGCATCTTGCACAGAAAATGCGCTCTTTGACAAAACGGAGAAAATAAAAAAGAAAATTCGTTCTTTTTTCTAAAAAACACTTGCCAAATGCACGAAGGTGTGATAGAATAACTCTCGGCTGCAAAGGGCTTGTGCGATACAAGTCGTGCAGGCCAGCGATATGCGTAGATGCGGGAGGTTGTCATCCGGCGATAGCTGCGATGGGTTATTTCCGCGGAGTATGTCCGATCTTAGAACCGGGCGAAAGAATTACTGACAGCGATGGAATACGTTCCCTCGGCAGAGAAGTTACTCCTCTGCGAAACGGGCGGAACCAATGTTCGGATTTGATTTGCTAATATGTTTCCGGGAGAACTGCCATGCGGTTCACCGGTTTTTATAGTGCCAAATCGAGGAACACCCGGAACTGTGTAGAGCAATTTATCGGCTCGCCTAGGGCAAAATCAATTTTTTCAGGAGGCGTAAGCAATGGCAGTCAAAGAGAAAATCAGAATCCGTCTGCAGAGCTATGATGCTCAGCTGATCGATGCCGCAGCAGAGAAGATCGTGGAGACCGCAAAGCACACTGGTGCCCGCGTGTCCGGCCCCATCCCCCTGCCCACCGATCGTGAGATCGTTACCGTTCTGCGCGCTACCCACAAGTACAAGGATAGCCGCGAGCAGTTCGAGAGCCGCACTCATAAGCGTCTGATCGACATTCTGAAGCCGTCCAACAAGACGGTCGAGGCTCTGATGAGCCTCCAGCTCCCCGCTGGCGTGGACATCGAGATCAAGCTGTAAAAGACACTCGATCAAATTCGATGCCCTCGTTTCCCGAGGGGTCATGTTGGCAGTGACGTGCGCTGCCAACCAATAACCTTTACAGGAGGAAAAGAAAATGGTTAAAGGCATTATCGGCAAGAAAGTCGGTATGACCCAGCTGTTCGACGCGAACGGCAAGGTCGTTCCCGTCACCGTCATCGAGGCTGGTCCCTGCACCGTCGTGCAGAAGAAGACCGTCGAGAGCGATGGCTACCAGGCTGTTCAGCTGGGCTTCGGCGAGGTTTCCGCCAAGAAGGTCAACAAGGCAGCTGCAGGCCACTTCAAGAAGGCAAACGTTGCCCCCAAGAAGACCCTGCGCGAGTTCCGTCTGGAAGATGTTTCCGCAATGAACGTTGGCGACGTGCTGAAGCTGATGTCTTCGCAGCAGGCGACAAGGTTGACGTTGCAGGCGTTTCCAAGGGCAAGGCTACCAGGGCGTTATCAAGCGCTTTGGCCAGCACCGTCTGCGTGAGAGCCACGGCACCGGCCCTGTTGCTCGTCATGCAGGTTCTATGGGCGCTATTTCCAACCCCTCTCGTGTGTTCCCCGGCAAGCGCCTGCCCGGCCACATGGGCTTTGTGCGGGTCACCGTGCAGAACCTGACCGTTGTCAAGGTTGACACCGAGAACAATCTGATCGCTGTCAAGGGTGCGGTTCCCGGCTCCAAGCACCATCGTCACTCTGGCCAACAGCGTGAAGGCGTAAGGAGGAAAGCTACAATGGCAAAGTTTAATGTAGTCGATATGAACGGTCAGCACGTTAGCGAGATCGAGCTTTCCGACGCCGTGTTCGGTATCACCCCGAACGAGAAGGCTGTCCACATTGCTGTGGTGAACTTCCTGGCCAACCAGCGTCAGGGCACCCAGAACACCAAGATCCGCATGGAAGTTTCCGGCGGCGGCAAGAAGCCCTGGCGTCAGAAGGGCACCGGCCACGCTCGTCAGGGCTCCATCCGTGCTCCCCAGTGGACTCACGGCGGCGTTGCTCTGGGCCCCAAGCCCCGCAGCTACAACTACCACATCAACAACAAGGTCAAGCGCCTGGCTCTGCTGAGCGTTCTGTCTGACAAGGCTGCCAATGGCAACATGGTCGTTGTTGATAAGTTCACCTGCGACGAGTACAAGACCAAGGCTGTGGTTGCAATGCTGAACGCTGTTGGCGCTGGCAAGAAGAACCTGCTGGTCAACGAGACCGTCGATGCAAAGTTCGTCAAGAGCGCTGGCAACATTGCCGGTGTCAAGACCACCTTTGCAGGCAGCGTGAACACCTACGATGTGCTGAACGCCGACAAGCTGATCATCAGCGTCGACGCAGCTAAGAAGCTCGAGGAGGTGCTTGGCTAATGAAAACCGCACATGATATCATCCTGAAGCCGGTCATTACCGAGAACTCCATGGCTGGCATCGCTGATAAGAAGTACACCTTCAAGGTTGCTACTGATGCCACCAAGGTCGAGATCGCTCAGGCTGTCGAGACCCTGTTCCCCGGCGCTAAGGTCGCTAAGGTCAACACCATTTCCGTGCGTGGCCGCTTCCGCCGCCAGGGCATGCATGCTGGTTACACTGCCGCTTCCAAGAAGGCAATCGTGACCCTGACCAAGGACTCCAAGGAAATCGAGTTCTTCAACAGCATGGTCTAAACCGAACCCGCCGAGGGTTCCTCTATGGGGATATGACCCCGATAATAATTCATAAGATAAACAAAGGAGAATAGCACAATGGCTATCAAGAAGTATGGCCCCACTACTCCGGGCCGCCGCGGCATGACCGTCACGGATTACAGCGTCCTGAGCAAGGTCGCTCCCGAGCGCAGCCTGCTGGAGCCCATGAAGAAGCACAGCGGCCGCAACAACACCGGTCGTATCACCGTCCGCCACCAGGGCGGCGGCAACCGCACCAAGTATCGTGTCATCGACTTCAAGCGTCAGAAGACCGATATCCCGCTACCGTCAAGACTCTCGAGTATGATCCGAACCGCAGCGCATTCATCGCTCTGGTTGAGTACACCGATGGCGTTAAGAGCTACATCATTGCTCCCGATGGCCTGAAGGTGGGCGATGTGGTCATCAGCAGCAAGTCTGCCGACATCAAGCCCGGCAACTGCCTGCCCTTCGAGAACATCCCCGTTGGTACCATCATCCACAACATCGAGCTGTATCCCGGCCGCGCGCTCAGCTGGTTCGTTCCGCTGGCAACATGGCTCAGCTGATGGCTAAGGAGAATGGCTACGCTCTGGTTCGTCTGCCCTCCGGTGAGATGCGCAACGTGCCCGTGAACTGCACCGCAGTCATCGGTCAGGTTTCCAACATCGACCACGAGAACGTCAACCTGGGCAAGGCTGGCCGCAAGCGCCACATGGGCGTCCGTCCCGGCAGCGTGGTACCGTCATGAACCCCTGCGACCATCCCCACGGTGGTGGCGAGGGCCGCGCACCTGTTGGTCACTCCGGTCCTATGACTCCCTGGGGCAAGCCCGCTCTGGGTCTCAAGACTCGCAAGCATCATAAGCGCTCCGATAAGCTCATCGTGAAGCGTGCAGGTAAGTAAGAGAGGAGTTTAAGACAATGGGTAGAAGCATTAAAAAAGGACCTTTCGTCCAGGCTGCTCTTCTGAAGCACGTTGAAGCAATGAACGCTTCCGGCAAGAAGCAGGTCATCAAGACCTGGAGCCGCGCCTCCACGATCTTCCCCGAATTCGTTGGTCACACCTTTGCCGTTCACGACGGCCGCAAGCATGTGCCTGTGTATGTGACTGAGGACATGGTTGGCCACAAGCTGGGTGAGTTCGTTCCCACCCGTACCTTCAAGGGCCACACTGGTAATTCTAAGTAAGAGAGGGAGGAACACAACATGGAAGCTCGGGCAATTCTTCGTTATGCCCGCATTAGTCCTCGTAAGGTGTCTATCGTTATGGACCTGATCCGTAACAAGCCCCTGGACGAAGCGCTGGCAATCCTGCAGTACACCCCGAAGGCAGCTTGTGAGCCCCTTCTGAAGCTGGTGAAGTCTGCAGCCGCTAATGCGGAAAACAACTTCAATATGGACAAGAACAACCTCTACGTCGCCGAGTGCTACGTCTGCCCCGGCCCGACGCTGAAGCGCATGATGCCTCGTGCACAGGGCCGCGGCTACCGCATCCTGAAGCGCACCAGCCACATGACCGTTGTTCTGAAAGAGAAAGAGTAAGGAGGGAAAACAATGGGCCAGAAAGTAAATCCGCACGGCATTCGTGTCGGCGTTATTAAAGACTGGGACAGCCGCTGGTTTGCCTCCAAGAAGGATTTCAGCGATAACCTCGTCGAGGATCACAAGATCCGCACTGAGCTGAAGGCTCAGCTGAAGGACGCTGGTGTCCCCAAGATCGAGATCGAGCGTACTGTGGATCCTTCCACTTCCGCTCCTCGCGTGACTGTTAACATCTACTGCGCTAAGCCGGGCATGGTCATCGGCAAGGGCGGTGAGGAGCGCGTTGCTCTGCAGAACAAGCTGACCAAGGAGTATGGCAAGACTGTGATCGTCAATGTCATCGAGGTCAAGAGCGCTTCCACCAACGCACAGCTGGTTGCTGAGGACATCGCTCGTCAGCTGGAGAACCGTGTGACCTTCCGCCGTGCCATGAAGCAGTGCATGCGCAATGCTATGAGCCCCCGCGATCGTTCCACCGTTCCCGCTAAGGCATCAAGGCTATGTGCTCCGGCCGTCTGGGCGGCGCTGATATCGCTCGTACTGAGAGCTATCACGAGGCACCATCCCCCTGCAGACCCTGCGTGCCGACATCGACTACGGCTTTGCTGAGGCTGCTACCACCTACGGCCGCATCGGCGTTAAGGTGTGGGTCTACAAGGGCGAGGTCCTGAAGAGCGCTAAGACCGCTCAGAAGAAGGAAGGAGGCAACAAGTAATGTTACTGCCTAAGCGTGTTAAGTACCGCCGCGTTCAGCGCGGCCGCATGACCGGCAAGGCTACCCGCGGCAACGTGGTGTGCCAGGCCAGTACGGCCTTGTTGCTCTGGAGCCGGCATGGATCTCTTCCACCCAGATCGAGGCTGCTCGTGTTGCCATGACTCGTTACATCAAGCGTGGCGGCAAGGTGTGGATCAAGATCTTCCCCGATAAGCCCGTTACCGAGAAGCCCGCTGAGACCCGCATGGGTTCCGGTAAAGGCTCTCCCGAGTACTGGGTCGCTGTCGTTAAGCCCGGCCGCGTTCTGTTCGAGCTGGCAGATGTCGATGAGGCAACTGCCCGCGAGGCTCTGCGCCTGGCTATGCACAAGCTGCCCATCAAGTGCAAATTTGCAGTCCGTGAGGACTCCGTGAAGGAGGATGGCACCAATGAAGGCTAATGAACTCCGCGAAATGCAGACCGCAGAGCTGACCAGCAAGCTGGTCGATCTGAAGGCTGAGCTGTTTAACCTGCGCTTCCAGCATGCCATCAACCAGCTGGAGAACCCCGGCCGCATCGACGCAGTCAAGAAGGACATCGCCCGCGTGATGACCGTTCTGGCTGAGAAGCAGTAAGGAGGTTAAACGATGGAAGAACGTAATCTGAGAAAGACCCGCGTCGGCGTTGTCGTGTCCGACAAGATGGATAAGACCATCGTGGTTGCCGTTAAGGATAGCGTGCAGCACCCCCTGTACAAGAAGATCCTGAAGCGTACCGTGAAGTTCAAGGCTCGTGACGAGCAGAACGAGTGCGGTATCGGTGACCGTGTTGAGATCATGGAGTGCCGCCCCCTGAGCAAGGATGTGCGCTGGCGCCTGGTCCGTATCGTTGAGAAGGCAAAGTAATCTTTGCCCGCTGCTTTGAACAGTTTGAAAGGAGATATCTGAAATGGTTCAGATGCAAACTTATCTCAAAGTTGCCGACAACACCGGTGCCAAGGAGCTGATGTGCTTCCGTGTGCTGGGCGGCACCCGCAAGAGATACGCAAACATTGGTGACGTCGTGGTCTGCTCTGTCAAGAAGGCAGCCCCCGGCGGCTCCGTTAAGAAGGGCGACGTCGTCAAGGCTGTCATCGTGCGCAGCAAGCATGGCGTGCGCCGCGACGACGGTTCCTACATCCGTTTTGATGAGAACGCCGCCGTTATCGTTATGGCCGACAAGAACCCCAAGGGTACCCGTATCTTTGGACCTGTTGCTCGCGAGCTGCGTGATGCCGGCTACACCAAGATCCTGAGCCTGGCTCCGGAATCGCTGTAAGGAGTTTTAAAAATGAATAATCTTCATGTTAAAACCGGCGACAACGTTATGATCATCAGCGGCAAGGACAAGGGCCACACTGGTAAGGTCCTGCAGGTCAGCCCCTCTGAGAACAAGGTCATCGTTGAGGGCCAGAACATGGTTACCAAGCACGTCAAGCCTCGTCGTCAGGGCGAGCAGGGCGGCATCGTGAAGGCTGAGGGTGCTATGTACGCATCCAAGGTCATGCCCATCTGCCCAAGTGCGGCAAGGCCGTGCGCGTGGGCCACGTCGAGAAGGACGGTAAGATGGTCCGCGTCTGCAAGAAGTGCGGCGCTGAGCTGTAAGGAAAGGAGTAAGGAACAATGGCTCGTTTGAAAGAACAGTATGTCAATGAAATTGCTCCTGCTCTGAACTCTAAGTTCGGTTACAAGAGCGTTATGCAGATCCCCAAGCTGGACAAGGTCGTCATCAACGTTGCCTGCGGCGAAGCCAAGGACAACGAGAAGATCCTGGAAGCTGTTATGAAGGATCTGGCCAGATCACTGGCCAGAAGGCAGTCGTCTGCCGTGCCAAGAAGAGCGTTGCTAACTTCAAGCTGCGCCAGGGCACTCCCATCGGCTGCAAGGTCACCCTGCGCGGTGAGCGTATGTATGAGTTCGTCGATCGCTTCTTCAACATCGCACTGCCCCGTGTCCGCGACTTCCGCGGCATCAACGGCAACGGTTTTGATGGCCGCGGCAACTTTGCATGCGGCATCAAGGAGCAGATCATCTTCCCCGAGATCGACTTCGAGAAGGTCGATGCAGTCCGCGGCATGGATGTCTGCTTTGTCACCACTGCCAAGACTGACGAAGAGGGCAAGGAGCTGCTGAAGGCTCTGGGCGCTCCGTTCGCAGAGAACAACTAAGGGAGGAGATTTCTACAATGGCTAAACTGTCTATGAAGCTGAAGCAGTCTCGTCCTGCTAAGTTCTCTACCCGTGCATACACCCGCTGCCGCATCTGCGGCCGCCCCCACTCCGTGCTGCGCAAGTACGGCGTGTGCCGTGTGTGCTTCCGTGAGCTGGCCTACAAGGGCGAGATCCCGGGCGTGAAGAAGGCTTCCTGGTAATCAAGCCAGAGGGCTGGATAAAATGTCGGATATCCGCCCCGGGGCAAGCATGTTTCGGGGCGGTATCATTATAAAACAAATGAGAGCTAATCTAAGGAGGTTAGTGGCACATGCAGATTACTGATCCTATCGCGGACCTGCTGACTCGCATCCGCAACGCTAGCACTGCCAAACACCCTTCTGTGGAGATCCCCGCTTCCAACATGAAGAAGGCTATCTGCCAGATTCTGGTTGACGAGGCTACATCAAGGGCATGCAGGTGAAGAACGACACCGTTCAGGGCACCATCGTTGTCACCCTGAAGTACCAGGCTAACGGCGAGCCGTTATCGCTGGCCTGCGCCGCGTGTCCAAGCCCGGCCTGCGCATCTACACCAACTGCGAGGATATGCCGAAGGTCATGAAGGGCCTGGGCACCGCAATCATTTCCACCTCTAAGGGCATCATGACCGATAAGGCTGCTCGTGCTGCGCACGTTGGCGGCGAGGTCCTGGCCTTTGTGTGGTAAGAAAGGGGTAAAAGACAATGTCGAGAATTGGAAGAAAACCCATCGTCATTCCTGCCGGCGTCACTGTTACTGTTGATGAAGCAGCACACACCGTCGCTGTCAAGGGCCCCAAGGCAGCCTGAATTCCAACTTCCACCCCCTGATGACCGTTAAGGTCGAGGGCAATGAAGTTCTGGTTACCCGCCCCAATGACGATCCCCAGGCCCGCAGCCTGCACGGCCTGACCCGTACCAACATCGCTAACATGGTCAACGGTGTTGTGAACGGCTACGAGAAGAAGCTGGAGATCGTGGGCGTTGGCCTGCGCTGCCAGAAGCAGGGCTCCAACCTGGTTATGAACCTGGCTTCTCCCACCAGGTGAATGTCCCCGATACCGAGGACTGCACCATCGTGTGGCAGGACCCCAACCACTTCTCTGTTACCGGTATTGACAAGCAGAAGGTGGGCCAGTACGCCGCCGAGATCCGCGCCAAGAAGCCGCCTGAACCTACAAGGGCAAGGGCATCCGCTATGTGGGCGAGGTTGTCAAGCACAAAGAAGGCAAGGCCGGCAAGGGCAAGAAATAAGGTAAGGAGTGAAAGACAATGGTTAAGCAGATCGACAAGAACGAAGCTCGTCTTCGTCGTCATCGCCGCGTTCGCAACAAGATCAGCGGCACCGCAGCACGTCCCCGTCTGGATGTTTTCCGCTCCGCCAAGCACATTTACGCTCAGATCATCGATGATGAGCAGGGCGTGACCCTGGTGTCTGCATCCACTATGGACAAGGACTTCAATGGTTTCGGCGGCAACGTCGAGGCCGCAGCTGAGATCGGCAAAAAGGTCGCAGCAAAGGCTCTGGAAAAGGGCATCACCGAGGTCGTGTTCGACCGTGGTGGCTACGTTTATCATGGCCGTGTTAAGGCCCTGGCTGATGGCGCCCGTGAGGGCGGCCTGAAGCTGTAATGAGAGGAGGAAACACATTATGGCTATGAGAAACCGTGAAGACGACGGCATGATCACCAAGGTTGTCTCCATCAACCGCGTTTCCAAGACTGTCAAGGGCGGCCGCATCATGAAGTTTGCCGCTCTGGTTGTCGTGGGCGACGGCAAGGGCACCATCGGTTATGGCATCGGCAAGTCTGGCGAAGTGCCTGAGGCAATCCGCAAGGGCGAGGCTGCTGCAAAGAAGAACATGCACAAGGTTGCCCTGAAGGGCACCACCATCCCCCACGAGATCGTCGGCAAGTACGGCGCAGGTGCCGTTCTGCTCAAGCCGGCTGCACCCGGTACCGGCATGATCGCCGGCGGCCCTGTGCGTGCCGTCATTGAGGCTGCTGGCATCAAGGACATCCGTGCGAAGTCTATGCGTTCCAACAACCCCATCAACGTTGTTTCTGCTACCTTCGCAGGTCTGTGCGGCCTGGTCAGCGCGGAGTCCGTCGCTGAGAAGCGCGGCAAGACCGTGAGTGAGATTCTGGGTTAAGGAGGTAACAAACCATGGCAGATAAGATGCTCAAGATCGAGCTGAAGAAGAGCCTGATCGGCCGCGGCGCTAAGCAGATCGCTACCGCTGAGGCCCTGGGCCTGAAGAAGCCGGGCGACGTTACCGTTCAGCCTGACAATGCCGCTACGCAGGGCAAGATCGCAAAGATCGGCTTTATGCTCAGCGTCACCGAAGCCTAATAGCAGGGGGTATACGCATAATGAAACTTCATGAATTGCACGCGATTCCCGGCGCAAACAAGGCTGTGACCCGCAAGGGCCGCGGCATTGGCTCCGGCAATGGCAAGACTGCCGGCTTCGGCAGCAAGGGCCAGAAGGCCCGTTCCGGCGTGAAGCACGCTGGTTTCGAGGGCGGCCAGATGCCTCTGGCACGCCCGCCTGCCCAAGGTTGGCTTTAACAACATCTTTGCTACCCAGTACGCCATCGTCAACGTGGCTGATCTGGAAGCTGCTTTCAATGCCGCGATGTCGTCGATACCGAGGCTCTGAAGGCAAAGGGTCTGGTCAAGAAGACTCTGGACGGCGTTAAGGTTCTGGCAACGGCGAGCTGACCAAGGCTCTGACCGTGAAGGCCGCAGCCTATTCCGCTTCTGCCAAAGAGAAAATCGAGAAGGCAGGCGGAAAGGCTGAGGTGATGTAAGGTGTTCCAGACATTCCGTAACGCATGGAAGATCCCCGAGCTTAAAAATCGTCTCCTGTTCACGCTGGCGATCCTCGTGGTGTACCGTCTGGGCTGTGCCATCCCCGTTCCGTTCGTTTCCGGCTCTGCGCTGACGCAGATGTTCGCAAACGGCGACATGCTCTCCTATCTGAACATGATGAGCGGTGGTGCTCTGGCCCGTTGCACGCTCTTCGCGTTAGGTGTGACACCCTATATCAACGCCTCCATTATTGTGCAGCTGCTCACCGTGGCAATTCCCGCGCTGGAAAATCTGGCAAAGGAAGCCGACGGCCAGCAGAAGCTGCAGCAGATCAACCGGTACGCAGGTGCTGTGGTCGCTCTGATCATGAGCATCGGCTACTACTTCGTGATCCGCAATATGGGCGCACTGAAGTACGTTTCCGGCGGTGCCGGCATCTTTGCCGCCATCGTCATCATCGCAACCTTTGTGGCTGGCGCACAGCTGATCACATGGTGCGGTGAGCAGATCGATGACAAGGGCATCGGCAACGGTGTCTCGCTCATCATCTTGCTTCGATCGTCTCCAACTGGTCTTCGCTGTACACCTCTGTCAAGGGTCTGCTGACTCAGGCAGCGTCCGGCAAGCCCCAGTACTACTTCTTCCTGCCGCTGCTGATCGTGCTGGCACTGGTGGCTGTGGTCTTCGTGGTCGTCATGACCAACGCAGAGCGCCGCATCACCATTCAGTACGCAAAACGCGTGGTAGGCCGCAAGCAGATGGGCGGTCAGAACAGCTATCTGCCCCTGAAGCTGAACATGAGCGGCGTTATGCCCATCATCTTCGCTTCGGCTCTGGTGTCCATCCCGGGCACCATCGGCAGCTTCCTGCAGATCGACCAGCAGGCACACCCGGTGTGGTATGCATTCTTCCACACCTTCAACTACACCTCCTGGCTGTATGTTGTGATCTACCTGCTGCTGATTCTGGCATTCAACTACTTCTATGTGGCCATCCAGTACAACCCCGTTGAGATCGCCAACAATCTGCGCCGCAACAACGGCTCGATCCCCGGCTTCCGTCCCGGCAAGCGACCAGCGATTTCATCACCCGCACCCTGAACAAGATCACCCTCATCGGTGCCATCTTCCTGGCTGCGGTGGCTGTGCTGCCGATCATTCTGGGCAACCTCACCGGTCTGAGCATTCAGCTGGGCGGTACCAGTCTGCTGATCGTGGTTGGCGTGGCTTTGGAT
>ENA-OQAZ01001005-OQAZ01001005.1-human-gut-metagenome-genome-assembly--contig:-NODE-1005-length-14671-cov-7.371562_pt1 | contig 14671 bp, 19 predicted proteins | sample MGYA00242737_ERZ504531 | MGnify/ENA primary metagenome ERZ504531 (study PRJEB26092, sample SAMD00036244) | human gut metagenome | host: Homo sapiens | study: EMG produced TPA metagenomics assembly of...
TTTAAATGCTGCGCTCTCAAAATCTTTTTTGGTATTTCGTTAGCTTATAGATGAAATACCCGCCCATCAAAATTACACCGAGCATACAGATATAGATATACCACGATGACGCAATGGACTGTTCTATCATTTTTAACAAGATAATCGCTCCTTTATAAATTCACTTCGATTTCAGTGGTTTCTAGCGTGGTGCTATTTTTACAGACACACCGGATTTTATATTTAATTGTCTTTCCACCCTGAGCGGCAGCATCCAGATACACGGTCTGTTCCACAGGAAGCTCCGCAAGATTTGTCCATCCATAGACATCCGAGTATTTCTGGACAATATATTTTTCTGCTTCAAAAAGCATACTCCATTTGAGTTGGAGACCAGAAAAGGTAAACTGCAACTCTCGAATTTGAAATACAGGTGGCTTGCTTGGGGCAATCAGCTGAATATCTGCGGAATGTGCAATATCTTTTCCAGATTCATTCAATCCCCGGATTGCATAAGTATAGCAGCAGTTAGCTTCCACATCGTAATCCTGATACCGTGGAATAGGGAAAGAACCTTCCTTGATTTTGACAGGTTGCTCTGATTCTTTTGCCCGCCAGATTTCATAGCATTCGATTTCCGATTGTTTTTTCCATTGAAGCCGAATGCCCATGCGAATAGAATCCTGCGAAATTGATTCAATCTTGAGCAAATTTTCGGCTGGATTCTGTTGTGGCTTTATCGGCGTTGCAGGTTGTGCAGTAGATTCAGCGGAATTTATGCGAGATTCTCTGCACTCGTCAGCATCATTAAATGCACGATAAAGAATATCTACATCAATGCTGTCTTGCCAATAATCAATAGCATTCTTAGCTGCGTTTTCCAGCATGGCATACTGGCTGACAAGACCTGTCGTGATTTTCAGTCTGTCATCTGTTGAAATCGGGTTGCTGCGCTGGATAGTTTCTAGTATTCCAAGTTCATAGGCCGCTTGCAATACGCGAAATTTCGGCAAATCGTTGTTCAGAGCATCTTTTAGCAAACTTAATGTTCGGGTTTTATCTTTGAGTGCCGCTGGACACCGTTTCAGATATCTTCCAAATTCGGTCATGATCTTTCCTCACACACAACACAAAAAGGCCCACGCCACACCCGGCGAAGACCCTCCATTTTTATAATATCTAAAAATGCAAATATCATTTCCGTGAGTATTTATGAGTCGGGAAGCAGCTTTATGCAAATTTTTGAAATATACTCATCGCTTGGAATATAAATCGATTCAGAAAACGCAGCTGTCCCCTTAAAATCTTTAGGTATACTGGGGCGTTCATTGAATCCTATTAAATTATTGTTTGCGTTATATATCATCATTAAAATAAGGGTATACCGCTTACAAGTCCCAGTATATTCTCCAGTAAAGTCAAGCCACGTTGTTCCGTTATCATTGTTAGTATAACCTTTTCTAACTGCGTAGATAAAACTTGATAATTTCACATACTCAGTAGCTGCAATATCAACTGTAAATATACTTTTAGGAAACTTTTCGTTATCAGTTAATTTTGAAACGTCGATAAACGAATTAGAAGAAGTAGGTGGAAGATGACATTGTGCATTATTTCCGTCTTTTAATTTATTGTAATGTTTCCTACAAACGGCGGTTCCGTAGCATGTACACCAATAATCAACAGTCCAGTCTGCATTTTCTTCGCTAATACCATAGGAATCAATCAATCTCTTTTTCCATGAAATGAAGAAGACGCTATCAAGTTCGGAAGCGGATTTTATGGCCTCTATAATTCCTTCGTCGTATGCGTTTAGGATAAGATTGACTTTGACTTTTTGTGCAGGAAAATAGTCAAGAAGAATGCCGCGAAAATTCACTCTATTGGAAAGGCATTGGGGAAATTTCTGAAATATATTATTAATAGCATCCATCGGCTCACCTGCTAATCAGCTTTCTTCTTTAGGAACTAATTTTATACGGCAAACGGGTACTTGTGTGCAAATTTCAATGGAAAAAGGAAAACCATCAAAAAAATTTTCGGGTGTAATAGGAACATACCAGATGTCACTCGATTCTGTCGCTATAACGTCACCATCGTTATCATAAAACGTACAAAAGAATCGAATTTTTTTCTTAAGTGAGTCTATTGCATGGACTGCTCCAATTATCCTAAAAGTATTTCCCCCTGTAACATAATAGTACAAATCTAAATCCTTAATGCCAAGTTTCTTTTCCTGTACTCGATTTCGCTCGATAATAGAACTATCGCGGCATAGAGAAGAAACTTTATATTTACATTTTAATTTCGGTGGTACAATAGGTGCAGAAATAGGTTGCGGATTTGAAGATTCATTTGATGAAATATTTTCCGAAGAAGAGCTTTCGGGCGCGGTAGGCTGTGGTGAATTGCAAATTTCTTTGGCAAAATTCTCTTTTTCTTTGGAATATTTGGTGTACCAGCATCCTTTTGTGGGATACCATCGCCAGTGTGCTTCTTTCAAACGACTGAGAATATCTTCTGATGGCTTTCCACCGAAATAGATTTCCAAGCCGTTCTTTTCTTCATTTTTTAGATAATAGTAGGACATTTTTGTTCCTCTTCTAAATTTGCATTATTATCACATTTCGTTGGTTCTGACTCCTCAGTATTGGAAGCAAGTTCAGCTACATCTTCAGTCTGTATCGCAACATTTCCCACGGCATCGCGTTCCAGTGCGTTCAATCTGGCCTGCAGTGAGTTCCATTCAGCCTGCGCCTTATAAAGAGCGACCTCCGATGCTTTTAGACCAGCTTCCGCATCTAGCAGACGTTCCGTCAGTTTCTGAAGTTCCGCCCGGTTTCGCTCCATGTTGTTTTCGATATAGTTTTTCTTCTCAATGGCGGATTGATGTGTGCGCTCTGCTTTTTCCAATTGGCTTTCAGCCGGATTTCTTCGCCGCACAGCTTAATTTTAGCAACTGCATCTTCAGAAAGAACCGTGCGAATGATACCTGCAATGGAAACATCATCACCGCTGCCCCGTCTGGTGATTTTAGGCAAGTAGTCACGGACTTCATTGCTGCCGACTTCTGCACCGTGTTCTGCAAAGACAATGAAAATATTGCGATACAGTTCATGCAATTCCATCTCAGAAGAATAGCTGTCATCAATGCCATCACTTCCGATAAAAATTGCAGCAGGGAAATCCTTTTGAATTACATAACGAAATTCCTCAATTGCATCACCGTCACAGATGCTGGTGGTGATATTCTGCTCACAGGTCTCATCCCACGGAATAGGCTCGCAAAGCGTACCATTTCCCAGCAGTTCAACGCATTTTCCATCACCAATGTGGATACCAAACCACCCCTCATTGGTCGTGCATACTGCAATCAGTGTCGTTCCATAAGCTTGGCATTATACTGCCCGGATGCGTATCGCTGCTTATATTTTTCCGACACTTTTGCCATTTCTTCCGGCTGGAACGGCTCACAGGCAACATCATTTTCTACCTGCGTATACCACCGAGCAAGAATATTTTTGGAAATCTGAATTAATTCAGTTTCAGAATCCGGAACAGCGGACAGATGATTTTCCCGTGCTTCCTGTACAAAGGCCTTGATAGCTGTCAGAGCCGCAGAAACCGCAAATTTACTGCCACGATCTGTGCGAATATAGTTATCGCTGCCGTGACCGTCTGCCACAGCAATAATGCTTACATCTTCAAAGTGGCACTCACCGGATGCATCCTGACAAACCTTGTTTGCTTTAATATGGTTATAGCCTTGTACAGAATGAGCAAACTGGTAATATTCAGCCATAATTTGACCTCCCACCGAGAATCAGCTTTTACCAGTTGCCCCAATCCTGATCCAGTGAAACATCAATGGCACCAGAGTCACCACCAGAAACAGGGCTGTTCTGAGAAGCATCCTGCTTGATCTCATTGACGGCATCCTGTGCAATTTGGGCACTATCATCCTCGGCACTGGAGGTCGTATCGCCGGATTGCTTGCTGTGACTCTGGAACTCCGATGCGCGGACACTGACCTTGCGAATCAGAGCTTTCAGCGTGTGCTTATCATTGACCGTAATGACGGATTCGATCGTTCCGGTAAACTCGGCCAGAACTGCCTTATCTGCATCGTCACCGATTGCAATGGCGATTTTAATAGCGTGTTTGAACCAGTTATTCAGCTTCAGCTGCTTCAGTTCCTTTTCCCAGTTGTCCGTGGGGCCGCCATCGCTGAACAGCAGAATAACCGGAGCATACGCTCCTGTCTGGCTGTTCAAATACTCATTGCGAGAGAGTTTTTTATCCAGCTCCTTACAGCTGCGCCCAAATCGGTCACGCCGCCTGCGTTCAGATCATTCCATATCACTCTCCGATAGCAATAGGTCCACTCTGCGGAGTGATCCACGAACAACCACTGCTGAACTGCATGATGGCCACTTTGATTTCAGCATCATCGTTTGCTGCGCTGATCTCCGGCAAATCACTGGTAATGGCTTCTTCCATTGCGCTGTTGACGCTGCCGATTTTGCTTCCGCACATACTGCCGGAGGTATCGACCACATAAAACAGCGTCATGACTTTTCGAGGGGCAGGTGCTACGTTATCCAACAGAGACATTTTTCTTCACCTTTCTCTTTTACTTGATAATTCCAGAATCATTCGTTCCACCAAGGAAATGGATTTCAAATCCAGCGCGAACGGGTACAACTTGCTGTGGCGGCAGGGGACGCTGAGAACCATCCGGCAGATTTACGCTCCAAGTGCGCTGGCTGAGGTTTCGGAATCCGAGTAGTTTCGGATCTTTCGGATTCTTCACTACTTCGGCTACCTGTGTGCGGATATCTTCCAGAGAACTATCCACCGTCCACAAACTGATTTTTAATCCGGGGAAGATAGGCAGAATCTGATTTTTAATTTGCAGAGCATTTGTAATGGGAATCTTTTTGCCGCATTCCATGCAGGGAATATCGTGGCTGCCCTTGAATGTATAAAATGTTTCCTGACCGCAGTATGGGCAGCGGCCAATTTCCGTGCGCAGGCGGATAAAAATATCCATCCACTCTTTTTCCAGAATGCGTGGCTTTTGCTTCATCATCACATCATGACTGAATGCACGGATAAAAGCATCTTTTACATAGTCCGGATAAACGTTCCAGAACAGCTTCAGATTGTGGTCGGTTCCCGGAATCGGACGATTTTCCGAAGTGGTCGGGTCATAGACAAAAATTGGAGCACTGCCATAATATTTCTGCTCTAATTCTTTTGTCATACAAGGAGGTGTACTATAACGGCCTTCCAACGGGTGATTGATAAACAACAGCCGGAACAATACCACTGCCAGACTGAACCGGTCGCTGTTCTTGTCCGGGTCATTCTTGCCCATAACAATTTCCGGAGCCATCCAGCGCTGCTTACCCATAATGCCAAGATTGGTTCCGAATGGACTGACATTATCATTATCGCAGATCAGCACATCGCCATTTTCCGGATTGATAAAGAAGTTGCCGTTGTTGATATCCTGATAACTGTACCCATTATTGTGCAGGGCACGGAAGGCTTCAATGATATTGATTGCCGCTGTACAGAGGGCATAAAAACTTTTGAAACGTGCCTGTGTCTGCTTTCGGCCACCCACAAAGAAGTTGGTCAGTTCTTCATAACCAGACGGACGAACATCCATCAGGTAGCCAAACTGGTCATTGTAAACTTTGGTGATTGCCTTTGGCCAGAGAAACGCATCCGTTGGCGCACCATTGCTGATATTGTTTTCGAGGTTTTTATAGAAGTCTTTCTCCTTGCCTTTGAAAACTCCCGGATGATACCATTTCAGAGCATAGGTTTTGCCGTTGTATGATACCTTATAGACCGTGCCTTGACCACCGGAACCGAATTCATCTAGGACTTCGGCCTGTCCACCAGCTTGAATGTCCAGCTTATCATGTACTTTCAGATTTCCCATATTGCAATACCCTTTCGATGATTTACGTCATAATTTGAAGCGTCTGCACCGCCAAATCCGCACGCGGCAGAATAAAGTTTATGACTTTTTGTCCAAATTGAAGCCTAATTGCGTTGGAATAGGGATGAAAGGCAGAAAGCGAATCAAAGGATTTTTCTAAACCGCCTTTCTGCGAGGTAAAAATGATGCGCTTGTTGGTAATATAAAGGTATCCCGGTATGTAGTCGACCTTGGTTTCCGTTATCGGGATAGATTCGCTGCTGCCCATGTGGTATCGAACACCCTTGAAAAACACGCTTGGCATACTGGTGCCGCCGGATTTCCGGACGTTTCGAGTGGTGGTTATCTCAACCATTTCATAACTCTTGTCTACAAAGCAGCATTTTTCGCCTTTCTTGAGCATCAGATTGGGAACATTCAGTTCCGCCAGACTGCCACTTTCAATTCGGGAGATTGCAGCAGAAGGAAGAACAGTCTGACTGGCAGAGAAAGTTGGCATAGGTTTCTGTTGTTACTTGTTGAAGATACTCATAATCTTTTACCGATCTCCGCTGCTATCAAAACCAGACCCGTCATAAATGCCAAGTTTACCAGTCGTTCCGCACCATTCACAGGTGAAAAGACCGCCCAGACCAGAAGTATTATCGCAATTCAGTTTTCCACAGTTACATATTACAAACGACTGAGCCCCACAATAAGGACAGCCCGGATAATCGTTCGTCGGTTCAATTACACCAACAATTGAAGTTTTATCGTAGCCTTCATGTTTTGCGGTTGATTCTTTGATAGGAAATGCCCATGTGTACTTCCAATGCTTCTTGCCCACTTTTTCAAAGCGAACCCCGTAGGCTTTATGAACTTTTCCGCATTTGCAAAGGGCAACTGTTGCTTCTATGCCATTCGTCATAACTTTTCCTTATTGCTCAATTGTAAGGGTGTCGTTTGTGTGAATTTTATGTAACAATTATAATGCTTTTACAATAGAGCGTCAATGAGAATGCGAATATATTCCATTTTGCATTCAAAATATTTTGAAATTCATGCTTTCGTATCATTGGTAGTCATAACTTATAAACATAAAAAGGGAAAGATACCATATAGTTCGGCATCTTCCCCTTTAGACATTACACAAAAATCAAATCTTCCTTAATGGCTTCCTCTGCACGATTTTGGATGCTGTTCATCCTCTGCACCCATTCCATCTGGTCGCTAGCTTTCAATTCTTCTGTGACATCCTCACGCTCTGCCATCTGCTGAACGATCAACTCCAACTGTTTCTTTGCCTGTTGGTCAATCTCGGCTAAATAGCCGTTCAACTTTCCAGACAGTAGAAGGACAGTATATCGCACGGGATGGTTCTCTTCCAGATAGCGCCCATGCATTCTGCCCCAGCGTCCAATCGTGGAGACTTCTTTATAGTTCTGCTCATTCATTGCACCCACCTCAAATCTTTCTCTGCTGGCGCAGGTACTCTTCAAAAATGCTTCTCCGAATCAAAATCTTCCGGCCAATCTTATAGATAGCCCACATTCATGTGCCATCCGGGTGACAGGTTTCAGTCCCAGCCCATAATAATCGCTTGCCATGCTGTAAGTCACGAACTCATGCCGCATGAAGTCCATATCTTCATCGTCGATCTGGTCGGAGAACATCCATATGCTGCCGCTCATTTGTCCTCGACCTCCTTCATGGTTATTTTTCTTGTAGGCTCATGGAAGCGTTCCAAATAGGCATCAAAAATCTCCCGGTTGATAAGTACAGTGCTATCGAAGCGGTAAATGGCCCCGGCATCGCTGGCAAGCTCCAGCAACTTCTTATGGGACAGGCTGTACACGATTTCTGCTTGCTGGTAGCGCAGGAATTGGCGGCGCAGTTTGCGAAGCTGGTCGGGAATTTCTTTCATGGGTTTGATGGGCTTGTAGTCGGTTTTCATAATTTTATCCTCCGTTTTTTGTGACTGTCTGACAGAAGTTGGCCGCAGGAGCAAACGAAAAGAGCACCTCTCGGATGGTTCCAAGAAGTGCTCTTACAGCTTTGTTCAAGCCTTGTGCGTTTTTATCTGAAATCCGTCACGCTTCATAACGGGACGTGATTCTTCGGGATTTTGCTGTCAAATTGATGTCAAAACGGAGATGCCACAGCTTTTGCAAGAAATTCAGCAAACAAATATTTCGTATTATCGCTTTTTTCTTGCAGCTTACTGGTCGATGGGCTTCATCGTGGGGAACAGCAGAACATCGCGGATGGAGGCGCTGTCGGTGAGCAGCATGACCAGGCGGTCCACGCCGAAGCCCAGGCCGCCCGTGGGGGGCAGACCGTACTCCAGTGCGTTGACGTAGTCGTAATCCACCTGAGCCTTGCAGTCGGGCTCGATGGCCTTGCGCTCGGCGACCTGACGCTCAAAGCGGCCCTTCTGGTCGATGGGGTCGTTCAGCTCGCTGAAGCGTTGCCGTACTCGGTGCAGTCGATGAAGTACTCAAAGCGCTCGGTAAAGGCGGGATCATCCGGCTTGCGCTTGGCCAGCGGGCTGATCTCGACAGGGTAATCATAAATGAAGGTGGGCTGGATCAGCTTGTCCTCAACAAAGGCATCAAAGAACTCGGCCAGAATGGCACCCTTGGTGGGAACCTCGGGCAGCTCCACATGATGCTCCTTGGCAGAGGCAATGGCATCCTCGTCGGACTTCCAGTCGTTGAAGTCCACGCCGGAATACTTCTTGACAGCCTCCACCATGGTCAGGCGCTCCCAGTGGCCCATATCGATCTGCTTGCCTGATAGGGAATAACCATGCTGCCGCAGATCTTGAGGGCCAGGCGCTTATACAGCTCCTCCACCAGATCCATCATGCCGTGGAAATCGGTAAAGGCCTGATACAGCTCGATGCTGGTGAACTCGGGGTTGTGCTTGGGGTCCATGCCCTCGTTGCGGAAGATGCGGCCAACCTCATACACGCGGTCCATGCCGCCCACGATCAGGCGCTTGAGGTACAGCTCGGTCTCGATGCGCAGCACCATGTCCATGTTCAGGCTGTTGTGGTGGGTGTAGAAGGGGCGGGCAGAGGCACCGATCTCAAAGGGGGTCAGGATGGGGGTATCCACCTCCAGGAAGCCCTTCTCGTCCAGATAGGCGCGGATCTCCTTCAGGATCTGGCTGCGCTTGACGAAGGTATCCTTCACCTCCGGGTTAGCGATCAGGTCCACATAGCGCTGACGGTAACGCATCTCGGTATCGGTCAGGCCGTGGAACTTTTCGGGCAGGGGGCGCAGGCTCTTGGCCAGCAGGGTCAGCTCGGTGGCGCGAACGCTCAGCTCGCCGGTCTTGGTGCGGAACACCTCGCCCTTGACACCGATGATATCGCCCACGTCCAGCTTCTTGAAGGCGGCGTAGGCCTCCTCGCCCAGCTCGTCGCGGCGGACATACAGCTGGATATCGCCCTTGTCATCGCGCAGGTGGGCAAAGCTTGCCTTGCCCATCACGCGCTTGGACATCATACGGCCAGCCAGCGCGACCTGCTTGCCGCTGTCGGTCTCGTTGGGCAGCTCCTTGAACTCTTCCTTCAGGTCGGCAGAGTATGCGTCCTGCGGGAACTTGGTCAGGGTGAAGGGGTCGTTGCCGGCAGCCTGCAGGTCGGCCAGCTTCTGGCGGCGCACCTGCACCTGCTCGCTCTCAGACAGGCCCTGAGCGGGGTTTCTCTTTTGCTCTTCCATGGTTTCCTCCCGTTCAGGCTCAGTTTGCGGCGTGGGTAATGGCCAGCACTTCGTACTCGACGGTCTGGCCGGAGGGCAGCAGGACCTCAGCTTCTCGCCCACAGCCTTGCCCAGCAGAGCGTGGCCCACGGGGCTCTCGTCGCTGATCTTGCCGTTGATGGGGTCAGCCTCGGTGCGGCCAACGATGTCGTACTCCTCGGCTCATCATCGCCGGTCATCTTGATGGAGACGTGGGTGCCAACAGAAACGCTGTCCACGCTCAGCTCGCTCTCGTCGATGATCACAGCGTTCTTGACCATCTGCTCCAGCTCGGTGATGCGGTTCTCCACCAGACCCTGGGTGTTCTTGGCTTCATCGTACTCGCTGTTCTCAGAAAGGTCGCCGTGGCTGCGGGCTTCCTTGATCTCCTCGGCCAGCTCCTTGCGGCGGACCGTCTTGAGGTATTCCAGTTCGTCCTGCATCGCCTTCAGGCCGGAAGCGGACATCTTGATTTCTTGTGCCATTTTGGATCTTCTCCTTGTCTATTGGATTGACGCAGCCGCAAAGCCGCGCACGAATGCTATTATGACTGTTCTATTATAATAGCAAGCCGTGAGCTTGTCAATAAAAACCACGGCGCTAGAGCGGAAAAAGCGGCGGTTTCGGCTCCCGCCCCTATGCAGAAGCGCCCCACCGGTTCCCCGGCAGGGCGCTTCCACAGGTTATTTGGGAATAGAGAATGGTTGGGTTATGGGGGCAACCCCCCAGTCGCTTTCAGCGACAGCCCCCGCTGATCGGGGAGCCTTGACATGGCGGATAGTTTCACCTTTTTGCCAAGGCCGCCCCTATTAGGGGCGGTGGCATCCCGAAGGGATGACGGTGGGGTTTACTTTTCCTGTGCCTTATTCCACACGCGGATCACTTCAACACGGCTCACGGAATCGGTATCCACATAGGTCTCGCCGTTGTCCTTTGCGGTCTTGAGCAGATCGTTTTCCACAGCCCAGGCAATGGCCTTCTGGGTATCGGTGGCATCGGCGGGCAGAACTGCGGCGGGTGCGGGCTTACCGGCATGGTTCCACACCAGCAGGGCCAGCTCGGCACGGTTTGTGGGATGGCAGTACCAGCGGCAGAGCGGTTTTCAGGTACAGCTCCGTGCCCAGCTGGTAACCCTGCCATGCCAGAATGGCGGTGCCAGCAGCGGCAGTACCGACCACTGCGGCGGTGCCAGAATATTGGGCTCGTCTTCCTCAATGGAGGCATCCTTGGTCATGGCTTCGATGGTCACGCCACCGTCAGGCATCTGGAACTTCAGGGGGTTGTTCTTGACATCCACATCCAGCGTTTCATCGGTGGTAATCGTCCACTGGTCAAATGCAACGGCATCGCTCTGGCTGGTGTAGGTCACGGTCACGTCAGCCTTTTCGGGCACCTTGGCGATCAGCTCGCCCTTGTCGTTCTTCTCAGCCTTGATCTCTTCGTCACCATTCTTAATGGTAACATCAGCGTTCTTGACGGTCAGGGTGTAGAGCTTGGTTGCAGGGGTAAGGTCAGCGGCCTTTTCGGCAACAACGATATCCGTGCCGCACTCACTCACAATCTTGTCCCCATTTTTCAGGCAATACCAAAGGTATGCGTACCGGCCTTGCCATAGGTTACGTTCAGCTTGAGTTCCCGATTCTGGCCCATCAGCTGCATCAACTCGGGAATGGTGTATTCTTTCTTATCCAGCACTTTGCCGTTCAGCATCACACTGGTAACATCATCATCGTAGGTCAGCAAAATCTTGATGTTGTTCACATTTTGCTTGAGCTCTTTAATATCATCGCCGGGAGTAACCGTGACATTCACATCAGCAGGGGTGTTGACCAGATAGTCACTCTTGGAAACTTTTGCAGTCAAAGAGGTATTCTGATATTCATGCCACTTCGCATAAAGAGTTGTATTATCAGTGATGGCCTGATTATTATATTTGGTTGCGAAGTTTTCATCCATATACCAGCCATCAAATACCCATTCGTTGGCACTGTCGCTCAGCTCAGGCAGGCCAGTAACAGAATCACCGTATTCAACAGGCTTAGCATCAGGCTGTTCACCATGCCCATTGTTGTTAAAGGTCACAGTGTAATTGTTCTTTGCCCACTTGGCGTAATAGGTTTCACCCTTTTGGGGGTAGAATCCTCGGTTTCGGTCTGGCATTTAGCGTCCTCATACCATTTTGCGGTACATCCAGCCTTGGTTACGCTGTCAAAACCGGTCTTATTCATGTCAACAATGCCGCCATCGACAACAAAGACAATGCCTACATTTTTATCCAACCCACTATCATTGTTGGTTGCTCTCGGATTTGCAGATTCGTCATTCACATAAATGCACACATTGGGATTAAGTGGTTGTCCACTCGTAGAAGAGCCCAGGCAACCGTTCATATAATGAATCTCGTCGCAACCTGTAAAATCAATCTTCTTCAAATTTGCACACTCACAGAAAGTTCGATTTCCAAGTTTTACGTTATTGGCTCTCACCGCAAAGGTTTCAAGCGCCTGTGCGTTACGGAAAGATGCTACCACAGCTTGTTTTCCATTTTTATCCACATATTCATCTTCTGTGTAAGTATCAACATCGATGTTAACATGCTTCAGTGTAGTATTTCCAGAGAAAGCATAGGTATTTTCAGCTGGAATGTGCGCTTCTCCGCCTGTTACATTCAATGTTTCCATACTCGGAAATACGGACGGTCGCACATATTGCAGGTTTGGGCCACAAACATTTACCGTTGTTATTCCAGCATTTTTAGAAAATATATCGTGCCAAAGACTCCCGTCTGTTTGATCTTTTTTACCACTCTTTAACGCACCTTTTAACTCAACTGCATTGATTGTGGTCACCGCAGGATCACTTCCACTTCCACTTCCACTTCCCCTAAAGGGATCTCCATCTGCACAAATGACTTCTGCACCATCCAGAATATCAAGTTCTTTGATGCCGCACGCAGTAAATACCGTTGTCCCTAATGTTACCTTGCCCCGAAATGTCAATTTATTAAGATTTTGACAAGCATAAAATGCATTATCTCCAATGTTTCTGATTCCTTCCGGCACATCTAATGTAGTAATAGCTGTCGAACGAAATGCGAAAGGTTGAATCTTTTTTACAGCACTGCCTAATGTAATATCTGTCAATTCTGTACATCCATTCGCAAAGCATCTCGGTACTTCCTCGGTATTTACAATCAGTTTCTTCAATCCAGAACCAATGAACGCATTAGAATCCGTACCTCTCAAACCAATCTGAATACCATCTGTCAGCGTAAAACTCTCAAGATAAGGCATCTGCTCAAATGCACGGGCACCAATATACTTCAAATTGCTCCAGTTATCAAAATCAACTGTAAACTTTGTTCCACGGAACGCAGCACAACCAACGCCAGTAAAGCTACTGGGAAGCCACTTCGTCAGCTCTTTGCCGTCACCCAGTTTGGAGCAGAAATCAAACATACTGGTTGGAACATATGTACCAATATACGTTCCACCAGTCGTATCGTTATCCTTAAGTCTAGGTGCCGTAAAATTGGGTGCCCATTCAACATCCGTAAGTTCACTATCTGCGCGGAAGATGTAATCACCCAAATAGTTAATGCTTGCAGGAATATTAGCTTTTTTCAAAGCCTTCATCCCACGGAATGCACTATTGCCAATCGCAGTAACGCCTTCCTCAATATGTACCTCTGTAATCTGGTTGAGATAGGGTTCCATGGACGCAAATCATTTTCTGTGCCACCATCCGTATCAGAAACTCCCTCATAATCTGCCATAGCTCCCGTACCAGAGATTCGCAAAACCCCCGTAGTACGATTGAATGCCCACTTAACTTCTTCCTTGTGACCCTCAACACCACAATAACCAGAGGTGGGCGCATTCTCGTCAACAGTGGTCTTCTCGCCCTCAGTAGTAGCCGTGACCGCAGTATTGGTGCTCGTTTCCTCTGCAAACGCCGAAACCGCAGTAGCAGGCATCATGGAAACTGCCATGCTCACTGCCAAGGCGGCGCTGATCACTCGTTTCAATCTCATAAAAATCCTCCTTTTATGAATTACTCCCAAAATATAACCATGCCCGCACAAAGCAAAAAGAGCGCCGCACCGGCCAAATGGCTGGTACAACGCTCTGCGTTTTGTACTTTGGGAATCTACCGCCCCTTGAGGTGATGCTCATGTGCGGTATGGTTGAGAAAGTGCAGCTGGCTGCCATATTACAGGCCCTGTAGCTTTGCGTCGCAGCCTTTCGACTGGTTTGCCGATTCTTCTGTTTTATGTGGCATCTTACACAAAAATCATAAAACTTTTTTTTTTGTCAATAACCCAAAATCATCTTTGGCAAGTTGCACAAAAGAGGAAGTATCTGTATGGCATTTTCGGATAGCGGCATCTCCCCGGGGAAAACGTTCCGCTTGGGGAACGGCGGCGTGTTTTCTCGCTTTTTCGTTGACATATGCCAAGTTTTATGATATAGTAGTAGTCGTTTTTACGTTTCACTCCCCTATTCTCCCTGCGGAAAGGAAGCATCCATGAACCTGACGAAGCAGTTCTTCAAGTATGTGTCGCAGAATATTTTCGGTCTGATCGGCACATCGTGTTATATTCTGGCCGACACCTATTTCATCGCCCAGGCGGCGGGCACCGACGGCGTGACCCTGCTGAACCTCTGCCTGCCCATGTACAACCTGATCTTTGCCTTCGGCTCGATGATCGGTCTGGGTGCGGCCACCCGGTACGCCATCCTGCAGGCGCAGGGCGAGGCGCGGGCGCAGCGGTATTTTTCCAACGCCATCCTCTGCGCCTGCCTGATCGCCATCCGTTCATGCTGGCGGGCGCGTTCTGCCGGGCACGCTCCTGCAGCTCATGGGCGGCGATGCGGACATCGTGGCGCTGGGCCTGAACTACACCCGCATCTTCCTGCTGTTCACACCTTCTTCATGTGCAACTACATCCTCTCGCCTCGTCCGCAACGACCGGCGACCCGTCCCTTCCCATGGTGGCCACCCGGTTACC
>ENA-OQAZ01001006-OQAZ01001006.1-human-gut-metagenome-genome-assembly--contig:-NODE-1006-length-14665-cov-9.706906_pt1 | contig 14665 bp, 21 predicted proteins | sample MGYA00242737_ERZ504531 | MGnify/ENA primary metagenome ERZ504531 (study PRJEB26092, sample SAMD00036244) | human gut metagenome | host: Homo sapiens | study: EMG produced TPA metagenomics assembly of...
ACAGCAAGCATGGCACATTCCGAAAATATGGTCAGCCGCCTATCGACACACCGGAAGAAACCTCTGCAATTCCTTTTAAAAAAATGAAGACCGAAGAATGAAGCATACAATATTCCACGTATCGAAAAAAGTGACTGCACGATAAAATGAAAGGCTGCAACGGAAGAACAGACTTGCGGATTCTGCGGGGAGAACATAACCATACAGGCATACAGCCACTACAACTGTTTCCGGAAAAAGAAGATTATACAACCGGAAAAACAGAAAGGCATCCACTCGGAGAAAAGCAAGCAAATGATTGAAGCGGACTGCCGATTTAGCGGCGAAATATCCGACTACCTATATACAGCCCTAAAAGGCTGGGGCATATGGGTAAGCAACAGACTGCCGGGCAAATAAAAGGAGAGTGGCATAGCCGCCGGAAAGAGGTTGTCTCGATGTGGCCGAAGCTCCGAAAGCAGACCGGATATGCCTCTCTCCTTTGCCTTCCCCATTCCTGGATTTCACACAATCACGGAGCCTGCGAGTGACTATGAGAAATCCTGAAACGGGGACAGTCACTCCGCTGAAAGGGTGGGTGGGAAACATGTGACTTTCTCCAAAATAACAAATAGGGGTATAAAGATCTCAAAAGAAAAGAAAGCCGTTCCAGAAAAGACTGGAGCAACTATCACCATCTACTGTTCTTTAAGTTAATTGCAGCAAATCCAAATCATCAGTGACCAATCCATCCAATACATGTTGATTTTATCAAATATAGCCTTATCTATGCCATACGTGGCGCATAACGATTGAAATTTGCTTACAGCATCGAACACCTGTAATATCTTCTTTTCGGGCTCCTCTACAAAATCCTCGGCAAAGTTGACGAAATCACTTGTAGTCAAGGCAGACCTTTTGCCCATCACGCCCATCGAATGAATGTGTGCTGAAGAATTTTCCCATGTATTTGCCGTGAACATTACATCATATGCAGGTGATAAACGCCATACCCCTGCCTTATCCATGATAAACGATATGTTCTTATTATGATCATCGGATATACCTGCGACATAATTAAATACCATTCTGATAAATATCTGATCTTTGTCTTCCTGGGGAAGTTTCAGAGTCTCTGCTATCCAACACAGCTTCATATAATCATCTGCACCCGGCATAATGGCCGCAAGGGTCTGACTAAAGAGCTTTTCTCCATTCTTACGATCAAATCTTTCCGTTACGAAATGATTTCTTCCATCAATTTCTTTCAGGAAGCATGGCATCATGTTGATTCCCGCCGCCTTTGCCATTTCGCTATATACCATTTCTATCTCTGTGGTAGGAGAGTCATCTGCTTCTTTAAATTTGATGATATACTGCTTAAAATTTTCAGGCAAATCCACCTGGCCGGAACGAAACTCTTCCGTTTCGAGATTATAGGCAATCACTGCCTTCGGGCGCATGCCACCGGCAGAAGTTCCAAGATATATCAACTTTTTCATCGTGAGGCTATCCTCCGGTGATATGACAGCAGCATCTCGATCATTATATATTTTAGAAGCCAAAGTTGCCAATGATGACATATTTACTGACTCATGGATGGCATCATCATTAAATTCCGGTTCAAATTCCAATGCTCCCATAGCCCTCTTGCCAATATAAGAGAGCTTCAATAGAGGCAATGATTCCGTAACCTTTATATTATTATCCGTGAGCCATTGGTCAAATAGGGAAGCCCCCCATTTGTCAGGAAGCGCATCTGCAAGAAATTCCGGAAGCCCTTGATATAATTTATCTTTATTCCCATAGAAAGACGCAAACAAAGGGGTTCTCTTAGGGTGTGTGGAAGGGCATATATCATAATCTTGTTTCCTATATTCATCCGTAAATTGGAATACAGAACAATGCTTTTCAAAGTCCCAATTCAATTTGCCAATGCAAGTCCCCCACAGATATACATTCACTATAATCGGCTCTTTCTTCATACCATCTTACGTTTACCGTTAATTCTTTGTATTCTTTTACCTGTTTTTTCATTGATTAGGAAAGGGGAGTCTGGAAGTTCCGGAACCAAACCGACAACGCTTCAAGAGTTCCACTTATACGCAAAATCTTAAGCAATGTACTTAGGGCAATATCACTTACTTTACAAGATTCTATTCTCTTAATAGTAACGATAGATACTCCTGCCTTATCCGCAAATTCTTGCTGGGAAAAACAGCAGCTAAGTCTTATAGACTTAACTCTCTTGCAGATTTCCTTTACAATACATTCATCTGAAAATTCGTATATTGTATATGTATCATATAATCTTTTCATAGAAAAACATATTTAGGTATCATTTTTGATACAAAAATACCGATAAATCTGAAAATCACCAAATTAAGAAACACTTTTTTTATAATCTTCTGCCGCATTAGCAAACGATTGAAGCGACCTTGTGCCGCTTCAATCGTTTGATTGCTTTTTCTTTTTAGTCCGGGGGTTCTTATTTTTCCGGAGTCGGGTAGAACTTAGTAGCTACCATCACAATGCGGTTACGTTTCTCCCCACTTTTAGAATCCGTCCATTCTTCCGGCTTAAAGTAGCCTTCAACGGTAATCAGTACATCTTTTTGCAGTATCCAAAAAGCATAGCGGTCTTCCATCTTACTCCAGGCTTCAACTTTCATAACAGAGGAAACAAATGTTTTTTCTTCATTTATCTTGCCTATGCGACTGACCACAATAGAGAAGTGTGCAACCTTTACTATTTCGAATAAATGGATTTCTGCATCCCTACAAATCCTGCCTGTTACTGCGAATGAATTTTCAATCTTTTTCATATCTCTGATTTTTTAGAAGTTAATTAATCAATTTTACAGTGCAATAACTGATTGTTGGCTTTGGGGGACACCATGAAAAAAGATATAAATACTCTTTTTATGCTGGCCGGAAAAAGGAAGATTTGTAACTTTTTTATTGGTGAAGATGGCAGCAAATAATTCGGGTTAAATACGCTTTTTATGCAAGGCAAAAAAAGGAAGATTTCAGACGAATAACAACGTGGTGTTTGTGAATCGTCCCCTTATCCCCGTAAAAGGGGTTAGCAACAATCTATATTTGCAACGGAAAATGATTTGACTTCCCTAAAAAATGATATGAAAAAGACAAAACTTGAAAATCAGTAACAGGTTTGGAAAGGATGCAAAAAACAACCGGTTAGACAGCAAGCATGGCACATCCCGAAAAGATGGTCAGCCGCCTATCGACACACCGGAAGAAACATCTGCAATTCCTTTTAAAAAAATGAAGCCGAAGAATGAAGCATATCATATTCCACGTATCGAAAAAAGTGACTGCACGATAAAATGAAAAGCTGCAACGGAAGAACTGACTTGCGGATTCTGCGGGAGAACATAACCACACAGGCATACAGCCACTACACCTGTTTCCAATAAAAGAAGATTACACCACCGGAAAAGCAGAAAGGCTCCACTCGGAGAAAAGCAAGCAAACGATTGAAGCGGACTGCCGATTTGGCAGCGAAATATCCAACTACCTATCTACAGCCCTAAAAGGCTAGGACATATGGGTAAGCAACAGACTGCCGGGCAGTCACTCCGCTGAAAGGGTGGGTGGGAAAAAACTAAGTGGACGCAAAAAACAACCTTACCATTGGGGGATAAACTTCCCCCTATTTTCACTTCACATATTCTTTACCCCACTTCAATTGATTCAACAAACTTCAACAACAAAGCGACTGTTACCGTATGAAATGAAAGCTGATTGAACAACTTATGCGCTTTCAGCATCTCAATAGCGGCTTCAGCCGTAACAACTCTCTGTTCATAAAGCCGAATTGTCGCATATAACTGGTCATTTGCGACAGGCCCCATTATTAGGTCATAGTCACCGTTTTCTCTTCCTCTGCGGTTGTTGACAACAAACTCCAGCCATTCTTTTGTCGCACCCATAAACCGAAGAACCGGATATTCCCTATCAAGAATATCATCGGGAACTTCATAAACAGAGACGATTGCTTTTTCGCTCTGTTCCCTGTTCTTCTTCAACAAAGCCCATTTTTTTGCTTGTTCAAAGTTGGTTGTCGTATAAAATCCCTTCCCAAAGTCCGTAGCCTTCCGTCCTTTCTGTATATTAGGGCGTTTCACGGTAACTGTAGATCCATGAAATAGTCTCATTTTCTTTTATTGATATAAGTCGTTATAGTATCTAATATATATTCGGGGTCTTGGGTATGAAGCATTTCAAAAGTCTCATCCAAAAAATCAAAAACCCCATAGTCCGAAAACAACAACAAGGTTTCTTCCGCACTTTGTTTCTTTTCCTCCCTATAATTCTCAATGCAGAACATCTTGAAAAGCAGGATCTTCGTGTCACCGTTATACCGTCGTTTTTCTTCTGTTTTTTCCTTCTCCAATGTTTCATAAAGCGACAATGTACTTGAATACCATAACTTGGTACTCTTATCCAGCAAAGATTTATACAACTTGGAAGAATATATATAATACAGTGCATCGCCTAAAGGCAATGCCTTTTTCTTCATGACCAGTTCTACCAGCTCTCTCATCACGAATGGGAGCATGGTTGAGTCAAGTTCTCCTTGATTTTTATGAGTAATTTCCATATTCTTGTTGTTATTACTTTAGCATATTTTCGAAAACACCTTCTTCACAGTTCTTTATACACACCTGACACTCGGCCACCACTTCTCTTAATATTCGGGCACATTCTTCATTCGAATGCCCTTGCAGTAATTCATAGGCATATCGCATCAGTTCATTAGCTTCCATTGTTTCCATCCTTATCAATAATATTCAAGTTCATCATTATTTTCTGCAACGACTCCATATTTGGAGTTCCTAACCAACACACACCTATGCAAAAGGTCATATTGTTCTCTGTATCTGAAAAACGCATATTGTTTTACCTTTTACAAACATTGTTGTCCCATTAAAATCTAAAAGAGTTCTTTGAAATATTTGAAATTTAGTTAGTTACAGCGATTTTCCGAGCGAACGGACTTGAATTTGTAGCTTTGCATCAGATTAATCCGATGGCATATGTTCCAAGACAAATACGTTTTCGCTCAATTGGCTTCATTTCTGAATCGAAGTAAGTTTAACCGCATAGTCACCAAGTATGATGGTGATAAATATGTGAAGCACTTCACCTGCTGGAATCAACTACTTGCTTTGATGTTTGGTCAACTTTCTAATCGTGAAAGTCTGCGAGATTTGATAGTTGCTCTTGAAGCTCATCATTCCAAATGTTATCATTTAGGAATGGGTAAAAATGTATCAAAGTCATCGCTGGCAAGAGCAAATCAAGATAGAGACTATCACATCTTTGAAGAATATGCTTACTACCTGGTTAGCGAAGCACGACAAAAGTGTGCTAATCATATTTTCAAACTTGGCGGTAACGTTTATGCTTTCGATTCGACTACTATTGACCTGTGCCTTTCAGTCTTTTGGTGGGCAAAATTCCGCAAAAAGAAAGGTGGTATCAAAGTGCATACATTATATGATGTGGAAACACAGATTCCTGCATTCTTTCATATCACGGAAGCATCCGTACACGATTCTAAAGTTATGATTGAAATTCCTTATGAACCAAGCTCTTATTACATCTTTGACCGCGGTTATAACAACTTCAAAATACTGTATAAAATTCATCAAATTGAAGCCTACTTTGTTGTCAGAGCAAAAAAGAATCTCGGGTACAAATCCATCCAATGGAAACGTAGGCTGCCTAAGAATGTGCTTTCAGACGCAAGTGTATTTCTGACAGGATTCTATCCTAAACAATATTATCCAGAGCCACTTAGATTGGTTAAATATTGGGATGAAGAACAAGAACGAGAATTTACATTCATAACCAATGCGATGCATATATCTGCGCTTCAAGTTGCTGAACTTTATAAAAATCGCTGGCAGGTAGAGCTGTTTTTCAAATGGCTCAAGCAGCACCTTAAAATCAAAAGATTTTGGGGAACTACAGAGAATGCTGTTCGAATACAGATATATGCTGCTATATGCGCTTACTGTTTGGTGGCAATCATTCAACACGATATGCAACTGAACAGAAGTACATATGAAGTGTTACAAATACTGAGCATCTCATTGACTGATAAGACTCATCTGAGAGACCTCTTTGATAAAACTAAATTTCAAAATGACAAAGAACGATTCGGACCAAATGGGCCAAGTTTATTTAATTTTTAATTCGTCCCAATTTTAATGGGACACTAATGTTTTACAAAGGTAAAACAATTAAGTAAAATTCATCTATCATTGCTTTTCATATTTATTGTGTCTTTCTCTTTTGCATCGGAAGTATTAGCACTTACAGCAACCAGACAGTATGACATCGCCACGTTTGATCATACCGCTGGAAAACAACGATATACAATCTGAATCAAAACAGATTGTATATCACCAATTTCTTTTTTTTGGGCCTTGTTAAACGTATAAGAAGTTCCTCCGGCAGATTTTCCATCCCAATAGGCAATCAGCTACAGGCGTGTGAAATCATGTAATCATTACGGTGGGCATAGCATTGGGCATAATAATATTCGGATAGAACTACCACCTTGTCGGCTTGGCGCAAAATATCAGCATACCTCTGTTTGTCCTCTTTGTTGAAATACACATCTTGCCCGACATAAGGAACAACCGCCACCAAAACCATATCGGGATATTGTTTCCTTTGTTCAAGTACGGTATGAGCAGCCATCATGTCAAATCCAACCGCACAACCAATATAGAAAAAACGGATTCCATTCTCATAGCAGAAACGTACCTCTTCATTCAACGATACGGACAAAGCATATTTATTTGTTCGTATCGTTCTATGACCGGTAAAAGCAACGGACATCATTTTCATCCATTTATCACGTGCCTTTCTACATATATCCAACGAACCTGCCGAAGTTTCATACACCATTCCATTCACCTCATAACGATAAGTGAACCAAGTAGTATCTCCAAAGATATCCTTCTGCTTCTCTATATAACTCTCTTTTTCTTTCATCTTATAACATACGGACAACTGTTTTACCTAAAAGAAACCTCCCAAAACCTCACCTCCTATTTTTTCCAACTGACATGCGAAACGAGCATACGAAAACCCTTTTGTTAAAATATCGTCAAATACCAAGATTTTCTTACCCCGAAAAAAGTCCTTGTCAAATTCTATCACTTGTACTTTTTGAAGCGACTTGCTGTCAAATTTCTCGTGAATAGCCAAACGATCTCCACTGACACGTATATGTTCATACGCATTGATAGCACCTGAAAACTTACACACAGCCGAAGCAAACCCCTTATAACGAAGTTCATTCTTATCAGCGGAAGAAGCCGGAACACAAGCAAAAACAATATTCTTAACATCATCACCAAAAACTTGATGTAACTTATTCGCTATCATCCAAGCTATATTCAAATAAGCTTTTCCATCCTTAAAACTCCATATCATCTTACGAATTTGCCATTCTCTTTCCGTTGCCTGCCGATATTGGGGTATCACCAACATTTACTACAAATGTTACTCTAAGGTAATATTTTTACAGAAATATACATAAATTAAATCTATAAGCCTTGCAATTGAGTTTAAAGAGTTAATCTATGTATATGGAATTAGACTTTTAGAGGTCTGTATTCATTCATACCTAGAGCCATATTTGACTGGAATGAATATTCTCCCAGAAAATTTATATGTGACCAATTTAAAGGAGATATATGCTTCAGTAAATTCTTATCTATACCTCCTCCATATTCTCTTTTGTATTCTATAGCCTTTTCCAGATAGACGGTATTCCATATACTTATGGCATTAATCAAAATATTCAATGCGCTGGCTCTTTGTAGCTGATCTTGTAAATCCCGTTCACGCAGTTCTCCTTGTTTCCCGAAAAATACAGCTCGTGCAAGTCCATTCATTGCTTCTCCTTTATTTAGTCCTACAAGAATCCTCCTTCTCAATACATTATCTGTAGCATATCTCAGTATAAATATGGTTTTCTCTATTCGTCCCATTTCCTGGAGTGCCTTGGCCAATGAATTTTGCCTTGAATATGACCCAAGCTTTGACAGGATTAATGAACTGGATACCAATCCATCCTTGATAGAATAGGCAAGCCGAAGTATATCCTCATAATTCTGTTCAATGATATTCGTATTTATCCTGGCAGAAGCAAGGTTGTTAATATTCTTTTTGAGTTCCATTCCCGGCAGCAGGTAAAGTTTTGAATCAGAAATATCCCTGATTCTTGGGGCAAATACGAATCCCAGCAAATGACTTAATCCAAACACCTGATCTGTATATCCCGCTGTGTCTGTATAATGTTCGTTAATACATAAGTCTGTTTCATGTTCCAATAATCCGTCTATAACGTGAACGGCTTCCCTTGCATTGGTATTGATAACTTTGGTGTAGAATGTAGAGTATTGGTCACTGACAAACCTGTATATTGTACTTCCTTTACCTGAACCGTAATGTGGATTATGTTCTGATATTAAGGAAGATACCCCGATCTGTACACGCATACCATCACTTGATGATGTTGTCCCGTCACCCCAATATGATGGGAGAGACAGCCTGTGTTGATAATTTACAAGACAGGACTGCGCCTTTTTCATTGCATCATCATGTAATCTCCATTGGGATATATTGGCAAGTTTATGATAATCAAATTCTTTTGTGCAGTCTGCCATTTTACTTAACCCTATATTTGTTCCTATTGCCATCAATGCTGCCATAATGGATGGTATATCATCTTCTTTTGGAGTGTTACCGGAAGAGGCATGTGTAAAATAGCGATCAAATCCTGTCCACTTGGATACTTCAAAAAGTATTTCAGCCAGTTTTACATTTGGAAGCATCCCATATAAGGAGTCGTTTAAACTCTTAACTTCTTCCGGAACTTCCTTTTCAAGTTTTTCTATGTGAATCTTACCATCATCTATTTCCAGACCTTTTAGTTTTGTAAGGTTTTCAGAAAGAGATTTATACATTGAATCCAATGAGGAATACCTTTCTTTTATATACTCGTTAAAATTACTGTTTACTGCAAGTTTTTCTGAAATGTCCGTTTTATTCTTCCATTGGGATACCGGAAGCATATAGTCGTTGAAATTCCTGTAGTTGCAACTTCCTTCTACTGCAACATCACCGGAACGTATCCTGTTTTTCAGTTCAGCCAATACTGCCATCTCATAATAGTGACGGTCAATACTGTTGTCATTTCCATAAATATGCCTTCTCCATCTTTCAGGGAGAAACTCAACAGATGTATCTTCCGGAACATTACGTCTGTTGCTCCTGTTTAGCTCACGCAAAACATCCAGACTGTGAATTAAAGGAGACATGGAGGTGTTTGTTGAGGAAAAATTCAATGTGTCCAACAATGCTGGAGAATACTTCCGTAACTGGGAATACCATTTGTCAATCAGATCGAGGTAGTCATATCCTTGTGGTCTTACCAAAATCTTGGCATCCTCGATATATTCCACCATCTTTTCCCATGGCATAATGTTCTCTATTGCTGCGAACGGATCTGTTCCTTCTTCCCTTGACCTTATTAATGCCGCACCGATATTGATAAACAGGTGTACCTTCTCATTGATCGATTTTCCGTTTTCCTGCTGCATTTTATCCTGCAACTTACGTCCTTTTGAGAGATAGGTATTGATAAGCTTATCATGAATTTCAACTGCCATATCTACAAGCTTTTGCTCCAACATTTGCAGATATATTACCAAAAGAGCATATTTTTTCTGATTAGGGAAACGCCTGAACATGTGTGGCTCATATCTGGAAACAGCACGATATATCTGTTTAATTCTATTGGGGTGAATAAAGCTCAAATCAACATTTAAGTTCAGTTCACGTACCTGCTTGAGTTTGTCCGCTACATCATTAAAAGCTTGAGGGGAGCATTGTCCGGAAACATTCCTCAGCATTCCCAATACTGTTATAACCTTCTCATCCTGAGATTCAATAACCTTGTCTAACAATCTATACTGTTCCGGAACGAGGCAGGAGTAAATATCAGAGAACAATGAAGATTCAATGTTTATACATACTTTTCTTACTATTCTTTCTATAGTTGTTATTCCAGGAAGTATTATTTTTTTGTTTCTAAGGAAGTCAATACCTGATTTTACAAGAGAAAAAGGTTCATCACTTGCTATAGCTTTTTCTTCAATATATTCTTCAAGAGCCCGGCTTTCTGTATCAGTGAACGGTTTATAACCATACCACGTACATATTTCTTCTAATATGGGTAAATCTTGTAGCTCTCCTTTCCCCATAATGATTAAAGTCCGTATAAGATAGATTTAGTTGTTTAGATATATAGGTTAACATTTTATGAGGAATACTCTTTACATCCGCAAAAGCCATCCTGGATATCTTAGGCAACATAGTTGAATGGCAAATCCTATTTTGTTTACATTACGTCTGTGTGACAAGGCATAATTTATATCTTCTTCAGACAATGTATAATACTTTGCTATTGTATAATCGTTAATATCATCCGATAGACTGGTAAGTTCTTTTCGTTGTTCTTCGGAAAGTATAAAGTTATCCATGGTTCATATATTAGAAGGTTATTTTCTGTCATTCAAATATCGGTATAATGTACTTTTACTTACACCTGTAGCACTTTCTATTTCACTAATGGAATAATCATTGCTATCATACATCTTTAATGCAAGTTCTATTCCTTTTGAAGACTTTCTTGGTCTTCCTCCTTTTCTTCCTCTTGCTCTCGCACTGGATAGTCCTTCCATTGTCCTTTGCCGTATTATATCTCGATCAAATTGACTTATTCCGGCAAAAATGGTAAATAATAATTTTCCTTGAGGGGTTGTTGTATCAAGCATGGTTCTTTTAGAGATTTTATGTCTGCACGCCTGGAATGAATAGTTTCAACTATTTCGAATAAATCTTTAACTGAACGACTTAATCTTGTCAATTCAGTTATTACCACAGTGTCTCCATTCCTAAGAATATCAATCATTCTCTCAAGTTCAGGTCTTTCTTTTTGAAAACCGGTGATTTTCTCTTGAAAAATACGTTCACATCCATATTCAAATAATTGATCCAATTGTCTATTCAAATTTTGATCATTAGTACTAACACGGGCATATCCAATTTTCATGTTTAAATAGTATTTTATTCCCAATATCGTAATTCTTATACAAATTATGGGAAATAGTTTTTGAATATAGTTTTGGGAATAAAAATACAATATATTTTTGTATAAACCAAGTAAAAATTATAACCTCTTCTAAAACCTTCGTTTTTGGGAATTATTTTAAATGTAAAGTTTTCAATACGAGTGTTGGCTTATGTTAAATAGTAACATTTGTAGTAAATGTTGGTGATACCCCATATTGCATAGGAAGATACTCAAAGAAAGAAAACATCATCTTATGCCATTGTCTGTCTAAACTAGGATATTTACTCTGATGTGCCATAGTCTTTTATCTATTAAAATTAAACTTATGCTTCAGCTAGATTTAAAGACCTTTTTTTAAACCCCTTTCCGGGATGGCCTTTTCTTTCTGCCGACTTTTTTTTTTGAGCTTTCATGCCCCATCTGAGTTTATGAGCCTTTTTTTTACGGCACGCATCAATAAGGAAGGAGGGATTAAGAAAAGTTTTGGACGACAAAAAATGTTGGGGACAGCGAAGCCGTCCGGCGTTATTTTTTCGGGACAAAGGGCGAAGACCGGAACTCTTTCGTATCCATCCACCGAAATAAATTTGCCGTTCAAAAACAAAGGATCTCAGATGGAGCTATGAAAAAAGCACATTAGGGAGGCAGAAAACAAGGAAAAGGGCAGTACGGAAAGTAAAACAAGCCATACGGTTTTGCAAGCAAAACCATACTCCTATCTCCCTGCCACAAGTGACAGGGGGGAACGGGTTAGCAACGGACTGCCGGGACAAACGGTAAAAGGAAGGGACTGCAATACGGAAGAAGGAGGTTGTTTCGGCAATGCCGAAGCTCCGGATGATGACCATTGCAATCCCGCCCACGTTTGGAACTTCTCTTTTCCGGTTTACCCATAATCAGCCGCATAGCGGATGATTACGGGTAAACCGGGAATGAGAACAGTCATTCCGATGAAGGGGAGGGTGGGAAAGAATACTGCGTGAACGCAAATTAATGGGATTACCAGTAACTCCAAGCGTTTTTTGCTACTTTTTTGGGGTGCTTGCCAAAAAGTAGCGGACAGCAAAATACCCTCCCTTCCCTAATCCAAAAGAAGGGAGAATGTGCTTCATTGAAGGTATATAGGTTCCGTTCCCTGATTATAACAATACATAGTGTTATTTCTGAAACCATCAAAGCATATATGAAAATCATCGAAATCCTGTTCCGTGGCCAAACGAACCTTATCACTCAACAAAACCATGCATTGTTTATTGACAGATGTAGCCAAAGAGGTAGTACGTCCCGGCTTTATCTCCAATGCCACCACATAAGAAGTCCTTCGTGGATAGATATACCCAATAATTTCCTCATTGAGTACAACCAAACGAATAACATCTTCATTCAAAACGGGAATATTATTAATTTTGCCCATCATTGTTATAATATAAATCAGTTTATAATCATTAAAATACAATATCATTACAAATGATACCTATAATTTTTATAGGTAAACTTTTCCACCGAGACCACCTCATAAAGATAGTCTTCATGGCAAGAAGCATTATACAGTTCTCACATTCAAGAATAGGATTTATAACTACACGGAATTTAATAGTGCCGTCCACCAGAACAAACTCCACCCGATTAAAGAACCCTTGTAGAGAATGCCCTTCCTTATCCATCAGACGCACTACTTCACCTGTAAAAACAGCCAATTCCTTAGCCTGCCATTTCGCTTTACGCAAACAACTGTTCGCCGCTTTGACGTTCTCATTCACCTCTTTTGTTCTTATTGCTTTCATACCAAAATCCTTTTTACATATTTATCTTGTCAAAAATCAAAAGTCAGCTGCGTAGCCCTTGCGTTGCTCTGAATCGACCTCTTCAATTCAGAATTATCCTCCATTGCATTTTCAAGTTTCCTAATAAAAGAAGTGTCACCTGCTTCCGTTATCTTTAAAATAGGCAACCATACTCCGGCTATCAGCTGTAAATCTATATGATAACTTCTCCAATGCTGCATTGTCAATGTATTCATCCATGCGACTTCACCGGGTACGCTATTCATCATCAGATTGACAACGGTCATCTTTACACAAATCAAATCTATATCCGAGCCATAACAAAAAAGCCTTCCTCCATCATTCTCTTCCGCACATTTTTTTACAGCGGAAAGTAGCATCCTGCCGGAACCACAGCACGAATCACAGACCGACTGTTTAGGTTTCAGCCTATTTCCCCCCATACATGCCATCAAATCAGCAACGTGTATCGGGGTAAAGAACTGTCCGTTATTCCCATGACTGACACACTCCATGAACATATCTCCCAAGACATCGCAAAATCCTTCCGAATATTCAGACACCCTATAAAACATTTGAACAAAAAGTTCCATTTCATATGGCTTATATCTTTTTTCCACTCTACGATAATCCTCCGCCAACATCCCGACAGACAAATAGTAAAGACAAACATCCAAAAAATCCCGAAAGGCTTCTTCATATCCCCGACTGAAAGCAAGCTTTTCATAAAGTTTCATTATCTCCTTTGGTATCATACTTTTCTGACTTCATTATTCACAACATTCTATATTCCTTGTGCCATAGATTTTATCAAAAGCCGCTTTTATCTCCGAGCGATATTTACAGTCCTTCTCAAAACAAAGTTGTTTTGTCCAAAAATCGAAATCAAAACCATCGGTATTATCAATCGTTACAGAAACATAATCAGTCATACCACTCTGACATACAACCGTATGCCGATTTACACAAAAGTGGTCATTTAAAGCAGTTTCTTTTCGGGTAATGCGTTCTACCATCTTATCTATCCACTTCATACTTATAATATTTTATGTAATTGCCCCATTCCAAGAGGCAGTTACGGTTATACTCATTAAAAATCGTTCTCGTTCAAAAACAGCACATCGCCTTTCATCACCATCCAATTAATCTCACTCAGATGATAGCCACAATGCCCACTCAAAAAAATCTCAATCTCTTCAGTGGTCTGCAATCTCCTGTCTGGCTTATCACCGCAACATTACCGGAATTACAATCCAATACAGCCAGTTTCTCATAAGCCCACTCACCAAACTGGCAGAACTCGATAAAATTGGTATAGGTTATCCGTATGCTATTGTTTGCATCAAATTCAAGGGGTGACTTTGTAATGAATGAACCTGCATGATTCACCACCACAGAGGGGCTAATCTCTGCCAATGAAGATAAGCTGTCATCCCATCTAATCTCATAAAGGAAAAATCCTTTTGGCAATGAATTGCGGTCTATACGATAACTGGAAAAAAGACCGTCTATCGTTTCATTAATAACTAACTGTTCATAATCTCCTTCTAAATAGTGTACTCGTGACATAACTCGTTGTTTTTTGGGATTGTTAAACTTCTAATTTTATGCTTCAGCTAGATTTAAAGACCTTTTTTTAAAACCCCTTTCCGGGATGGCCTTTTCTTTCTGCCGACTTTTTTTTTTGAGCTTTCATGCCCCATCTGAGTTTATGA
>ENA-OQAZ01001007-OQAZ01001007.1-human-gut-metagenome-genome-assembly--contig:-NODE-1007-length-14647-cov-2.138361_pt1 | contig 14647 bp, 8 predicted proteins | sample MGYA00242737_ERZ504531 | MGnify/ENA primary metagenome ERZ504531 (study PRJEB26092, sample SAMD00036244) | human gut metagenome | host: Homo sapiens | study: EMG produced TPA metagenomics assembly of...
CCATAAACTTCGAGTTCCTGCACATTTGCACTGAGACCTTTGACTACTCCTCGCATTGTTGCATTGAGTGCCTGACAGTCACCGCCGCTTGTCAGCATACCAATTCTTAACATTTGCTACCACGCTCCTCTTTTTTTTCATACCTTCTTATGCAGATGTCGAAGCAAAAAAACTTTCGGTCTTTTCACTTCAACGGATGCCTGCGAATTGCTTCGTTGCAAAGTAACGCTCGCAATTCTGTAAACATTTAATATAAGGCAGGTGGTCCCTGCCTTCGACACCACCTGCCTTGATTATATAATATTTTTCTTCCCACTACAACGGTAAAATCAATAACTTTCTGTTTCCTTATCCAGGATCACTTCCGCAAATGTTGCTTTCCTCTCCATCAGTTTTGTCAGTTTTGCCATTTTTGATACATTTCCGATCAAGATCACACCGCAGAGCTTTCCGTTCAGGAAATACAGTTTCTCATACTGCTTCTTGCTCCTGTCACAGATCTCCAGTGTTTTATAGAGAAGATTTTTGTTTCTGCCGTTATCTCCGATCGCATACAGGGAAGTATTCATACCGTTAAAGGAGAGCGGCATCTGTACTTTCTGATATTCCACGCACTCCCCGGCTGCATTGGCTCCTGCGACTTTTCCCTGCTCACTTGCCTCGGCCCAGAGTGCTGCATTTTCCCCTTCAAATTCCACGCAGTCTCCGCATGCATAGATATCTTTTTCACTGGTCTGCATTTTTTCATTTACAGCAACTGCCCTGTTTACCTTCAGTCCCATCTGTTCTGCAAGTTCTGTATTTGCACGCACACCGCAGGAGATCAGCACCAGATTGGCTGCGATTTCTTCCCCATCTGCAAGACGAACGGCCGTTACACGCTCCTGCCCTTCGATCCGATCGATCTTTACTCCGGTGCGGACCTTGATACCGACACTCTCTGCAATGCTTCCAAGCATCGCTGCCGCACCTTCATCCAGTTGTCTTCCCATCAGAACCGGAGCTGCCTCGAGAACTGTCACCTGACATCCTGCCTTTTTCAGCTCCCAGGCTGCCTCAAGTCCAAGCACACCGCCGCCGATCACGACTGTCTGTCCGTTCTTTGGGATCATCTGCCCGATTTTTCTGCATCTTCCAGAGTACGAATCACTGCCACCTGCTCTTTTTCGCTTCCCGGGATCGGAGGGACGAAGCTTTTTGCTCCCAGTGCATAGATCAGTTTCGTGTATTTCAGACGCATGCCATCCTCAAGTGTCACTTCTTTTTCCGTTTTGTCCACTGAAATAATCTTTTTGCCGAGGATCTGATAAACCTGATTTTCCTCATACCAGCTCTCCGGTTCCACCTGGATCTGACTGATCTCAAGTCCGGCATTTAAGGCTTTTGTCAGCATCGGACGGTTATAGGTCGGATATTTTTCCTCCGAGATCATAAGAATCGAAGATGTCTTATCCCGCTCCCGGACTGCTTTCGCCGCATTCAGTCCTGCTGTACCGTTTCCAAGGATCACATAAAATTCATCGCCGTCTTTTCGGTAAGTAGTTTCTTTTTCTTCCACCGGCACAAAATTTTCACGTCCGACACCGCAGACCGGACATACTTCCAGGGAAGAATCAAAAATTTCTCCGCACACCAGACATTTCACAAGCTTTCGACTGCCTTTTGTCGTTTTCTCCGCCTTTTTATCTTGCAAAAGAGAACCGAAATGATAGCCGTATTCGAAAGCCTCTACAAGCTCCGTATCTCCCGGACGGAAACGGATGCGAAGTCCGTCCACTGTATTCATGCGAAGCTGTTTCAGACGCTCCATGATATGCGGCACGCCTTCTCCGCTCCAGCCGTAGCTGCCGAATGCACTTGCCAGTTTCCCACCATGTGTTCCCGCAAAAATGGATGTTGTCAGATCCCAGATCGGCTTTAATGCTTCCCCAACGATCGTCGGTGTTCCAAATAAAATACCATCAGCAAATCCAATCTCTTCCAGTACCTTTGCCTGATCTGCTGTCACCATATCGTAGCTTCGCACATCAATATCACCACTTGCTTGATGCCTTCTTCAATCTTTTCCGCGATCTGCTTTGTATAACCATAGGCACTTACATAAGGAATGACTACCGTTTTTTTCTTATTCGGATTAACTACGGTGCACCATCTTTCGTAAGTCTCCTCTATAAAATCAATCCCGGAATCCAGCACCGGTCCATGTCCCGGGCAGATCATCGAAACATCAAGCTCTCTTACACGTTCCAGAGCCTTCAGCATAAATGGCTTGAACGGTCCGATGATGCAGTCAAAATAATATTTCGTTGCCCGCATATAGCCTTCCCGGTCTGTCACCTTGCTCACCAGCACATCCTGAAATCCATAGTGGGAGCCGAAGGAATCGCAGGTCACAAGCACCTGTTCTTCTTCAATAAAGGTGTACATCGTATCCGGCCAGTGCAGATTCGGAACCAGCAGAAAACGCAGCGTTTTGTCCCCGATCTTCATCGTCTCGTTGTCATGCACGATCAGATTGCAGAATTCTCCGTTCACAATTTCCTTTAAAAACCCGGCCGCACAGGCTGTGGAAATGATCTTCAGCTGCGGACTTAATTTCAACAGACGCTGTACACTGCCCGCATGATCCGGTTCCGTATGATTGACCACCAGATAATCGATCTTTGTCACGTCGATTACTTCGCCGAGTTTTGCCATCCACTCCTCAAAAAAGGCTTCTTTTACCGTTTCAAATAATACGACCTTCCCGCCGCTTTTGAGCACATAAGAATTGTAGGTTGTGCCAAATTCCGTGTACATGATAATATCAAAAACTCTGAGCGTGTCATCCACGATTCCTGCCCAGTAAAAATCATCTCTAAGCTTTAATGTTTTCATAGCATACCTCCTGTGGTTTTGTGAATGCTCTATCTCTTCACAGCTGCATTTTTTATTCTTGTTTTAAAATGCCTGTGCAGCTTTAAGCTTTTTATTATGTTTAAATTATCATTTGCTTTTTTGTTATGTTTATACTATACTTTGTATCAGCAGAATTTTCTGTTGCATATGCAACTTTTTCCATCAGAACGCAGCAAGTGTTCGAAAATTCGCAGGCAACCACGGTACGGAGTCTATATCTTCTTTCTGTACAAACGTACAATATTTGAAGTGTATAAAAGATGCTGGTCGACAAAAAGGAAGAAGCTCAGTGACGATATTGAGCAATGTGCAAAATGAATAATTCCCAAGAAGGCACTTTTACGTGCCCTTCGGGGAATTCGTTCATTTGCACATGCATATTTTCTTCCTATAAGCTTTTTCCCTTTTTGCGACCAGTATCTCTACAACACTGCAAACGCTTTTTTTTGCACAAAAAAAGAAAAAACGGAGGTATTTATGAATACAAAACTTTCTCTTTTTGACGGTATTACACCGGAAGAATACAATCGCATGATGGTCTGTTTTCAGGCATCTGAGAAGTCCTTTTCCACCGATGAGACTGTCTGTTTCTATGCTGACCATCCCGACCGCATCGGCTATCTTCTGGAAGGAGAAGCCGCCATCATCCGCACACACCTGGACGGCCGCCAGACCATTCTGGAATACCTGAAAACCGGAGATGTCTTCGGCTCGGCACTTTCCGCCCTGTCACCAAACGGCGATTCTTTGCAGGTGATCTGCACCAAAAGCTGCAAGATCCAGTTTATCGACTATGCCCATCTGATCAGACGCTGCCCAAATGCCTGCAGTTTCCACAGTCTTTTAGTCAGCAATGCTCTTCAGCTGATTTCCAGAAAAGCGATCGCCCTTGGCGAACATCTGGAAATCCTCTCGCAGAGAACAACAAAAGAAAAACTCCTGTGCTATTTCGAAAAACTTGCACAGGAGCAGCATTCAGACAGCTTTACGCTGCCCTTTTCTTTAAGTACGCTTGCCGATTATCTTTCCGTTGACCGCAGTGCCATGATGCGGGAACTGAAAAAATTAAAGGCGGAGGGAATTGTAAAATCAGAACGCAAAACGTTTACCTTAGTCGAATATCGTCAAAACTGAACCGGATTATATACCCTGTTTTACCTTCTTCCCCTGAAAAATGCACCTTAATTAATTCACGCATCAAAATCTGCTTCAAACACACCTTCCGGTGTCCGCATGGTCAGAATTCCGAGGTTGAAATCTTCATCCTGGATCGTAATGTGGTATTCAAACACCACATCCTCCTCAAATTTTGACAGAAGCAGATAGGTTCCGTTCTCTTTTCCGTCAATCTGGTCGCAGATGTCATTGTATACATCTTCTCCGGAAATCGCTCTCGGATATCCGGAAGCTTTTATTTTCTGCTCAATGGCTTCATACAGTTCGTTCATATGCTCTTCCTCTCTTTCTATATTGGATGCCACGTAAAGCGGACATTCACAATCCGCTTCGCTACTTGCCGAGTAAGTGGTCGCTGTGACAATTGTACCATCTTTCCATCTCATATGGTACTGTCATTTTTGTCCTTCTTCGTAAGAGTCTCTATGCAGCTTGATGATAATCCATCACTGCGATTTTCTGCATTTTATTCATCTCTATAAAAAGAGACACCGTGACAGAAACTTTACCGTCACGGTGCCCCTCTCTTTTATGACCAGTATTCTATGGAACACCTCATAATTTTATTTCTTATTTTGTGCGTACTTTCTTCTTTGCACTGTAAGCGGTGTAAACTTTCTCGTTATCCACAACTTTGTATGCTTTGACTCTTACATAGTACGTTTTCTTTGCGGAAAGTCTCTTGATCGTTTTTGCTTTCCTGGAAGCGGAAACAGTAACGGTCTTTTTACCTTTGAAGTTTGCTTTCTTAGCATATTCAATCACATAGCCGTCTGCTCCTTCTACGCTCTTCCAGTTGACTTTCACAGACTTCTTAACACCTTTGACAGCTTTTACTTTCACTTTCTTAGCTGCAAATTCTGTCTTAGCCAGCTGGCTCTCCAGACGTTTCTGCATTGCCTGCACTTCTTCTAACTGTTTCTGGGCTTCGGCTCTTTTTTCTTCTGCCTCTTTCTGGGCTTTCGCAAGGATCTCTTCTGCTTTCTTCTGTGCTTCTTCGGCTGCTTTCGCTGCGGCTTCTGCATTTGCCTGGGCTGCTTTCGCTGCTTCTGCACTTGCCTTCGCTGCGTTTGCTGCTGCCTCTGCAAGGTCTTTCTGTGCACTTACGGAGTCTTTGGCTGCTTCTGCTGCTTCTTTTGCCTGTACTGCATCGTTCTTTGCAGTTTCTGCTGTCGTTTTGGCTGTTTCGGCTGCTGTCTTCGCTGCGGCTGCATCGTTTGCATAATTCTTTGCTGCATCCTCTGCTTCTTTTGCGGCTGCCTGGGCTGCATCTGCTTTTGTCTGTGCTGTCTCTGCTGCTGTCTGTGCTTTCTTTGCCTCTGCTTCTGCAGTTTCTGCTGCTTTCTGTGCAACTTCTGCTTTCGCCTGGGCTGCATCTGCTGCTGCTTTGTCAACATCGGCTGCTGCCTTTGCTTCTTCTGCTGCTTTTTTTGCCTCTTCTGCGGCTGCTTTTACTTCTTCTGCTTTTACCTTTGCTGCTTCTGCATCTGCTTTTGCTGCTTCTGCTGCTTTTGCTGCGGTCTCAGCATCGTTCTTTGCTGCGACTGCCTGGTTTTTGATCTCTTCCAGTTCGTCTTTGGATGGCTGATCCGGTGTATTATCGTCTTCTTTTACATAAACTTTTGCATCTGCAATGTCTACGCAGTCATCATTTTTTCCGCCGACTTTATCAATGTAGATGATCAGTTTTTCTGCACCTGTCAGGTCAACATTCATAAGTTTTGCATTGTCCGGCTGAAGGATCACACCGCTCTCTGCCAGTTTGTTTTCTTCGCTGATGCTGTCTTTATAGAAGATAAAATTTGCACCGTCACGGTTTGTCTTGGTAGATTTTGTATAGTCAATACCCACATAACCTTCAAAGCGTTCTGCTTTGATGCCGCTTAAATCAAAGGTCAGGGTTGCATCGGTATTTGCACTTAAGCCCTGTGCAAAGACTTTGCGTGCACCATCAACGTTCATGCTCAGCTCACCTTTGTTTGTGCTCTCTCCACCATCATACTCGTTGACATGGAAGCCACCCCAGCCGGATACGGAATTTGCCACATCCATATATAACAGACCATATTTATCAGATTCTTCGGTATCGGTTCCGTAACTCCGTTTGCTTCGTCTACTTTTGCGGTTAAGTATACATATTTCTGCCCGGTAACCGGTGTTGTATCTTTTCCGCCTGCCGGTGTTACTTTTACTTCTTCTGCGGAAGCATCGATCTGTGCATCTTTTCCGGCAATCGTCAGATTTTCAATGGAGAAACTTGTCTCTTTCTTTTCTGCATTTTCATTCAGGCTGAATTTTGCTTTGAACAGATCTGCCTGTACTGCAACTGCTTTTGTCAGATCGTAAACTACCTGCACACCGTCTTCTGTTTCTTTTACGGAAATATTTCCTTCCACACCGTCTGCCAGTGCAAGGCTGTTAATGTTATAAGTTGCTGTATCATATTTCAGTGTGAAGCTTCCTGCTATCATTGCAGAGCTGCTGCTTTCGGATATCTGGGAAATGCTTCCTGTTACTTCTACGGTTCTTTTTTCTTCTGCTGTGTTATCTTTTGCGGTTAATTTTACGGTTGCTGCTTCTTTTGCACCGTCAATATCAGCCCCAATACCAGCCAGCACTTTCAGATCTGCCAGATCGAAAGATCTGTTTTTCCGTCACCGTTTACATCTGCCGCATAAGTATTGACTGCATCAAATACTGCATTGCCAGCCAGCACTTCCCGAAGCATATTGATATCAGCGATGTCCAGTGTTCCGTTTGCACTTCCGTCCACATCTCCGTTTACTGCCATGGTTACGGTGTCTGCTACCGTTCCGTCTTTGCGAAGTTTTACAAGATATCCGGTTGCTACCGGTGCTCCATCCTCGTCAAAGGATGCGTTATACGGATCTTCCATTGATAAGGTTTCACCCTCGCCAAGCTCAAACATTGCAAAGAGCTGTGCTTTTGTCATGCCTGCCGGAACATTATAAAGAATATTTGCAGAACGATCCATTCTGACTGCTGCATCTTCTTTTAAGGTCAGGGATGCTGTCGTCAGTTCTTCTGTGCTTAACTGAACCTTGGTATCGCACCAGCTCACCATATCGTGTCCGTCTTTGACATTTTTGTCTGCATACAGGCAGATTTCCTTTGTTCCTGCCGGGATCTCGATGTCGAAGTACTGTGCGTTCTGACCATGTTTCATCAGCTCGCCTTTCCATACTTCTTTGCCGTCCAGTTTGATGATCGGATACGCTCCATCCTGTGTTTTTGCTTTATGAGCATCGATTCCGACATAACCCTGAAGGCGTGTTGCATTCAGTTTGGAAACATCGAAATACAGTGCGGAATCGGCATTGACACCAAATCCTTTTTCAAATTTTGTACGTTTGCCTTCCACATAGAGGTCAAGTTCTGTACCTGCATTGTCCTCGTTTACATGGATTCCGTTGTATCCGGATGTACTTCTTGCAGTATCGTATCCAAGATCTGAGAGCTGAATGGAAGTATCATTCTTGATCTCGATCGTGTAAGTTCTGCTAAATCCGCTCTTTGCGGTTGCTTTTACGGTTGCTGTGCCCGGAAGACTTTCCGGTTTTGTGACCTCAACTTTTACATCTTCCGATATTGCTTCCACTGTGATCTCCGGAACTGTTCCGGACAGGGAAGAAACGTTTACACTGTAAGATGTGATGTCATTATCAAATCCATCCAGTTCCTGGTCACCGATCTTGATGCCGTTCAGCAGTGCTGTTTCATCTGCATAATTCTTTTTGCTCTCTGTCATCAGTTCTTCGCTTGTGGATTTGCTGATCGGTTTGAGGCGGTAAGTATAGCTGTATGTCTTACCTGTTCCGAGCAGATACTGAGACAGAGTTGCCTGTCCGCAGCTTGCAGTTCCAAGACCCATCTGTGCATAGTCAATCGTCAGAACCGTATTATCTGTGCGTTCGATCTGGTATGGATGTCCGGCTGCTTCCAGTGCTTCCTGTGTGCAGTTCAGTGCACTCATCTCCAGCAGGTGATCCTGTGCATCAACCAGCAGTCCGTCACCGTCTGCATCGGTCACTGCCATCCATCTGACGTCGGTCTTGTTGCCGGTTTCCTGAGCGTAAACATAATTGGTAAACTGTTCATCTACGGTGCTGCTCCACACACCGACATCATATCCTGTCTTTCTGTCACTGTAGCTGTCCGATTCGCCGCGGCCATACCAGGTCAGGTTGTCCAGTCCGGCTGCCAGCTGCAGGCGTGTACCGACTCTCTGAAGGTTGCTCATGTTGGAGTTCGGAGCCATTGTTGCTTTTACAACAATTTCACCGTTTGCATAGACTGCATAGGTAAGACGGTCTTTGGAATCTGCACAGTTTTTCAGTGTACGTGCTACAGAAATGTAGACTACTTTGTCTTCTTTTGCAACGCTCACTTCATCGATCTGAACATTCTCGTTTGCTGTTTTCCATTTTGCATCTACGGATTCTTTCTTATCATTATCGGTAGAAGCTCTCCAGTAGTTCGGCTCAATGCCTTCTGCAATCATTTCTTTTCCGTTTGACTGGTAAGAAGTCATCTCACCGGTTTTCTTGTCAAAGGAAACGGTCCAGTTGTCACCTGCTACTTTTACCTCACCATCGGTTTCTTCAAATGTCTTGATATCTTCCAGTTTGGAGGTATCCACTGCCTCCACTGCTGCATCCGTTCCTGCGAAATCCAGTTCAAACTGTGCTTCTGCCACTGCAAAATCTTTCTTGGCCCAGGTGAACTGACCGTCACTCTTTGTTACAAAAGATATATTCAGGAAATATTCATCACCTGCTGCTGCATCACCCGGTTTGGTGAACGGGATCACAACATCTCTGCTTTCACCTGCCGGGATATCCACATCCATGGTTCCGTTTTCTATGGAAGTTCCGTTCTTTACAACTTCCCATTTCATGGTATATTCGTTTGCATTGGTAGCGATCCATTCGTTGCTGATCGTAACGGTCCTGGAATCCAGATCTTTGAGCTGCATCTGAAGTGCCTGATAAATACGTTTTACTTCATAAGCTTCCGGCTGGAGTGTACGATCCGGAGATACAATACCATTGACGCAGAAATCGGTGTTTCCAGATTCCAGGAAGAATAGTCCTTCGTATTTCCGTCTGCATCGGTATAAGTTCCGTGATTCCAGTCTCCGTCATAGCCCCAGTAAGTGCTCTTTCCGTCCCATGTTCCGTCAGAATCAAGAAGCGGTGTATTGTAACTCTGATCTACGAAATCCCAGATAAATCCACCCTGCAGGATGCCATTTGCACGAATTTCTTCCCAATACTCTTTCATACCGCCACAGCTGTTTCCCATTGCATGCAGGTATTCACACATCAGGTACGGTTTTTTCTGGTTTTTTACCTGTTTTCCAACATTCGGGTACATATTGGACCATACATCCACACCGGCATTGTCATTCCATCCCTGATAATGAACAACTCTGGTATCATCGTTATTCTGGAAATAATCAATCTCTGCCTGAAGGGAATCACCGGTTCCGGTCTCATTTCCCGGTGACCACATGATAACACATGGATAGTTTTTATCACGCTCCAGCATATTGATGGCACGGTCTTCTGCTGCCTCCACATAGCCTGGCAGACTTCCCGGAACTTTATACTGGCTTCGTCCGTTGTGAGACTCTACGTTTGCCTCGTCCATGACATAAATCCCATACTCATCACAGAGTTTGTAGAAAGTCGGATCATTTGGATAATGAGAAGTACGGACCGCATTGATATTCAGCGATTTCATCAGCTCAATATCTTTTCTCATGTCTTCTTCCGTCAGATACCATCCATCCTGTGGATCATTCTCATGACGGTTCACACCGGCAATCGTGATGACCTGACCGTTTACTCGAAGTCTTGCATTATCTGTATTTGCATCGGTGATCTCCACTTCACGGAAGCGACATCAGTCTGTGTCGCTTCTTTTGTCACACCGTCTTTTTTCAGTTCCAAAACCAGGTTGTAGAGGTTCGGTTTCTCTGCACTCCATTTTTCCGGATCGATGATGTGCTGTGTCAGGTTTACTTTTGCTTCTTTTGTCTCGCTGTCAAAGGAAGTAACCGTTCCGGTAAGCGGTGTGGTTGTCACCCGTTTGCCATCGCTGTCATAAAGGTTTCCTTCTACACTCCATCCGCTCACATCCTCTGCAGAAAGATTTCTCACATCTACATCAATATTCAGATCTGCGTCGGTATAAGTTTCATCCAGATCGGTAACTACCGTATAATCACGGATTTCCACGTCATCTTTGGATGTCAGGTATACATCACGGAAGATACCGGAAAGTCTTACCATATCCTGGTTTTCGATGTAACTTCCATCAGACCAGCGATAAACCTCTACGGTAATCACGTTCTTGTTTCCTTCTGAAAAATCAAGTGCATCGGTAATATTAAATTCATCTCTTGTAAAACTGTCTTCTGCATATCCGATGTATTTGCCGTTTACCCACAAATACATGGCAGAACCAACACCTTCAAAGTTAATAAAGACGTTGCGATCTTTCCAGGATGAATCGATCGTAAAGGTTTTTCGATAAGTTCCAACTGGATTGCATTCTGTCGGAGCATCTCCTACCTTATACTGGCTGTAATTTTTGCCTCCGCATTCATCCACGGATAGTTCTGGTTGGAATAGATCACCGGATCGTATTTCCAGGAACCATCTTCCTTTACATAGGTCTGCCAGCTCTTCGGAACGGTAATGTCATCCCAGCTGCTGTCATCGTAATCTTTCTGGTTAAAGTTAGCATCTTTTACACCGATACGGTCTGACGGTTTCACTGCCCAGCTGAATTTCCAGTCATCTCCATTTAAAAGCTTGTAGAATGAAGATTTCGTCTGGTCTTTCGCTTTTGCCTTTTCTGCGGTGTCAAAGCTGTAAAAAGTCGCTCTTGCCGCCTCGCGGTTCACCTGGAATCCCCCCGGCTGCCCGTTCCATTCTGTAGAAGATGCTGCCGCTGCAACTTCCGGTATAATCCCTTCCAGACCGGAAATGCTGCCACCGCTTACGACCATCGCTCCTGCAAGTAAAACAGATAACAGTTTTTTTTTGTCTCATATCCTTTCTCCTCCTTTTGAATGAGTTTGACAGTTTTACATATAGTAAAATGTTTACCTTCATCATTATTATATCACTTCAAGTGTACTTGAAGTCAAGTGATTTTGATTTTTCATTTATTTTACACACTTTTTTTCTCTGTTTTTTGTGCATTTTTACGGTTATTTTGAAATTTAGCTATATAATAGCATATCTTTTTTGTACATACAACGTTACATTTGATCCTAAATGTAACGTTTTTCCTTTTTTCAGCATCTTGTGCAAATTCCGTCATTTTTTTCAATTTTCGCTCACTTTATGTGTTTTTTACAGTAAACATTTGTATTTTATTTACGTCCATTCACCTGACAGAATCGCTGTGCTTTCTACACTCCGTTCCGGACGGAGATTGTACTCTCACTGAGACAACTTTGTTGCTCGCTGCTTATAGAAGCAGAAGTTTTCTCCGACCAAGATAAAATATGCTCCCTCCTGAGTGACAAGTTTTTTATTATTTCACTTGTCTGCCCAGAAGGGAGCATATCATGATTCACTAAACATAATTCCTGCTTTTTTTGTATTCGTTTATTTTACTTTCCTGCTCTTCACTGCAGAACAGCTGCCATATACTTTCTTTTTACCCACTTTGTGGTAAGCACATACTTTATAGTAGTACGTCTTCTTCTTTTTCAGTTTTTTATTGGTGAAGCTTATCTTTTTGGCTCCGTTTAAGACTTTAACTTTCTTATACTTGCCTTTTTTTCTTATCGGCACGATAAACTACATAGCCGTCTGCGTTTTTGACTTTTTTCCATTTCAGAAGCAGTTTTCCTTTCGAAACTGCTTTGATGGAAAGTCCTCTTACCTTTGCCGGTCTTGCTTTTGCCGGTGTCTCTGTGGATGGTACCTGCTGTTTTGTCTCGCTCTCTTTTGTATCCGGCTGCGGCTTCGGATCTGGTTTTTCTGTTGCGGCTGTTTCGGATTCTATCGGTTTTGTTTCGCTTTCGGTCTCCTTCTTTGTTTCGCTCTCTGCCTCCGTTTCGCTCTCTTCCGTTCTTCCCGTCAGCTTGATATACTGATCTGTCAGACTGGCGATGCCTGCCTGGAATGTATCCATCTCAGCAGACAGCGTCGCAATCTGTGCATCGGTCAGAAAGGCCGGATGTCCGCCCTGTGCAGTTGTTAAAATACCTGCATAAAGTTTTTGAATCTGATCTGCCAGCTGCGGTGCTTCTTTTTTGATCACGGCAAGTTTGTTGATATCACGCACACCCTCTGCCATACGCTCCAGTCTTACCGAGCTTCTGCTGATCGGATTCTGTGCTGTTTTTTCGTCCGGATAGATCAGGAAACAGTCACCCGGCTCAAATTTGCTGTGTGTGGTATCATCAAGCGGATCTTCCACCCAGCATCATACGCCCAGCGAAGAAATCCCGCCGTGCCGGATTTGCCTGCATTTACGATCGACCAGTAACTTTCCACCGGTGCACTTAAGGAGAAGTTGCCCGGTCTGTGGCCGGTACAGGAATATAAAGTAGTGCGAAGTCCTTTTGCTTCCCGGTCGTTTACCAGCTGTTCAAAATCTGCCGGATGTGCGGCTGCCGCCGTATCTCCGACGTTCAGATCTGTCACTCGCATGGCAAGCTCTTTCTTTTCCACAAAGCTGTCCATCGCTCCGGCTGTCTTTAAACATTTGCCGTCCTTGTTTTTCACAGATTCGATCAGATCAAAGGCGGTGCCTGAAAATCCACGCTCATCAATGCCGATGTAACTGTCATCAAACCAGCCTTTTTCGGTCAGATGTGCGGTAAGATTGGTAAGGAAATCCGTCCAGAGTGTTGTATAACGTGTGCTTCCCACAGAAAATCCTTCTTTTACCAGCTTGCCGTTCTCCCAGTAAGTGAATGAATTGTGCCACGGTGCCACGCTGTAAAGCACGATTTTATCCCCAATGCCCAGAGACTTGTTGAAGCTTACCCACTTATCAAAATCGGTATAATCATACGTAAAGCTATCTCCGTTCTTTATCCATTTGATCATAGATGGATAATGCACATCATTTGCACTGTACGTCTGTCCGTCCCAGGCATCTTCGATGACAGAAGCAGTGATTGCATGTCCGCCTGCTTTTTTATAGAGCTCCATGGAGGACTTCATGATCTCCAGATGCTCATCGGAAAACGGCTCTACGTTATAATATTCTGCACTCGTATACGGATACTGCCACAGTTCAATATCAAAGGTATCTCTGTAGTTGTCCGGAAGTTCTGCATTCTGCACACGCACTTCATACTCAAACACCAGCGGCTGTGTAAGCTGATCTGCTGTTACGGTCAGCTGTGTTTTGTAAATGCCGGATTTTGCTGTCTTTGGAATCGCAAACTCAACCCAGACCGGCTGGAGTGTATCTGCTTTTATGTCGATCGGCGTACTCTGCCAGAGAATATCCGATGCTTCCGCACGGTTCTCTTCTGTTGCCGCCGGAACATCATTTCCATAGATATATCCATAAACATAAGCTTTTGTAGAACGAATAAACGTTGCCGTCACATTTTCGGCTGCGATCTTCTTTTTGCCGTCCGTCAGGTCAGATGCCTGAACTGTCACATTTGTGAAATCACCGCCGATCGCACTTAAGACCAGTTCACTGACTGCACGGTCATTCTTCCAGCAGTCAGCGTCTCGCTGCGGTTTTTCTTTACCGAACTTCCGCAAAACGTTTCTGCGTGTACTGCGTGTTATGATCGGTAACGGTACCGCCAAGTACACTTCCCTGCTCTCGCACTTCCACTTCCATTGTTCTGGAAATCCCTGCCTTCTGGCTGGATGCCGTGATCACTGCCGTTCCGCTTTTCTTTGCTGTGACCGTGCCATCTGTACTTACCGAAGCAACCGTTGTATCGGAAGCTGCATAGGTCATATCATCCAGTGTCGCATAAGACGGTGTATAGCTGTAAGAGATTGCATAACTCTGTCCGACACTTAAGGAAATCCCCTGATCTTCCAGTTTAAAATCTTTTGCAATGTACGGGCTGTGTGTGACCTGTACATAAGCCACCTGATTGACTACCGCACTGCCACTGCGTTCCTTCTGCGTAACTGCATAGAGCGTATGTTCACCTTCCGTAAGGTTTTCTGCTTTATATACAGACTGCGGCGTGGTACGGCTGCTCTCATAAAGATCCACCAGTGTCTCTGCTCCGTCATCCACACGGTATTTCACTTTTCCGTGGTTGTGACTCTTGTTTGCAAAAACTTCGATGGCATTTCCCTTAAACGTTACCCTGTAAAAGCATTCTTCTGCCTTCTCATTCGATGATCCGAGGTCTATATATGCCTCGTCATCATTGTACGTCCAGCTCTTTCCACTGAATGATTCGTAGGAAAAACAGTTGATCTCTCCCGATGTCTGGCTCGGCAGGATCTTCGTTGTTTCCTGTGTCTGGCTTTTTGCATTTCCTGCTGCCATCAGTGATACCGGCAGACCGGCAAATGCCAGGATCACGGCAAGA
>ENA-OQAZ01001008-OQAZ01001008.1-human-gut-metagenome-genome-assembly--contig:-NODE-1008-length-14631-cov-5.882446_pt1 | contig 14631 bp, 17 predicted proteins | sample MGYA00242737_ERZ504531 | MGnify/ENA primary metagenome ERZ504531 (study PRJEB26092, sample SAMD00036244) | human gut metagenome | host: Homo sapiens | study: EMG produced TPA metagenomics assembly of...
GATGAGCTTGAAGGGGATCTTTGCCACGCCGTACGATGGCCACAAGGACACAAGGACAGCGTCAGGCCCAGCGGTTGGACGCGGCAAACAGCAGGATGATGTAGACGATGGTCAGCACCAGCTTCATGCGGGGTCGAACTTATGCACAAGGCTGTCGCCCGGGAAGTGCTGGCCGATGGTGATATCTCTCAGCATGTGGCAGCGCCCCCCTTCTTTGCATCCACACGGGGCAGCACAAGGCTTTCGCCTGCGTCCCGGCGCTTCTTGGCTTCCAAAATCATCTTGACGGCATAGGGCACGGTGTAAACGTCCGCCGGGACATCCACCCCCATCTCCCGCAGCTTGAGGAAGATCTTTGTGACCTGCGGCACGCTCAGGCCCAGCGCCAGCAGCTCGGGCGCACGGGCAAACACGTTCTCCACGGTGTCGTACATGGCGATCTTCTTATTGCTCATCACCAGCACACGGTCGGCATATTTGGCAATATCCTCCATGCTGTGGGAGACCAGCAGCACGGTGGTGCCGGTCTTTTTGTGGTACTCCTTGACCTCAGACAGGATCTCGTCCCGGCCCTCGGGGTCCAGCCCGGCGGCAGGCTCATCCAGCACCAGAATGCGGGGCTTCATGGCCATCACACCCGCCACGGCCACCCGGCGCTTCTGGCCGCCGGACAGCTCAAAGGGACTGCGCTGCAGCAGCGCCTCATCCAGGCCGACAAAGTCCGCTGCTTCATGCACCCGCCTGTCGATCTCGGTCTCGTCCAGCCCCATGTTTCTGGGGCCAAAGGCGATATCCTTATAGCAAGTCTCCTCAAACAGCTGGTACTCCGGGTACTGGAACACCAGACCGGTGAGGAAACGGAATTCCCGGATCTTTTCCGGCTCGGCCCACAGGTCGCGGCCATCGATGATGATGTGACCGCTGGTGGGCTTGTTCAGGCCGTTCATGTGGGTGATGAGGGTGCTCTTGCCGGAGCCGGTGGCACCGATGATGCCCACAAAATCTCCCTCTTCCACCTCAAAGCTCACGTCATCCAGCGCGGTGACGGCATTGGGCATTCCCGGGTTATAGACATAACTCAGGTGATCTACTTTGATAATGCTTCCCATCTTCCGTCCCCTCCCTTACTTCAAAAGCTCATACAGAGCCTGTGCGCACGCGCCGGTGTCAATGATGCCCTCGGGCATGGGGATGCCGGCCTTGACCAGCTCATCCCGCAGCTCGGCAGCCTGCGGCACATCCAGCCGCAGGGCGCGCACCTTTTCGGTCTGGCTGAATACCTCTTTCGGGGTTCCTTCCATGACCACATTGCCCTTGCTCATCACCAGCACGCGGTCGGCCTGAGCAGCTTCTTCCATATAGTGGGTGATGGACACCACCGTGATGCCCATGTTCTTGTTCAGATGGTGGATGGTCTGCATCACCTGCTCCCGGCCCCGGGGATCAAGCATGGCGGTGGCCTCGTCCAGGATCAGACAGTCGGGCCGCATGGCGACCACGCCCGCAATGGCAACACGCTGCTTCTGGCCGCCGGACAGGTTGTGGGGTGCACGCTCCCGGTATTCATAGATGCCCGCCATCTTCATCGCTTCATCCACACGGCGGCGCATCTCCTCCGGCGGCACGCCCAGATTTTCCAGCGCAAAGGCGACATCTTCCTCCACCACGGTGGCAACGATCTGGTTGTCCGGGCTCTGGAACACCATGCCCACGGTCTGGCGGATATCGTAGATCTTGTCCTCGTCTTTGGTGTCCATCCCCTCCACCAGCACAGTGCCGCTCTCCGGCAGAAGGATGGCATTGAAGTGCTTGGCCAGCGTGGATTTTCCACAGCCGTTGGCCCCCAGCACTGCCACAAATTCGCCCCGCTTCACCTCAGCCGACACGCCGTTCAGGGCGTAGTCCGGCTGTTCCGGGTCATAGCGGAACTTCAGATCTTTCGCAGTTAAAATCGTTTCTTCCATAGGTTTTCTCTTTCCGGTGGTGCGCCCTTCTCAAAAGGGCTGTACCCCATTCTTGGTTCTTCTTCATTTTTTCAGAATGGCTGCCGTCAGGACACTCCCCCAGTCTGCTTCGCAGACAGCCCCTTCTGAGATGGGGCCTCTGGCGCAACCGAGAAGTTTTCCGGCAAACGGTCAACGTTCCCGCCATGCCAAAGGCTCCCTCCCCGAGGGAGCTGGCACGGCGACAGCCGTGACTGAGGATTCATTCTTCCCAAATGGCCGTTGCGCCGCAGGGCACAACGCCGCCGGTGGCGGAAACGGGCAGGCCGATCTCATCACAGCTGGTCTTGCCGCCAAAGCGGGGCACCAGCGTGGTCTTGAGCATATACTCCATGACCGCAGGGGACAGGCCGGTGGTATAGCTGTTGACCGCAAAGAAGAGGGGCGTATCGCTCAGCACTTCCTCGCACTGGCTGATGAGCTCATAGATGCAGTCCTCCAGCTTCCAGATCTCGCCGCCGGGGCCGCGGCCGTAGCTGGGCGGTCCATGATGATGCCATCGTAGGTGTTGCCCCGGCGCTTTTCCCGGGCCACAAACTTGGCGCAGTCGTCCACCAGCAGCGGATGGGCCGGTCCGCCAGACCGCTGGCCACGGCGTTGTCCTTGCCCCACGCCACGATGCCCTTGGAAGCATCCACATGGCAGACGGCAGCACCCGCAGCGGCACAGGCCAGCGTTGCGCCGCCGGTGTAGCCAAACAGGTTCAGCACCTTGACAGGGCGGCCTGCCGCGCGGATCTTTCTGGCGTACCAGGCCCAGTTGACGGCCTGCTCCGGGAACACGCCGGTGTGCTTGAAACCGGTGGGGCTGACGATGAGGGTCAGCTTGTCCTCGCCCTCACCGCAGGAGATCTTCCACTTCTCAGGCAGACGGCGGCGGTACTCCCACTCGCCGCCGCCCTGATTGGAGCGGTGGTAGACGGCATCGGCCTTGGCCCAGAGCGGCTCTGTTTCTCGGTTTTCCACACCACCTGCGGGTCGGGCCGGATGAGGATGGTCTCCCCCCAGCGCTCCAGGCGGTTGCCATCGGTGGCATCCAGCAGCTCGTAATCTTTCCAACTATCTGCAGGGCGCATAAGCGTCCTCCTTTCTCTCTTCAAACGGCTCAGAACAGGCTCTGCTGGCCGTTGTCCTCCGGGCTTCCGGTCTCGGGGGCTTTCAGGCCCAGGTGCTCATAGGCAAGGCGGGTGGCACAGCGGCCCCGGGGCGTGCGGGTCAAAAAGCCCATCTGCATCAGGTAGGGCTCACACAGATCCTCCAGCGTCACGGCCTCTTCGCCCAGCGCCGCCGCCAGCGTTTCCAAGCCCACAGGGCCGCCGTTGTACATCTCAATGATGGCGCGGAGCAGGCTGCGGTCCAGCTCGTCCAGACCCAGCGCGTCCACGTCCATCCGCTTCAGGCTCATCAGGGAAACATCCCGGTCGATGATGCCATCCCCCAGCACGGTGGCAAAGTCGCGGACACGCTTCAGGAAGCGGTTTGCCACGCGGGGGGTGCCCCGGCTGCATTTGGCCAGCTCGTAAGCGCCTCCGGGTGATGGCTGGTCGAGGATGCCCGCCGAACGCTGGATGATCCGGCTCAGCTCATCGGGGCTGTACAGCTCCAGCTTGAGCAGCACACCGAAGCGGTCCCGCAGGGGGCCGGTGATCTGGCCCGCACGGGTGGTAGCGCCCACCAGCGTGAAGCGGGGCAGGTTGATCCGGATGCTCTGGGCGCTGGGGCCCTTGCCGATCATAATATCCAGCGCGTAATCCTCCAGCGCCGGGTAGAGCACCTCCTCCACCTGCCGGGACAGGCGGTGGATCTCATCAATGAAGAGCACATCGCCCTCCTGCAGATTGGTCAGCAGGGCAGCAAGGTCGCCGGGCTTCTCAATGGCAGGGCCGCTGGTGATGCGGATCTGCACCCCCATCTCGTTGGCGATGATGCCCGCCAGCGTGGTCTTGCCCAGGCCCGGGGGGCCATAGAGCAGGATGTGATCCATGGGCTCACCGCGCCGCTTGGCGGCTTCCAGATAGATTTTCAGGTTCTGCTTGACCTTGTCCTGTCCGATGTAGTCCTCCAGATGCTGCGGGCGAAGACTGTTTTCCTCGTTGTCCGCCGCCGTTAAGCCGGGCTGCATCATTTTTGCGCCATAGAGCGCGGTTTCGTCCTGCATGGATTACCTCCTGCCTGCCATGCCCCGCAGGGCCAGCTTGATGATCTCTTCCACGGGAAGGCTTGCGTCGATCTTGGAAACGGCCAGGGCTGCTTCGCTCTGGCTGTACCCCAGCGAGACCAGCGCCGCAATGGCCTGCCCGGCTCCCTGTGCGGCGGGGGCGGCAGTGGCCGCGCCCACATCCTCAAGGTTGATGCCATCTACAAAGCCCTTTGCCACCTTATCCTTCAGCTCCAGCACGATGCGCTGGGCCAGCTTGGGGCCCACGCCGGATGCCGCCTTGAACGCCTTGTGGTCGCCCGCCGAGATCGCCAGCGCCACCCGGTCAGGCTCCATAACGCTGAGAATGGCCAGACCCACCTTGGGGCCCACACCGGAAACGGCGGTCAGCAGCTCAAAGCAGCTCTGCTGCTCCTCGGTGGCAAAGCCGTACAGGCTGATGTCATTTTCGGTCACGCTCATCACGGTGTAAAGGGTGGCTTCCCGGCCACCCGGCAGTGCGCCCGCAACGCTGGTCGGGCACTGCACATAGTAGCCCACCCCGCCGCAGCTCACCACCACAGCGTTCAGGGTCTTTTTGATGATTTTTCCGGATAGACTGTAAATCATAGTTTTCCTTCCCAGCCCTCGTACCACAATCCATCATTATAGTTTGAATTGCCATCGAACGCTATACGGTCAAACCAGTTTACATATGGTGAGCTTTCTCTGTTTTTAAGCACATCCTGAAATGCCCAGAAGCCTCTTCCCACATGATTGAACACACCATCCAGCACTACCTTTATGCCGTCCTTGTGCAGATTGTCACAAACCTGTGCGAAGTCCTCGTTTGTGCCAAGCCTTGTGTCTATTTTTGTATAATCCCTTGTATTATATCCGTGTGTATCAGATTCAAACACCGGTGAAAAATAGATTGCATCTGCCCCAAGCTTTTTGATATGAGGTATCCAGTCATTCACTTTCAAAATTCTGTGCTCCAAAACACCATCATTCTCAAATGGTGCTCCACAGAAGCCTAACGGATAAATCTGATAAAATACACTTTCATATGCCCACATTATTTTGCCCTCCTTGATAGTTGTGTAGTGGTTTTGTACCTGTTATCTGTTATCTATTATACACAATTATGTACTTATATGCTACATTTTTTTGTTACTTTTTACCTACATTAAGTATTTTGTTACCTTGTATAATTAAATTTCTAATAGAAATTCCTGTAGATAACACATGCAATAACCACATGGATAAAGAAAATAAGCGGCATCCCCTTTACAAAATACCAATGCTTTGTCTTGTGCCTGAAGGCATACATCCCAGCCCAGGTACCGGCGCTTCCGCCCAGCAGGCTGAGCCCAAATAATGTTTTCTCCGGGATGCGCCATGCGTGTGCCATGGCCTTACACTTGTCAATTCCCATAGCAGCAAAGCCTGCTATATTCATAAGAAGCAGATAAATCAGAAAAATTTTCATATAAATAATGCTCCATTCTATTACTCCGCACATAAATTTATAAATATATAAACATATCTGCATATATTAATAAGTCCACAAAAAACAATAGCCCAGCCTTTAAAGGCCGGGCCATAAATTAATTATTAATTCTTAGCTTTTTTAGAAACCTTAGCCGGTGCAGCCGCCTGCTTTTTGATGGCGCTCTTGCCAGATAAAGCTTCATAACATACCACAGCTCTGTAGCGATGCAGATTGAAGAATATGTTCCGCAAAGCACACCTACCATGAGTGGTAATGAGAACTCTCTGATTGATGTATGACCAAATATAAAGAGTAACAATACCATAACAAATGTAGTAAGCGAAGTATTGATGCTTCGTGAAAGTGTCTGTGTAAGGGACTCGTTTGCTATATCAGCAAGCTCATCTGCTGAGTACTTCTTGATACCGTGAAGGTTCTCACGGATACGGTCAAAGATAACGATTGTATCGTTGACTGAGTAACCTACGATTGTAAGTATACATGCGATAAACGTACTGCCGACTGAGATTCTGATAAGTGCATATGCTGTGACTACAACAAGCACATCATGTACCAGCGCAAGGATAGCACTTGAAGCAAATCTGATGTCCTTGAATCTGAACCAGATATATAACAGCATGAAAATACATGAAATAATAACTGCCTTTACAGCGTTTGTTCTCATCTCTCCACTGATTGTTGAGCTGATACTCTGAGTCTCTATAGTTGATGCATCAACATTGAAATCCTTCTCAAGAAGAGCTGCGAGATCCTGTCTCTCATCGAGTGAAAGTGTACGTGTCTTTAATGTGACATCATGGCTGCCCTGGACTGTAGTAACCTGCACTGCACTATTGCCAAGGAGCTTTGATACTGAAGGCACGATGTCCTTCTCAACCTCTGCGGCTGTATAATCCTTGCCAAAGTCTGCAGTGGTTGATGTACCACCTACAAACTCAAGACTGTAGTTTAATGCATTGCCGCTTGTAGCACCGAAATAAATCATGCCGCCGATACCTGCAAGTATAACTACACCTGAGATAACAAAGTATTTAACTCTGTTCTGTACAAATCTGATAACCTTTCTCTTCTTTGCCTTGCCGTAGAACTTCTCAGCTCTGACACCGACACCGTAAAATGCTCTTGTAAGGTATTTTGCAATAAAAAGAGCTGTAAACAGTGACAGAATAATTGAAATCATAAGTGTGTATGCAAAGCCCTTTACTGTACCTGAACCGAGCACCATAAGCACAAGTGCTGCGATAAATGTAGTAACCTGTCCATCGAGGATGGCTGAAAGAGCCTTCTTGTAGCCCTCATTTACTGCAGCAAGCACTGATTTGCCACCTGCGATTTCCTCACGGATACGGGCAAATACGATAACGTTTGCATCTACTGCCATACCGATACCAAGGATGATACCCGCGATACCCGGCAGTGTAAGTGTAATCTCAAACCAGTAAATAAACAGTACTGTAAGCATTGAGTAGAGTGCAAGTCCGATAGATGCAACCACACCGAGTATACCATAGAGCACAATCATGAATATCATGATTAAGATAATTCCGATAATTGCAGCCTTTACTGCATTTGTGAGCGCTGTTCCACCGAGCTGTGCGCCAACAACATTTGACTCTAACTCCTCGAGCTGGAGGTTGATGGCTCCGACACGGATAAATGTTGCAAGGCTTGTTGCCTCGTCGTAATCCTTCATTCCGTTGATTACACAGTTACCATCTGAGATAACGGCGCTTACTGTAGGAACGCTGATGAAATGATCATCATAGTATATACCGATTGACTGTCCTGCATCCTTTGCCTTCTTTGTGGCATCTGCCCATGTGTCAATAGCCTTATCCTTGAGCTTTAATGAAACAACAGGCTCCTTGGTTGATGTAGATGATGACTGGTCATACTGGCGCTTGCATCCTTTACATCGTTACCATCGAGGATGACTGAACCATTGGCCTTTAAGGTGTCAATATCATAGTTGAGCTTGTAGCCGCCCTCAACCGATGTGTCCTGTGTATAGTTGGCATTTCCGTCACTGTCATACTGGGCGATGAAGTACAGTGATCCCGGACTTCCAAGATCCTCGAGTACCTTGTTAGGGTCGTCAACACCCGGAATCTCTACAGTGATACGGTCATCCCCGCTCTTGTATACAGAGTACTCTGTTGTGTAGCTCTCTGCACGCTCCTCGAGCTTTGCGATAGTATCATTTACATCCTTGTCTGAAGGATTCTTGTCCTTGATATGGTAGGTGATTGAAACACCACCTGAGAGGTCGAGACCAAGCTTGATATTCTGATAATCCTTATCCTTGGTGCTCTCACCATTAGCAGTTGCCTCCTGCTTTTGCTTTGTGTCGGTGATTACTGCAGTGGAATACCAGCCCAGCAAGCCGATACAAATGACTGCCACAAGGATAATCACCCAACTCTTTCCTTTTTTCATTTTCTTATACCTTCCTGTCATTTTGCTACCATCCATATAAGTATACAGATGGCAAATATATTCGCACACGGGTCACAAATACCGCTATCCGTTTCCCGTGACAAATTCAAATTATTGTGCATCATCTGCCATATCAGCCTCTGCTGCCTTAATCATGATAGCGCACTCTATACGCTTCTTCTGCAGCTCGCAGCCTAAATCATAGGCATCAGTGATTGTGCCGTGGAAGTTGTATGAGTTGGCGGCACAGCCACCGCTGCAATAGAATCTGGCAAAACAGTTGCGACATTTTTCCTTGGCATAAACATTACAGCACTTAAACTCATCCTGGATGTCAGTGGCCTTGATGCCATCCCAGACATTACCCATAAGGAAGTCCTCATTGCCCACAAACTGGTGGCATGGATATAAATCTCCCCATGGAGTCACTGCCAGGTACTCAGTTCCTGAGCCACAACCGGAAAGACGCTTATATACACAAGGTCCTCCCTCTAAATCTATCATAAAATGGAAGAAATTGAAGCCGTTTCCTGCCTTGTTTCTCTTTACCATCTCTGCTGCAAGTCTGTCGTACTCATCAAAGAGCACAGGTAAATCAGATTCCTTAAGTGCATACTCATCTGTAGGCTGTGCCACCACAGGTTCAACCGAAATCTGCTTGAAACCTAAATCAGCCAGATGAAGCACATCCTTTGAAAAATCAGTATTGAAATGTGTGTATGTACCTCTCACATAGTACTTGTCCTGATGTCTGCTCTCTGCAAACTTCTGGAATTTCGGAACAATAAGGTCATAACTGCCGGCACCCTTTCTGAAAGGTCTCATACGGTCATGAACCTCCTTGCGTCCGTCGATACTAAGGACCACATTGTCCATCTCTTTGTTGGCGAACTCCATAATCTCGTCATTTAAGAGCACACCGTTTGTGGTGAGTGTGAACCTGAAATGCTTGTCATGAAGCTTCTCCTGCTCTCTTCCATATGCCACAAGCTGCTTCACCACATCCCAGTTCATGAGAGGCTCTCCTCCAAAGAAGTCTACCTCTAAGTTTCTTCTGCTGCCTGAATTGGCAATCAGGAAATCAAGTGCCTGTTTTCCTGTCTCGTAGCTCATGAGAGCTCGTCTGCGTGATACTCGCCCTCCTCTGCAAAACAATATCTGCAGGCAAGGTTGCAGTCGTGCGCTATGTGAAGGCAAAGTGCCTTTACAACTGTCTGGCGCTTCTTGAAATCTATGATACGTTCTTTGTATGTATCTTCTGTGAAGAGCTCTTCATTATCCTTAAGCTCATTTACTTCCTGTATTGCTTCTTCTATCTCCGTCTGTGGATACCTGTCCACAAGCTTTTCAATAATCTCCTTAGCTGAGTTGTCCTCAAACAGCTCAATAACGTCATATGTGACATCATCCACCACATGGATTGCGCCACTGTTGACATCTAAGACAATATTATAGCCGTTGTTCTTGTACTGATGAACCACTACAATATTCCTCTCTTTCTATACACATTTTAAAATTACACTGCGAAAAGAGTGTGCACCTATCAGCGCACACTCTTTAAATCCGCTTCACCTATGACTATTTGTACTGCTCACAAGTCTGGTTTCCAACTGTACAAGATGTCTTGCAAGCTGACTGGCATGATGTCTGGCACTCGCCACATCCGCCCTTTTTAACAGTGTTCTGTAATTTTCTTGTATTTAATGTCTTTACGTGTTTCATTTTTATCTCCTTTTCATTTAACGATGTCTCATTGACACATCATATTTGCTTTCAACATTATATCACAGCATTATCAATATGAAAAGTCCTTTTTTAGCGAAAAACAAGCGCTGAAAACATTACCAGAAGGAGTATTATCAAAAGCTCGAATATATTTTTTGATTCACCTATATCTATGACCACTGTTGCTATCACATACGTTATCCAGTATGCTACGACCGTCACCCTGATAAAACGTCTGCGGTGAAAGCAGCATTTGAGCAAAAATCCGCACACAAGCCCCACCACTATATTGACCGCCATGGCAAGTGCAAACTTTATCCACTCCGCCATGTCGACAAAGCACTGTACTATGGAAAGTATGATAAGGCACAAAAGCGCCGTAAGATGCATGATACATATTGTTATCACAGGACCTTTGATTTTTCTCCACATAAAAACGCCTCCACACATCATATATATGTGCAAAGGGCGGTAATTATTCATGTATGAAATTCATTCGTGATTACAGCTCACAGTTATTAACTGTTCTAGGGAATGGGATAACGTCACGGATATTGCCCATGCCGGTAAGATACATTACGCATCTCTCAAAGCCCAATCCAAAGCCCGCGTGTCTTGCAGAGCCGTATTTTCTTAAGTCAAGGTAGAACTTGTAGTCATCCTCTGAAAGTCCAAGCTCATTTATTCTGGCAAGGAGCTTGTCGTAGTCATCCTCTCTCTGGCTTCCACCGATGATTTCTCCGATTCCCGGTACAAGACAGTCAACTGCTGCAACGGTCTTTCCGTCGTCATTCAGCTTCATGTAGAAGGCCTTTATCTCCTTCGGATAATCTGTGACAAATACAGGGCGCTTGTAAATCTGCTCTGTAAGGTATCTCTCATGCTCTGTCTGTAAATCACAGCCCCATGATACCTTGTAATCAAACTTGTCATTGTGCTTTGAAAGGATGTCGATAGCCTCTGTGTATGTCACACGGGCAAAATCATTTTCAACAACATTTCTTAATCTGTCAAGGAGTCCCTTGTCCACGAAATTGTTGAAAAATGCCATCTCCTCAGGTGCATTTTCAAGCACATAGCTGATAACATACTTGAGCATGCTCTCTGCAAGCATCATATCATCTCAAGGTCTGCAAAAGCAATCTCAGGCTCAATCATCCAGAACTCTGCCGCATGACGTGTGGTGTTTGAATTCTCCGCACGGAAGGTAGGTCCGAAGGTGTAGATATTCTTGAATGCCATAGCATATGTCTCGCCGTTTAACTGTCCTGAAACAGTAAGGTTGGTAGGCTTATTAAAGAAATCCTTTGAGAAATCCACCTTTCCATCCTCTGTCATAGGGAGATTGTTCAAATCAAGTGTGGTCACCTGGAACATCTCTCCTGCACCCTCACAGTCACTTCCTGTGATAAGCGGTGTGTGCACGTACACAAAATCCCTCTCCTGGAAGAATTTGTGAATAGCATATGCGCAGAGTGAGCGCACTCTGAAAACTGCCTCAAAAGTATTGGTACGAGGTCTTAAGTGTGAGATTGTACGAAGATACTCAAATGTATGTCTCTTCTTCTGCAGAGGATAATCCGGTGTGGATGCACCCTCAACAGTCACCTCTGCGGCCTGAATCTCAAATGGCTGCTTTGCATCCGGAGTGAGCACAAGTGTACCCCTTACGATAATTGCAGCTCCGACATTGATCTTGCCAACCTCATCATAGTTGTCTAAGCCATTTCCGTATACAATCTGGATTGGCTCAAAAAATGTACCGTCGTTTACCACGATAAATCCAAAGTTCTTTGAATTACGATTGCTTCTGACCCATCCTCCGATAGTCACCTCTTTGTCAGCGAATTTGTCCTTGTTGCGGAAAATCTCGCGTATGTTTGTAAGTTCCATTATCTAATCCTCCATTTAAGCTGCCTGCGCATCACCACAGACAGCATATTTATCGTTATTATTCGGCATCCGCGCTGCCACTTGAAGTATCCGGCGCTGCACTGCCATCCTCAAATGTCACATTTGCTTTCTCTGTGACTGTATCAATAGCCTTGTTTACAAGGTACTGGTTCTTAAGGTATGTCTTTCCCTCATCCTTGTGTCCGCTTCCAAAATACTTGTATACCTCAGAAGACTTGCTGAACTGACCATTGCTGGCTGATACGATGTAATCCACATAGCTGTTGAAGGCATCATCATCCATCTTGATATTTTCCTTCTCAGCTATAAGCCCAAAGATGAACTCTGTCTTTATCTGGTCTGTCAGATTCTCCTTCCACTTTTCTGTGGCCTGATCCACTGTCATGTTGTAGTTGGACTTTAAATATTTCTTAAGTGTCTGTCCATCCTTGACATTTTCTTTGGTAAATGAAGCAATATACTCATTGAGTCTGGCCTGTAGATACTCATCAGGAATCTCGACTGTGCTGTTGTCAATCATGTAGCTCTTTATCTTGTCTACCTCAGCGCTGTAGAGCTGCTGCTTCAAATCCTTCTCAATCTGTGTGGTAAGCTGGGCATTTGTTGTCACTCCGGCCTTTCCAAACACTGTGTTGACCTGCTCGTCAGTCATATCAGCAAGTGCAACAGGATCTGCTGAGTAAATGCCCTTTACTGTATACTCAAATGTAACTGTCTGTCCGTTTAAGTCGTCATTGCCATAATCCTCAGGAAATGTCACGTCACCCTTAACCTTGTCACCCACCTTGGCTCCGATTATAGCTTTGTAAATCCATCAATAAAGGATGAACCGCCGACCTGGCTGTTATTTGTCACATCAAGCATCACATCTGTAGCTGAGCCACCATCAAATGCTTTGCCATCCTTATATCCTGTGTAATCAACCTTGACATAATCGCCATCTGCAACTGTATCACGATCTGTAACCTGCTTGTACGCATCTGCACCATATGACTGAAGCACATTGGTCAGATATTTCTGCTTTGCTGTATCGTTTATCTCATAATCGTTTGAGACTGTAATTGCAATACCTGAATAGTCTGCAAGCTTTGTAACCTGCTTTGCGTAGTCTATGTCAAACTGTCCGCTTCGCATCGTCTCGCTGCCGGCCTCGGTGCCAGACTCTGTTGCGCTCTTTGAGCCACCCTTTTTGCTCTTGCCGCTTATCACAGCAACAAGCGCAATAATTACCACGATAAGTGCAATCACAATCACTGCTATGACTGCTTCTTACCTGTATTCTTTTTCTCACTCATTGGAATCCTCCTGAAATCTGTAAGTCATGTTATTTATATGTACAATGCCCTGCCACGGCAAAAACGCATCCGCAAAACACTATACCTGTCTACAATATCACATATCAGGTTAAATTACAACGAGTGAAATTTTCTTTATCTTTGCAAACACCGGAGGAGTATGCATCCTAAGCCTACTGTCACCCTGGCATTCTTTTGCAGCCTTACCGGCTTAAGCAGATGTGTCACAAACCTGATATCATCCGGGAAAACATCGCTTGTATATGTATGAACGCCGTTTTCATCCTCCACATCCATAAACAGCTCGACCTCGACACCTGTTGTATTGGTTCCTCTATAGTCAACCGCTGCTATATACTCACCGGTATATTCAATATCCACCGTCTGGCTTATCGAATAGTCAAAATTGGCATCTGAAGAGATAAACACTCCATCCTTACCCAGTGTATACTGTCCTTCTTCGAGGCTTGTCTCAATCTGCCAATTATTAAATCCATCCTTAAATTCAGGATTTGAGATTAGATTTCCATGAATCATAAGAAGCTTCATGAAATCCTCAACCTCCGGTGTTTCTTCATACTCATAAAGTGATTCAATATACTTATCAAGCTCTTTAATCGGCGGATTTTTCGGATTAAAGTCCCTGATTGCATCCCAGCCCGGCAAAGCCTGCCATGCTCGTCAAACATGCCCATATTCTCAAACCAGGTTCCCATGCCTTTACCAGGCACACCGACAGGCTCCCAGTAGTATACACCTGTCTTTCCGGTATCCTTTGACACCTCTGCTGCTATCTGCATGATTATTTCAAGAGACTTCTTCTGCTCTGCGCTGCCTGCATCAAGCCTGCAGTCTCCATAAGTTCCTTCGAGATATGATCTCCCTTGCAATGCCTCCACGGATGAGCTGTCTCCACAATATAAACCGGCAGATTATATAATTTTATGAGCCTGCTCATAGTATCCTTCAAATCCATGAAGGTACCATGCCAGAACGAATAAAAGGAAAGGCCAATCGCGTCAATCGGCAGCATGCCCGCATTAAACATAGAATCAAACCAAGGCATAATACAGTTATATCTGCCTCCCTGATCCAGATGAATCATGACCTTTGTCTCCGGGAGCAGCTCCCTGACAGCTCTGATTCCCTCATTTACAAGCGCAGCCAGCTGCCTGTACTGTGGCACTGCACCATCCGGAAACAGCATACCACTCCTTATTTCATTGCCAATCTGAACCATATCCGGCGCACAATCCATGATTTTTAATCTGTATAGCACATCATATGTGTACTTGTGCACTGCTCCTTCAGCTCATCAAAGCTTAAATTCTTCCACGCATCAGGCTTATTCTGCTGTCCCGGATCTGCCCAGTAATCTGAATAATGAAAATCAAGCAGAAAATGCATTTTGTATTTTTTAATGACATGAGCCATCTCGAGAACATATGTAAGACTGCAATACCCCTTAGACTCCGGCACTTATCAGCTCATTCCATATGCGCAGACGGACTGAATTTACATTATTCAGCTTTAAAAAATCAAATACCCTGCACACAATGACCTTCCCTGTCCATTATTTGTATATTATTGTCAACCATCATAGGAC
>ENA-OQAZ01001010-OQAZ01001010.1-human-gut-metagenome-genome-assembly--contig:-NODE-1010-length-14626-cov-1.789986_pt1 | contig 14626 bp, 24 predicted proteins | sample MGYA00242737_ERZ504531 | MGnify/ENA primary metagenome ERZ504531 (study PRJEB26092, sample SAMD00036244) | human gut metagenome | host: Homo sapiens | study: EMG produced TPA metagenomics assembly of...
TACGGAATGACCATTCTTGTCCTGGCTGCCAGCATTCCCTTTTTGTTCATCTCATCGAGAAGGATCGGGATACTGGCTGCGGAAGTGTTGCCGTACTGCTCCATATTCATCGGGAACTTTTCTTCCGGCACCCCAAGCCGCTTTGCCACGGACTGAATGATTCTGCTATTAGCTGATGAAGAATAAACCAGTCGATTGTTTCTATCTGAGTTTCGGTCTTTTCTGTTACCTGTCGGATACATTCCGGGACCTTTTTCACTGCAAATCGAAAGACTTCCTGTCCGTTCATCTGAATATATTCAGTTTCAGAATCATTCTCTTTCCATGGATTCTCTATTTTCCTTCCCGGGCAGGTAAGTACTTCACCGCTCACGCCATCCGACCACTGAACAAACCCTTCCATTCCATGATCTGCCGCCGTTACCACCGCCGCTCCGGCACCATCCCCGAACAGGACACAGGTGGAACGGTCGTTCCAGTCGATCAGTTTAGACAGCACTTCCACGCCCACCAGCAGGATATTTTTATAAATCCCGGCACAGATATACGCATGTGCGGTATGCAGGGCAAATAAAAAACCGGAACATGCCGCACTCAGATCAAACGCCGCCGCGTTCGTAGCATGGATGGCTTTCTGCACCAGACATGCAGTACTGGGAAACTGAAAATCACTGCTGCACGTTGCCACCAGGATCAGATCAATCTCCGATCCGTCCATCCCTGCATCTTTTAATGCTTCCTCTGCCGCAGCTGCTGCCATATCTACTCCACTTTCGTTGGTAGCAATTCGTCGATTTCGAATCCCCGTCCGGGAAGCGATCCACTCATCACTGGTATCCACCAGCTTTGCCAGATCATCATTGGTCACCACATATTCCGGCAGATAACTTCCTGTTCCTATAATTTTCGTTGTCATATATGTTCCTCTTCTTCGCTTTTATTTTGAATTTCAAATTATTATCTTTTCAAAGTATATGTCATCTTTTCATTTTTGTCAAGCTACATAAGCAATAGAACTGTGGCTGAAATGCACTGCAATAAAAAAGACCGCCGCATCGCTCTGCTCTCGCAGAACAATACCGGCCATCTTCTTTCTTCATTTTTGGGTAGATACCCCTCTCTCCGGCTTACATAGGTGGATCCGCTTCCGCCGAATCTGCCTTTATTTTTCAGATACACATGTTTGATATACCAGAGGGTCTTTTCCTCCCCTTTCACTGCCAGCATCCGCAGCAGATATTCAATCTGTGCGCTGGTATCCGGATGAATGAACCACAGTCGGTCTTTTCCTTTCAGAAAATATTCCAGCGGTGAGGCATCTGTATAGGTTTCCGGGTGATAGTCCGTGATGCGCTGATCCGATCCATGATCATCTCGGCGATATATTTTCTTGGCATCGGCATACCTGCAAGTACATGCTCCGCTCCGATTCCGTAATCTACCCAATATTCAAATGATGTTTGTTTCTTCCTTTGTGATGCAGCCAGGAAGTAGATACTCCGGTGGCTTCTCTCTCTGCATTGTTGGGGCTTCTGGTTCCCTGATAGTATTTTGCTCCCACCATGAACTCGGTAGGAGAATATTTCGACAGATCATGCAAAAATCCCTGCTTATACAATCCCACCTTAAAACAATACTTCATAACCAGAAATTTATGGGATGTGATCGTCTTAAAATGTCCCCATGCGTTCATATTACTTATCTCCCTGTTTTTCTAAGATTTTGTGGGCAAAAAGTATTTTGCTCACTTACTCACATTTTTGATGAGTACGAAGGCAGAAACCTTCCTGCCGGCAAGCTTGCGTCAGGCTTTTTGCCCCCGGTTCTCTGGCATCCCCTAGTAATACCAGTATCGTCCGCGGTTTTACATAGATTGATTTCTTCTCTTCCAACAGCAGTTCCTCTCCTTTCGGGCAGACACTGTTTTTTTTCGAAGAATCAATCGCCAGATACCATCGCATCCCCTCCGGGATATCCGGCAGGGCAAATTTGTGTTCATTCCAGTGCATGTTGTAGATCACATAGATAAACACATCTTCTTTCCCTGTCATCTCTTTTGCATAACCACCACAGTACAGAATCCCGATCTGCCGGCTGCTGCTCTCCGTGTCTGCAAACCAGGCGCGTTCCGAATGATAGGAGATTTCCGGCCAGCCAGGGATTTGTAATCGGTCGGGCGTAGCTCCTGTGGCATATGCAGGATCGGATGATCTTTTCGAAAACGGATCAGATCCTTTACAAACCCGGTAAACTGGCTGTAAGATCTGCCCTTTTCCAGTCTATCCATCCGATTTCATTGTCCTGACAATATGCATTGTTATTACCCATCTGGCTGTTTTCCAGTTCGTCACCTCCGTATAACAACGGAGTCCCCTGTGACAAAAACAACAGCAGCATGGCATTCCTCATCTGTCTTCTTCGAAGTTCCAGAATCGACGTTTTTCTTGTCGGGCCTTCCACACCACAGTTCCAGCTGTAATTATACGCACTGCCGTCCCGGTTTTCCTCACCGTTCTCCATATTATGACGGGTATCATAACTGGTCATATCTGCCAGGGTAAAACCATCGTGGTTTGCCAGATAATGAACCTCACCGTGATCCTGAGGATTTTCTCTGGTGTAATATAAGAATCCATTCACCTGATCCTCATCACCTCTGAGAAAACGGCGCATCACGCTCTGGAATCCGCTGTGACAGGCTGCCAGACGTTTTTTTCCGCCCAGTTTTCTTGCGATTCCACCCATATCATAGCCACAGCCGATCAGTTTCACATCCGCAAGTACTGCATCTCTTGCCAAAAGTTCCATCCAGACACCATCACCCATCAGGACAAATCCATCCACCCGGTATTCCATCCGCCAGAACCGCAGTACTTCCAACACCGTCTGTGGATCCGTCTCCACCGGAAAATAAAAATCCATCAGATACTCGATGCCAGCCTCATGAAGAGCGCTGAAAAAGCTTTTTAGCTCCTTCTCCGGCTGATTACTCTTACAGTAAGATGCCTTCGGAGCAAAATAATTTCCTTTCGTATATCCCCAGTAATTAAGTTTTTCTTCCTGATACCGTATCGTTTTATCATACCCATACCGGTCCTTTTCGCCGGTTTTTGACGGATATTCTTCAAAATCATACGACGGCATCAGTTCCAGCGAGGTAATCCCCAGTTCTTTCCAGTACGGGATCTTCTCCGCAAGTCCCTGAAACGTTCCCTTCGCCCGCACCCCGGAGGTCTTCTGCATCGTGTAGCCTCTCGGATGAACCTTATAAATCACCATATTTTCATAGGGAATCGGTTCCGCAAGGGGCATCACTTCGTATCCTCTCAGCACTTTTGCCGAGGTCATCACTTCCCCTTCCACTTTTTCGCCAAAACACGGTTCCCCCGTCACCAGTCTTGCCGCAGGATCAGTAAATGTTATCTCTCCCTGCCGGTACCGATACTCATACTGGTGCAGCCCCGGTTTTTCGACCATCACGCATACCGTCTGCCGGTGCGATAAGTCTCATCCAGCAAGATACGCTGTTCTTCTCTCCCGTCCCTATAAAACAGAAGTTCCGGTGATTCTCCTGTTCTGGTATCCACAGCAAAATTATACCGGTTTCCTTTTCCGGTCACTCCCGGACGGGATGGATCACCCGGACTGATCTTCCAGGGTTTTCTTTCTGTCCCCATCTTTTTCCCCCTCTATAAACAAATATCCAGTTCTACCGGACAATGATCGGATCCAAAAATCTCTGTGTGGATCTTCGCATCTTCCAGCCGGTCTTTCAGGCTTTCGGACACACAGAAATAGTCGATCCGCCATCCTGCATTCTTTTCTCTCGCTTTGAATCGATAAGACCACCAGGAGTAGATTCCTTCCTGCTCCGGGTAAAAATAACGAAAAGTATCGATGAAACCGGATTCCAGGACTCTTGAGAATTTTGTGCGCTCTTCATCGGTGAATCCGGCATTTTTCCGATTGGTTTTCGGGTTCTTTAAGTCTCGCTCACAGTGTGCAACATTAAGGTCACCGCAAAAAATAACAGGTTTCTCTTTCTCCAGCCCTTTCAGATACGCAAGAAAATCATCTTCCCATTGCATCCGGTAAGGAAGCCTGGCCAGTTCGTTCTGAGAATTTGGTGTGTATACGGTCACCATGAAAAAATCCGGGTATTCCAGTGTAATCACCCTACCCTCCTGGTCATGTTCCTCGATGTTGATTCCATATCGCACAGACAGCGGCTCCTGCTTTGTGAAAATCGCCGTACCTGAATATCCCTTTTTCACTGCATAATTCCAGTACTGATAATATCCCGGAAGTTCCAGCTCAATCTGTCCTTCCCTGCAGTTTACTCTCCTGAATACAGAAAATGTCCGCATCCAATTCCTGAAATCGTTCCTTGAATCCTTTCGTCACACAGGCCCGCAGCCCATTTACATTCCATGATATCAGTTTCAAACATCTGTCCTCCTGTTTTGTCAAGTCTGGTTTTATTATAACACACAAAAGCTGTCCAGTGAAGCATCCGATGGTCCGTGAAAATGAAGTCCTTTTTTTCTGTATTCTTCCATATATTCCCAGATTTCCTCCGTCACCAGTTCTCCCGGATTGACCAGTGGTATTCCCGGCGGATACGGAATCAATGCTTCTGCCGCAATCTTTCCTTTTGCTTCCCGCCAGGGAATCCGTTTCTTTTCTTTAAAAAAAGCCTGTCGCGGGGTATCGATCATCGGTGGAATCGGTGGAATCAGACGTGTCTCCACATTCGCGGCATCCCCACTGGTGTTTCCTGTCATTTTCCTGCTGATGTCTTCCAGTGCCTCCACCAGCTGCCTCATATCACTCTCTTCATTGGCATATGTTACAACAGCAACCACATATCGATCATCTGCCAGTTCCATACCGATCTTGTATTTCTCATAAAGGCGGTCTGCCAGCTGATAACCGGAAAGTCCAAGATCCGAAGCAGAGATCACCAGACGCACCAGATCCAGGTCATAGATAGCTTTTCCGCGAGATGCTTCTCCCACACAGGTAATTCCCGGAATCTTTTTCATTGCTTCTCTTGCCATCTGTGCCAGTGCCAGACCTCGTTGCAGCATCTCTTCCCCGTGAAGAGCCAGCTCATACCGGGCCGCATCCAGGGATGTCATCAGAAGATAGGACGGACTGGTACTCTGCACCATATGCAGACAGGTTTCCAGTCTTCCAAGATCCACCCGGTCACTTCCCACATGCAACAGGGAACTCTGGGTCAGAGATCCCGTCACCTTATGCATGCTCTGTGCGCACATATCAGCATCCTGAAGAATCGCTCCCCGGGGAAGTGTCTCCGTAGCTGTCCCTTCTTTCTGAAAATACAGATGACCTCCATGTGCCTCATCCACCAAAAGCAACGCCCCGTGTCTGTGGCAGATATCGGCAATAGCACGGATATTGCTGCACACACCATAATAGGTTGGACTTACCAGAAAAACAGCCTTACAGTCCGGATATTGTCGGAATCCCTCTTCCACAGTCTCCGGATCCAAACTTCCCCAAAGGCCGGTGACCGGATCCTGCTTCGGCATCAGATAAACCGGAACCGCCCCACTAAGCGTCAGCCCCATCAGTACGGATTTGTGGGCATTTCTTGCTACCATGATCTTCTCGCCCTCTTTTACTGAGCAAGCACCATCGCTTCATTTCCACAGGTTGTTCCATTGACCAGAAAATACGTTTTTTTTGCCTGAAATACTTTCGCTGCCAGCTCCTGGGCCTCCCGGATCACGCCTTCCGGTTCATGCAGATCATCCAGTCCCTCTGCCTCTCGTCAGATCAAACCGGAAGATGCCATCTCCTGTCCACTGTCGCCAGCGGGGACTGATTCCCTTTTCGTATCGATGCCCTGGAATCTTAAAATATACCGGTCTGTTTGTTGTATAATCAACAATCGCATCCAGTAATGGTGTTTTTCTTTGTTCCATATTGTTCTCCTGCTCTTTTCTCACTGACTTTCTGTCCTATATCAACAGTCGTCCTTTTTTCTCATGCAATCATAACCTTTAACTCTTTGATAACATAATCAAAATTGGTCCACCGAACCAATTATTAATATGCAACGCAATAAAGAAAGAGCTCTCGCATCATTATCTTCTGCGACAGCCCTTTCTTATATTCCTTATGCATATCAGCACAATTATTCTTTATTATTTTACCAGTCTTGTCCAGCCGTATTTGTCTTCTTCTTTACCCCACTGGATGCCTGTCAGATAATCATACAGTTTCTGAGTCAGTTCACCAATCTTGAAGTTATTAATTGTGATTTCTTCTCCTTTGTAAACCAGTGCGCCTACAGGGGAGATAACTGCTGCTGTACCGGTTCCGTATACTTCTTCCAGTCTTCCGTCTCTTCCGGCCTGCATAAGATCATCTACAGACAGATGCGTTTCATTTACTTTGTATCCCCAGTCTTTCAGAATATGAATGATGGAATCTCTGGTTACACCAGGAAGTACTGTTCCTTCGATCGGAGCTGTGTAGATTTCGCCGTCGATCTTGAACATAATGTTCATTGCACCAACTTCTTCTACATATTTTCTTTCACGGCCATCCAGCACAGTACCTGAGAGCAACCATATTTTTCAGCTTTTACCTGACCGATAATAGATCCTGCATAGTTACCGCCACATTTTGTAAATCCGGTACCACCCTGTACGGCACGAACATATTCATCTTCAACCATGATCTTAACCGGAGCCAGACCTTCTGCATAGTAAGCACCTACAGGAGAAAGGATGATTACGAACTTATATGCTTTTGATTTGTGTACGCCCAGAGAAGACTCACATGCAAATGCAAACGGACGGATGTACAGAGAAGTTTCCGGTTCAGACGGAACCCAGTCTTCTTCTGCTTTTACCAGTGCGTTTACGGCTTCGATAAACATATCTTCCGGAATAGTTGCCATACACAGACGTTCATTGGAATTGATCATACGACGTGCATTCATCTCGGGACGGAATAACTGGATCTGGCCATCTGCTCTTCTGTATGCTTTCAGTCCCTCAAATGTTTCCTGTGCATAATGTAAAACTACAGTAGCCGGATTCATCTCAATTGGTCCGTACGGACGAATGGTTGCGTCATGCCAGCCAATTCCTTCATCATAGTCCATAGTGAACATGTAATCAGCGAAATATTTGCCGAAACCAAGTTTCTTCTGATCCGGTTTTTCCTGCAGTTCTTCTCTTTTAATAAATTTGATATCCATAATATCTCTCCTCCTGCTTTTCTCGAATGTATTTTTACATTCTTACATTCTGCCGGAGCCAGTCTGCTTCGACAACATATGTTAAGTATAAAACTACATTTTTCTCCCGTCAATAGAAAATCCGTTGCTTTTTATGATTTCTTCTGTTAAAGTATACATAGATATATCTGTTCTTTCTGCAATCTTTATGCTGATACAGAACAGCTACCATATTAAGAAAGAGTGAGGTTTTATTATTATGAGTGATCTGGAAAACAGCGCATGCACCGGTTCCTGCGATACCTGCGGATCCGACTGCAACCTTGATTTATCCAACCCGAATGCAACCGTAACCCTGACCCTGGACGATGACAGTGAACTGGTCTGTGCCGTCCTGACCATCTTCCCTGCCGGCGAGCATAAATATATTGCTCTGCTGCCATTAGATGAGAACGGCGAAAACCAGGACGGTGAAGTATTCTTATACCGTTTCTTCCAGGAAGAAGGTCAGCAGCCAACTCTCGAGAACATCGAAGACGATGACGAATATGAAATCGCTGCCGATGCTTTCGACGAACTGTTAGACAGTGCTGAATATGACGAAGTGGTTGACGGTAAAGAACTGTAAGAAACACCACCGGTCACAGACTTTGGTTTGTGACCGCATAAAAATCCCGTACATGACAGAATCGTTTATCGATTTTTTGTCATGTACGGGATTTTTCTTTTTGTTCCGTTCGTCTCAGATAACTGTCAGTCTTTACCTTCTACTTTTTCACCGTAGACATAATAGTGTACCCACTCTCCAAGATTCACGGCATGATCGCCAATACGTTCCATATATTTTGCAATCATCAGTACGTCCAGTTCACTGCCGGAACTATTTGGATTTTTTGCAATTTCTTCCATCAGTTCCATTTTAATCTCTTCAAAAAGCCGATCCACCTGATCGTCCGTGGCAATCACTTCTGCTGCCAGCTTGTCATCCTTGCGTACAAACGCATTAACACTGTCATTGACCATCTTGGATGCAATTTTACCCATATGAAAAATCTTCGGGTGCACTTCCAGCTGAAAATCTGTCAGATGCCTGGATACATCTGCGATATCTGCTGTCTGATCTCCGATCCGTTCCATATCCGCGATCATGCGAAGTGCGGAAGAGATACTTCTCAGATCCCCGGATACCGGCTGCTGGCGAAGCAGCAGTGTCATACACATGGCTTCGATATCCCTTTCTTTTTGATCGATCTTCTGTTCAATCTTATGTACACTGACCGCAATCTCCTCGTCTTTTTCCCGGAGTGCTTTCATCACCAGTGACATGGCCTCCTCACAGAGGTCACCCATCTCAATCAATTCTCCATTCAGCTTAAGCAGCTGCTCCTGATATGCCTGTCTTGCCATCAGCCAAACCTCCCTGTGATATAATCATCTGTCCGTTTATCTTGCGGTTTTGAAAATATGGTTTCTGTATCATTCATCTCCACCATCTCTCCCAGAAGGAAAAATGCGGTTTTGTCTGAGATTCTGGCTGCCTGCTGCATATTATGAGTAACCATAACAATAGTATACTGGTTTTTCAGTTCCAGTGCCAGATCCTCGATTTTCGTAGTAGAAATCGGATCAAGCGCACTGGTCGGCTCATCCATCAGAAGGACTTCCGGCTGTACCGCCAGCGCTCTGGCGATACACAGTCTCTGCTGCTGTCCACCGGACATACCAAGTGCACTCTTTTTCAGCCGGTCTTTTGTCTCATCCAGATTGCCGCCTTTTTCAGAGAATCTTCCACAATCGCATCCAGTTCGCTTTTTTTACGGATTCCGTGGGTTCTCGGTCCATAGGCAACATTATCATAGATACTCATAGGAAACGGATTCGGCTTCTGGAATACCATGCCTACCCGTTTTCTCAGCAGATTGACATTTTTCATCTGGTTGATCGGTTCACCGTCCAGAAGCAGTGTTCCGGTGATCTTACATCCTTCTACCAGATCATTCATTCGGTTTAAGGACTTTAACAATGTGGATTTTCCGCATCCGGAAGGTCCGATAAATGCAGTAATCTCTTTTTCCGGGATATGCATGGAAATCTTTTTCAGTGCCTGAAAATCCCCGTAAAACAAATCCAGATCTTTTATCGTAAATTTATCTTTCTCCATTTTCTTACCTCTTTGTCAGTTTTTTCGCGATCCAGCCGGAACCGGCATTGATCAGAAGTACTACTACCAGGAGTACCACTGCCGTTGCATATGCCTGTTTCATATACAGTCCCTCGGACAACAATGCGTACATATGAACAGCCAGCGTTCTTCCCGAACTCATCAGTCCAGGTACTTTTGCGATAGTACCTGCTGTATACATCAGTGCTGCCGTCTCTCCTACCACACGGCCGATACCCAGAATCACACCTGATACGATACCCGGTACCGCAGAAGGAAGAATGATGCGGAAGATTGTCCGCAGTCTTCCCGCTCCCAGACCAAAACTTCCCTCACGAAAGGAATCCGGTACTGCTTTCAGTGCTTCTTCTGTAGTTCGAAGAATCAAAGGCAGGATCATAATCGCCAGAGTAAGCGCACCTCCCAGGAAGGTATAACCCCATCTGAATGTTGTTGCAAATAACAGATAACCGAACAGACCATAGACGATCGATGGAATTCCGGAAAGCGTTTCCGCTGTGATCCTTACGAGTTTTACCAGTTTGCTTCCTCTTTTTGCGTATTCCACCAGATAAATAGCTGCGCCGATACCCACCGGAACTGCGATCAGTAATACCAGAAGTACCATCAGAACGGTGTTGATGATTGCCGGCATCATGGATACATTCTCTGTATTATATTCCCAGGCAAACATCTCCGGTGAAAGGTTCGGTATTCCACGAATGAGGATATACCTACGATACAGACTGTGATTCCCACGGTAAGAAATGTGGCAATCCACATCAGAAACCGCAGCACCAGAGAAAATGGCTGTTCTTTGTAACTTTCCAGCTGACCTTTTATCTTTTCCATCACTGTCCGCTCCTCCTTTGCAGTGCACTGCAGCACAGATTAATGATCAGGATCAGTACAAATAACACTACTGCCGTTGCAATCAGTGCTTCTCTGTGAAGATCCGTCGCATATCCCATCTCCATAACGATGTTGGAAGTAAGGGTTCGAACACCCATAGCCAGGTTTCCCGGTATCACCGGCTGATTTCCTGCTACCATGATCACCGCCATCGTCTCGCCGATGCACGACCGATACCAAGAACCACACCGGCAAGAATTCCTGACTTTGCTCCCGGAAGTACTGCAAAGAACACACTTCGTTCCCGTGTGGCGCCAAGAGCTAGGGCTCCTTCATAATAGGAGTCCGGAACCGCACGGATACTGCTTTCTGCACACCGATCACGGTGGGCAGAATCATAATTCCCAGCAGTATCGATGCTGTCAGAACACTTTTTTCCGCTTCCTCCATGAGTTTTGCATGATCGGAACAATTACTACCAGACCAAAGAATCCGTAGACGATCGATGGGATTCCTGCCATCAGTTCCACTGCCGGTTTGAGAATTTTATATAATTTCTCGTTACAGAACTTTGCCAGATATACCGATGCGAAAAAAGCAATCGGAACACCGATAATAATTGCTCCTGCGGTTACATAGATACTACCCACAATCATCGGCAGGATGCCGAAAATATTGTTCATGGGTTTCCATTTTTTCTCCCAACAGAAAATTCAATGGTCCAATCTTTGCGATTGCAGGAATTCCGTTTGCAAACATAAAGATGCAGATCAATACAACTGCCGCGATTGACACACATGCTGTCAGGATGAAAACACATTTCATAATGAATTCTCTTGCTTCCTTCATGTTACTCCTTCTTTCAGAGAAAAACTGTTCCGTCTTTCACTTTTCTATGGAATACGGAACAGTTTCTTTTCTGTTTCTGATCATTTACTGTACGTCTGCCCAGTCCTGCGTTTCTCCTGTGAAGATAGACATTACCTGATCACTGGTCAGCTCATCTACCGGGTTCTGTTTGTTCACGATAACTGCGATTCCATCCAGAGCGATCGGTGTTGCGGTTACACCCTGAGAAGTCTCTGTATCCTTCAGTTCTCTGGATGCCATTCCGATATCGCAGATTCCGTCGATGGCAGAAGTAACACCTGTGTAGAATCGTTCTGCTGTACTTCGATTTCCACATCTGCATTCAGTTTTTTATAGCTCTCAGCCAGTTTTTCCATAACAGGTGTGACAGAAGAAGATCCTGCAACAGTTACTTTACCGGAAAGACCTGCTGCTTCATATGCACCTTCATTGCCCTGGCTGATATATCCGTTATCTTCAACTACTTTCTGTCCGTCTTCGCTCATGATATATTTTACAAAATCAGCTGCCACCTCACTCAAATCATCTTTTGTTACAATATTAAACGGACGGGAAATTTTGTAAGAACCATCTTTTACAGTATCTACAGAAGCTTTTGCACCGTCGATTTTTAATGCTTTTACGCTGTCATCCAGAGATCCCAGAGATACATAACCGATTGCATATTCATTACCTGCAACTGTCGTCATCATAACAGAAGTACTGTTGGTGATTTCTGCTGTATCTGTGGTGTTATCAATTTTATTTCCATCGGTATCTTTTGTCTCGATACCGAACAGTTCGATGAAAGCTCCTCTTGTTCCGGATCCTTCCTCTCTGGATATCGGACTGATCAGTCCCGAGAAATCTCCTCCCTTACTGTCTTCAGCTGCCGGAGTGTCTGTTGCTGCTGTATCTGTGTTTTCAGACTCCTGTGTTGTATCTGTACCGGTTGTAGTATTGCTGCTTCCACATCCTGTAAAGATCATTGCGGATACTGCAACTGCTGTTCCCATTACTGCCCATGTTTTTTTCATAATAAAATTTCCTCCTAGTCATAACCATTCTTTTTTCGTAACTGTTCAGTACCTTCACAGTTACGAGCCATAATGCATAAAAAATCACCTTCGGTGATGGCATTTTGGCTTGTATGTCTCGGGATTTTGACATATTCATGTCAAAACACCTCGCGGGACAGTGGCTACTGAATAGTTACCTTTTTTCTTTATTTATCTGACAAAGAGAGTATAGAAAATCTATGTTAAAACCGAAAGCTGTCTTCCGTAAAATAAGCGTTAAATAAACCGGGACTTTGTAAAGTGATTTTACATACGCTTCCCCTTTCGGATCCGGTACACACAAAAAAAAGACAAGGATGTGTAAAAGAATTACACATCCTTGTCTTTATCATCACCGATATCCTCGTATTTCAGATCTTCCGCATATTCCAGTCTTCCGATATAGGTAGTATGGATAAACATTGCCGGTAACAGGACACTCGTGATCACACTGACACAGCATCTCTGATGCTGTGTCCATCCCATAAAAGCACCAGATAATTTACCATGCCGTTAAAAAAGCCCAAACCGAACAATATGAGCCCCGTAGTCATCAGGAATCGTAGTCTTCGTGGATTCTCCCGGAAGATCACTCCCAGAATACCTACTATCAACAGACATACTCCATAGCTTCCGTAGATAATACACAGTACATTGGCCCTGTGCATCTGCGCCGGTGCAGTCGGTATATATCTGAGACCCAGACTCAGATACTGCACAAAATAAATACTGATATCCATAGCTCCTTTAAACATAAGAAGAAAAGAAGCTAAAAAAAGCCAGTTTCTCGCTTTCATCTTTCCTATCCCTTATTTTCCGGTGGTACTTCCGAAACCACCATTTCTCACTCCATCTGCATCGTCGTCTTCCGTGATTCCGTACTGCATGAAGATTCCCTGTACCATTCCTTCACTCTGTCCAACTTCCAGCGTTTTTCCTTCTTTGCTGTCATTGGTCAGCTTCATGAACATATGCCCTTCATTATCCGAATAAAAATAATCACTGTCAATGATTCCCACGGTGTTATTCAACTGCAGGCGATACTTGAAGCCAAGACCGCTTCGCGGATACAGGCACAGCACCCAGTCTTCTGCCATCTCCACCCGGACACCGGTAGGAATCTTTACCATATCTCCCGGCGCCAGTGTAAAGCTGACCGGTGCAAAAAAATCATATCCGGCACTTCCTCTGGTGGCACGTTTTGGCAGTTTAATACCTTCATATATTTCCCGGATCTTTTCTTCCGGCTGTTCCCCGAAGGTATCTACCCAGTCCTTCCGGAACTGTTCCCAGCTTACTTTATGAAATTTTGCGATTCTTTTCATTCTTTTCTCCTTATGCGTGTAATACTACCAGACCTACTTCTCTGGATTTTGGTACATCGATCACCCGCTGATTCGGGCTTCCCTTCCATGGAAGACTCACATCTCTGCGTTCCAGATCGAATTTGCCGTCTACTATCACATCCAGATAAGAAACAATCGGCAGATCCTGAATATCTTCCCACAGATATCCTGTATACAGCCAGATGTTCTTCTTTGGATATTTTTCCTTAATCTCTCTTGCAAAAGCCGTAACTTCATCCACATTCTTCTCATGAAGCGGATCACCGCCGCTGAAAGTGATTCCCTCTATATACGGTTTGTCCAACTGCTCAAAAATCTCCTGTTTTGCAGATTCGTCAAACAGCACTCCGCCTTCCGGATCCCAGGTAATCGGATTCTGACAGCCTTTGCAGTGATGGCTGCATCCGGCAACCCACAGAACCACCCTCAGTCCGTCACCGTTTAACATATCATCTTTCGTTATATCATGGTATCTCATAAATCCATTATATCCTTTCTCCAAATTTACTTTCATTCTGACAGCAGATCCCGGATTTTAGATCTTACCACATCGAAAGCCACATCGTTCATTCCACTGTTGACAACAATATCTGCCCGATTTCTCATCGGTTCCACATAAAGATAATGCATCGGCTTTACTGTGGTCAGATACTGCTCTACAATATTATCCAGATCTCTTCCCCGTTCCTTTACATCTCTGATGATGCGCCGGAGGATCCGCTCATCCGCATCTGCATCCACATAAATTTTGATGTCCAGCAGTTCCCGTACCCGTGGATCCGTCAGAAGAAGGATACCTTCCACGAGAATAATTTTCTTTGGTTCTATATGAAGCGTTTCTTTTGAGCGATTATGCTGACTATAGTCATACACAGGACATTCGATGCTTTCTCCTGCTTTTAGCTTTTTGAGGTGTTCTGTCAGAAGATCCGTCTCCAGTGAATCCGGATGATCATAATTCACTTTTTTTCTCGCTTCAAAGGGAACATCATCCTGACACCGGTAATAATTGTCATGATAAATAACTGCCACATCATCCGGAAATTCATTTTTCAGTCGATTAGTAAACGTTGATTTTCCAGAACCGGTTCCTCCGGTTATTCCTATGATCGTACATTTCATTACGTATCGTTCACCTTTG
>ENA-OQAZ01001012-OQAZ01001012.1-human-gut-metagenome-genome-assembly--contig:-NODE-1012-length-14584-cov-1.588504_pt1 | contig 14584 bp, 24 predicted proteins | sample MGYA00242737_ERZ504531 | MGnify/ENA primary metagenome ERZ504531 (study PRJEB26092, sample SAMD00036244) | human gut metagenome | host: Homo sapiens | study: EMG produced TPA metagenomics assembly of...
CACGTTTTCATCCACACCGATGTAAGTGATCTCAAAACCACGTTTTTCCAGATATTCTGCGGTATGCAGGATCGCATGATGCTCGATCTTGGTCGTGATGATGTGTTTTCCTTTGCTCTGATAAGCTTCTGCCGTTGCTTTCAGTGCCCAGTTATCTGCCTCGGAACCACCGGCTGTGAAATAAATCTCATTTTCCTGTGCTCCCAGAGTCTCTGCGATCGTTCTTCTTGCATTTGAAACTGCTTTTTTGCTCTCGCTTGCAAACTCGTAAACACTGGACGGGTTTCCGTAGTATTCTGTAAAGTACGGCAGCATAGCTGCTACTACCTCTTCTGAAGTCTTTGTTGTTGCTGCATTGTCCAAATAGATCAATTTCTTCATATTTACCTCCTGATGCCGCTTGCGGCACAATCTCAACACTTTCTCTTTGTGTCTGCTTTATCCTGCGAATTTATATACTGACCGGACTGCTCCATCTCTCGTTTCCGCTCCTGGCTTTTCTTTGCTTCTGCCATCAGCTCCTCAAGCGTAATCTCATCTACTGCTTTCGCAATGCTGTCGTTGATCCTCTGCCAGACCAGTTTCGTCACGCAGAAATCAGAACTTTCACATCCGCCCTCAGGTTCAGTCCCTGACAGTCCACCGCTCCAAGCTCTCCTTCCAGAGCCCGCAGTATATCTCCGACTGAAATCTCGGCCGCAGGTTTCGCCAGACGGTAACCGCCCTGGGCACCTCTCGTGCTCTTGATCAACCCTGCTTTTTTTAATTTTCCCGCAAGCTGTTCCAGATAGCTCTCAGATATGTTCTCACGCTGTGCAATGCAGCTGATGGATACGGATTCTTTCTCACTGTATACCGCCAGGTCAACCATCGCCCGCAGTCCATATCTTCCTTTTGTAGATAATTTCATGCTGCCCTCCCATATTGTTTCATGCCGGAATCCGAAATTCTTCTGATCGCGGCACCATTTTCTGGATTAATTCCGAGTGTTTCGCTGGGATTTGTTTCGAATATAGCACCGCATTTCCGTTCTGTCAAGTACTTCCTCCGAATATATATAAGAAAAAATGGAATTTTGTGCTTATGATCCAGAAACATCCGCTCCTGAAAAGCACCGCCATCCTGACCTGTGCCGGTATGGTCAGCCGCATCATCGGTTTCTTCTATAGAATATTCTTATCCAAGACAATCGGTGCGGAAGGAATCGGCATCTATCTTCTTCTTTTTCCGATCCAGACCCTGCTGTTTTCCCTGACCTCATCCGGAATCCAGACTGCCATTTCCCGCTTTGTCTCTGCAAGGCTTGCATCGAACGACAAAAAAGGAGCCAGAGACATCCTTCTTTGCGGTATGATGCTCTCTGTCCTGTTTTCCGGGATTGCTTCTTTTTTTCTTTATCAGAATGCGAATTTTGTTGCCGTCTCTCTTCTGCATGAGGCACGCTGCAGCTCCCTTCTGAAAATTTTAAGCTTTGCACTGCCTTTTGCCGGTGTGCATGCCTGCATCATCGGATATTATACCGGCTGAAAAAGCCGCCGTCCCTGCCATCTCCCAGCTGGTCGAACAGACCGCCCGCGTTGCCTCTTCGTTCCTGTTCTGGCAGATCATGGTGGAAAAGAAAATCCAGGTAACCCTGTACTTGCATGTATGCTATGCTGACCTCGGAGATCATCGTGGTTCTGTATACCGGAACCGGTTTCTGCTCCACCATCCGTCTTCTTTTGAAAAAGCATGTCCGTTTTCCGCACACAGTATCCGGGAAATCCTTACTTTTTTCGCTGCCCTTAAGTACAAACCGTGTCTGTTTAAGTCTTCTGCAAAGTGCTGAATCCATCTGTATCCCGCTGCGACTGCAGGCTTTTGGCCTTGCAAGATCTGCAGCACTTTCTTCTTACGGAACACTGACCGGAATGGCTCTGCCGCTTGTTCTTTTTCCTTCGGCAGTCACAAACGCCTCTCTGTTATGCTGCTGCCGGCTGTCTCCGAATCACAGGCTGGAAAAGACCGCAAAGCGATCACAAGACTTTCTGTCCGCACCGTCCAGAGCTGCCTGCTGCTTGGCATCCTCTGTACCATTTTCTTTCTGGTCTTTGGAAATCTGTGCGGAATCCTGCTTTTTGACAGCAACGAGGCCGGAACTTACATCCAGATCCTCTCCTGGCTCTGTCCGTTCCTCTATCTTGGCACAACGCTTGCCAGTATTTTAAACGGACTTGGAAAGACCTTTCTTGTCTTCCTGTCAAATATGGCTGCGCTTTTTATAAGATTTTTATTCGTCTGGTTTGTCATTCCTTTTTCCGGTATCAAAGGCTATCTGCTCGGACTGCTTTTTTCACAGCTTCTGCACAGCCTGCTGTTGCTTTTCTGCCTGAACCGCAGTTTATCCTGAAATGCTGCCAGGTTTCTGTAGTCTGCTTTTTGTATAAAAAAACATTTCCCGGACTACTAACTTCCGAGGCACAAAAACATCTGCATTTGAAATGCGACCCATCCAAGGAGGAATCGAAATGAACGAATTATCGGAACTTGACCTGCAGAACCTCCGCCATCTGATCGGCGGGTTTGACACCACACACTGCAAAATGACCGCCTACGCACAGGAAGCAGGCGATCCGGCTGTGAAACAGTTTTTCCAGAAATCTGCACAGTCCGCGATGCAGTGCAAACAACAGCTGATGACATTTCTGCAGTAACAGGAGGTAAGAAAAGATGTTAGATGAAAAGACAATGGTAGCCGACACATTAGCCGGCATCAACGGAGAACTGGTCCGCTATGGCGAAATGATCCCACAAACCGAAAATATGCAGCTGAAACAGGTTTTAAAGCAGTTCCGCAACCAGTGTGAAACTTCTCAGGAAGAGATCTATCAGCTTGCCCGCAGCAAACAGTACTATGTACCGGCCGCAAAGGCGACCGCCGAAGAAATCCAGCACGTTCGCTCCGTCCTTTCCCAGGGTTAGGAAACATGCGTCTGTCATAAGTTTTTCTTAATTTTAAAAACTCTTCCTTGTCAGAATTCGGATTCTATGGGATACTGTTGTAGTAATAACCTGTTGCAGTCAGGAAGTGGGAGTCTTCTTCGGCTGAAAAAAATTTCTGAATTTTACAAGGAGGGGTTTTTTTGAAACTTCACAATTTAAAACATACCTGCATCATCCCGGTCCTCTGTGCGGCTCTGCTGATTCCGTCATACACCGTCCACGCCGACTGGGAGTACAATGCAGAAGAAAATACACTGCGTTACAAGACAAAAGACGGCACCTATCTTACTTCTGTATTTCGTAAGATCAAAGGCTATACTTACTATTTTAATGCCGACGGAACGGTCCACACCGGATGGCTGGATTTAAAAGGCGATCGCTACTTCTTCTCGGAGAGCGGTGCCATGCTGACAAGCCAGTGGATCGGTGACAAATACCTGATGAAAAATGGCAAGATGGCCAGAAGCCGCTGGGTGGACAACCACAATGTCTACGTCAACAAAAACGGTTCTCGCGTGGCAGTCGGCAAAAAATACAAAGCGAAATTTATCAAGACCGCCCAGGGCACAAAATACCGGAATGTGGATGGCACCTACTCTGCAAAGACTTGGCAGAGCATCAAAGGATACTGGTACTACTTTTATTCGACCGGATACATGGCAACAAATGCCCAGCTTGGCGAGTATTACGTCGATAAGAGCGGTCATATGGTCAAAAATAAGATCGTAAAGATCGGCAAATATTATTACCGCTATGGTGCGGACGGAAGATTTGTAAAACGTTCCAAGACAAGGTCCAGACTGATTCCAAAAAAGAAACATTCCAAAAGGCACCTCTCTGATTAAAACAGAAGAAAGGCATAAAAAAGCTTCTTCGATCTATTTCGTTTCGAAGAAGCTTTTCTTTTATTTGATTCTTAAGATCGTTTTCCAATCTCTTACATCCTTTTTGTTCAGCATCCAAGCATCCAGTTGTACATTTCTTCGTACTGTTTTGCGGAACTTGCCCAGGAGAAATCAGCTGCCATTGCACGGTCTACCATCTTGTTCCACTCACGCTTTTTCTCATAATAAATGTACTGTGCATACTTCAGTGTGTTGAACATCTCATGTGCATTATAATTTGCAAAGCTGAATCCCGTTCCGGTTCCCTCATACTCATTGTACGGAATCACAGTGTCTTTCAGACCGCCTGTCTCACGCACGATTGGCAGTGTGCCGTAACGAAGACTCATCAGCTGGCTGAGACCGCACGGCTCAAACAGGGACGGCATCAGGAATGCATCGCAAGATGCATATATCTTATGAGACATTGCTTCAGAATAGAAGATGTTTGCAGATACTTTGCCCTGATATTTCCATGCGAAATGGCGGAACATATTCTCATACTTCTCTTCGCCGGTTCCAAGGATCACAAACTGGACATCCTGCTGGCACATCTCATCCATCATATAGGCGATCAGGTCGAATCCTTTCTGGTCTGTCAGTCGTGATACGATACCAATCATAAACTTCTTGTCGTCTTTTTCCAGACCAAGCTCTTCCTGAAGTGCTCTCTTATTCTTTACTTTTTTCTTTGCGGAAATTCTTTTGCGTTATAATTTTTTTACTATATATCTATCCGTCTCCGGATTATATTCATCATAATCAATGCCGTTTACAATACCACGCAGGTCATGTGCCTTGCATTGAGCAGTCCGTCAAGATGCTCGCCGTAGAACGGTGTCTTGATCTCCTCTGCATAGGTACGGCTGACGGTCGTGATCGCATCTGCGTAAACCAGTCCGCCTTTCAGGTAATTGGCATCGCCGTAAGCTTCCAGTTTGTCCGGTGTAAAATAGCAGGATGGAAGTCCGGTGATATCCTTTACGGTCTTCATATCCCACACACCCTGGAATTTCAGGTTGTGGATCGTCATGATCGATTTCATGTTGCAGAAGAACTCGCCCTCGTGGAACTTGTCCTTCAAAAATACCGGGATCAGACCGGTCTGCCAGTCGTGGCAGTGTACGATATCCGGTTTAAATCCGATCAGCGGCAGTGCTGAGAGTGCTGCCTTTGAGAAAAAGGCAAACTTCTCGATATCTTCGTAAATATTTCCATATGGTCTTGGTCCTGCCAGGTAGTATTCATTATCAATGAAATAATAATGGATGCCCTCATACATCATATGAAGCACACCTACATACTGGCTTCGCCAGGACAGATCCATATAGAAATGCGTTATGTACTCTAACTGATTTTTATATTCCTCTTTCATACACATATACTTCGGTATGATCACGCGTACGTCAAACTCGTCTTTATTAAAACATTTCGGCAGCGATCCCACTACATCTGCCAGTCCGCCTGTCTTAATAAAAGGTACACATTCTGATGCTACAAATAACACATTTTTCATAAACTTTTCCTCCTAATCGGTACCGCTTTTTTTTCATTATAACGCATTTTTTTCTCTATTGAAAAGTGTTATCTGTATATTTTGCACAATTTTTATGTTTTTTCTCTGATAAAGCTTCCATCTTGTCCCATCTGTGTTTTCATCGATTCTTGTATTCCAGGCGGATCTTATCCGCGATCAGAGCAATAAACTCCGAGTTGGTCGGCTTGCCTTTACCGTTGCTGACCGTATAACCAAATAATTCTTCGATCGTATCCATCTTACCTCTGCTCCACGCTACCTCGATCGCATGACGGATCGCCCGCTCCACACGGCTTGGCGTGGTCTGGTGTTTTTTTGCGATCGTCGGATAGAGGATCTTTGTGATGGAATTGAGCATTTCCATATCGCTCACCGACATGATGATCGATCACGCAGATACTGATAACCTTTGATATGTGCCGGTACGCCGATTTCATGGATGATGTTGGTCACATCCGTCTCCAGGTTGCGTTCCATGTATTCTTTCTTGCTCTCGTAGGCATTTACCTTCTGTACTTTTGCGAAATTACGGTCTTTCTTTACTCTTGTGTGCTTGATCCGGTTGATAACCATCTCATTGTCAAATGGTTTCAGAATATAGTAATCTGCTCCGAGGTCAAATGCATCTTCCGTGATCTTCTCCTGGCCGACGGCTGTAATGACGATGAATGCCGGATGTTTGCGGATTTCCTGATCTTTGTTCACCCTCTCCATGACAGTCAGCCCATCGACTTTGGGCATGACCAGATCCAGAAGTACGACATCCGGCTCCTGCTTTTTGATAATATCATACAAATCTTCGCCATTTCCTGCTTTTCCGACTACATTCAGTTCTTCATCACTGCTCACGATTTTATCCAGAAGCTGTAAAACCTTCGCGTTGTCATCTGCAATCGCTATATTCAGCTTATCCATAAAAGCACCTCCATTTAGTTACAAATATGCCAAAAACTACTTGTATTATAAGCAGAACTTTTGGTGGACGCAAGCAGTTCCTGTCGCATTTTTCTCCCTTTTTTCGACAAACTGCCCTCCATTAAGCTTAAAAGAACAGCCTTTCTGTCGTATATGGGCGAAAACCGGATGCATACCTCCCCGCTTACTTCTCCAGCATATTTTCTGCAAAAATTGCATAGCCACGGGAGGGATCTGCCACAAAGACATGGGTGACTGCTCCGATCAGCTTTCCGTCCTGAAGGATTGGACTTCCGCTCATGCCCTGGACGATGCCGCCGGTCTTTTCAAGAAGATCCTGATCCTTCACCCGGATCACCATGCTTTTGTTTATATCGCGGTGGCTCAGGTTGATTTTTTCGATCTCCACCGTATATTCTTTTACGCTGCCGTCAATCGAGCAGTAGATCGAAGCATTTCCCGTATGCACTTCCTGGCGGTACGCCGTCTGTACAAACGAATGGCCGGACAGTTCCTGCGGCATGGCATATAACATTCCTTTGATCCCGGTCTCGGAATTGGAGGTGATCGTCCCGAGAATCTGGTCATCCCGGTAATAAATCGTCCCGGAGAGTTCGCCCGGATTGCCTTTTTCTCCTTTCTTTACCGCTCCCACGCTTGCCCGGTACAGTTTTCCGTCCCGGATCTGCATCAGTAGCCCGGTGTCCACATCACTGATCCCGTGTCCTAATGCTCCATACTGTTTCTGCCCGTCCACATAGGTCATCGTGCCAAGTCCCTGTGTGTCATCCCGCACCCACACACCCAGTTTGCAGCTGCCATCCTGCATGCGGACCGGCAGAATCTGACATTCTTTTTTGAATCCGTTTCTTATAATAGTGAGTCTGATCTTTTTTCCCTGACTTTTTTCGACGATTTCCAGAATTTCTTCTTTTGTAGAAATTTCTTTTCCATCTGCTTTTACGATATAATCCCCCGATTTCAGTATTCCAAGGAAGGTTCTCTTTCCATGCCATCTGCATCTGTCACGCTCCCGGTCCCGACAACCAAAATCCCTTTTGTTTTCATAAAAATACCGATCGTATTGCCGCCCGGGAGTACCTGCGGCAGCTCTTTTTGCTGTATTTCAACCGTTTTGAGCGGAACGAATCCCAGAAAAGAACACTGGATCTTGATCTTTTCTTCCGGGATTTTTGTATTTTCCGCAGAAACGGATGCATAGACAACCTCATCTTTTACCATACTTTGAAAAGGGAGCTTTATCGTATCGACATCCTCATAAGATGCCACATTCAGCTGATCTGGGATGCTGCTTTTCAGATACCAGAATCCGCCCGTCACAAGAAAAAAGAACAACAGCAAAAACATCGCCAGCGTGCGATAGATTGCCCTTGTTCTTTCTGTTATTTTTTTCTTTTTCACACACGGTCACCTCATCTTTCCCTGCCTCTGCGGCTGATTTTTGATTTGGTTCTAGTATGTGAAACTCAGATTCTTTTACTCTGGCTCATTCTGGAATCCGTGTCCTCTGGCATTTTTTGCCAGCTGACGCATCTCTTTTGCACTGTCAAGCACCATCTGCGTGATCTTTGCTCCGCCGAGGATCCTTGCCAGTTCGTCGATACTCTCTTTCTCATCCAGCTGCCGGATCGAGGTCTGGGTCTCGTTTTCGATAACCTTCTTTTCGATCATAAAATGCACATCTGCCATCGCTGCGATCTGTGCCAGATGCGTGATACAGATCACCTGATGGTTTCCGGCGATCAATGCCAGCTTTTCGGATACCATCTGTGCAGTGCGTCCGCTGATACCGCTGTCGATCTCATCAAAGATCAGCGTCTCGACCTTCTCCTGGTCTGCCATCACGGATTTGACCGCCAGCATGATCCTAGAAAGCTCACCTCCGGATGCTGTATCCTGCACCGGACGCAGCGGCTGACCCGGATTGGTGGAAATCATAAAACACACTTCATCCTGCCCGGATACCATATAATCTTCCAGCAGACGGAAATCGAGTTCAAACTGTACATCCAGAAAATTCAGATCCATCAGAGCCTGCTTCACCTGTTCTGTAAAACGCTGTGCCGCTTCCTTTCGGATGACAGTGAGGTTTTCTGCTTCTTTTTGCAGCTGCTTTTTGCAGGCGGCAAAACGGCTTTTTCGCTCCGCCAGGTATCCTTCGTAGTTTTCAAGTACTGCAAAACGCTGCTTCTTTTCTTCACAGTATGCCTGGATCTTCTCGATCGTATCACCGTATTTCGTCTTCAGATGATTGATCAGATCAAGTCGCTCCTCTGTCTTTTTCAGCGTTTCTTCATCGACATCCAGCTCATCTGCATACCCGGAGATCTCCCGGTTAAAATCATTCAAAAGGCTGTCCACATCCATCAGCTGGTCATAAAGTGCCTTCAGATCCGAATCGTACTCTGACACGGATGCAAGGCTTCGAAGAGCACGCCCGATCGCTTCCGATGCTCCGTCAGATGCACAGAGCTGATGTGCCTCCAGCACCGATTCCAGGATCTCTTTTCCGTTTGCCAGTCTCTTATATCGTCCTCCAGTGCCTCATCTTCCCCTTTTTGCAGGGCAGCTTCTTCGATCTCACCAATCTCAAAGCTTAAAAAATCCATCTCTTTTGCTCTGGTGGCATTGTCCAGCTGTGCCTGATCCAGCTCCTTTTTCAGTTCGCCGTATTCCTGATAGCGGGCATTATATTTTTTCTTTTGCCAGAGCCAGCTTTTCTCCCGCAAAATCGTCGAGTAGTTCCAGATGTTTGCGAATATGTAAAAGAGACTGATTCTCATGCTGACCATGGATGTCGATCAGCAGTGTACCGGCTTTTCTGACCATGGAAACCGGAACAGTCTCTCCATTGATCTTGCTGGTCGTCCGCCCCTTTGACAGCCGCCGGCTGATGATCACCTCACCATCTTCCACCGGAATCTCCAGCTCCAGAAGTGCCTGTCGCTGTTCTTCATTTTCAATCACAAAAACAAGCTCCGAAAGTGCATAATCTGCATCTTCCCTTGCAAACCCCTTAAAATTCTGCAAACCAAGGGCAACGGCGATCGAGCCGAGCAGAATGGATTTTCCTGCTCCTGTCTCACCGCTTAAGATATTCAGTCCCTTTCCGAGACTGATATCTGCCTCTTTGATCAGTGCCATGTTCTTCACATGAATATTTGCCAGCATATTACACTCCCATTTCTTTTAATTATGCAGCGGCGTACCGGCTGCAATGATCTTTTTTATCTTATCCATGACGATCAGTGTCTCATCTACGCTGCGGACGGCACACATGATTGTATCGTCCCCTGCGATACAGCCTGCGATCTCCGGCCATTTCATGGCATCAAGTGCCGCTGCCACTGCCATCGCCATACCTGCCACCGTCTTTACGACCAGTATATTCTGTGCCATATCCATCGCCACAAAGCCATCCCGCAGGATACGGAGATATTTTTCATTCATGCCCGTCTCGGTTCCCTGCATCACTTTGTAAACCTGGCGGCCTCTGTCGTTGGTTACTTTTGTCAGCTTCATTTCCCGGATATCACGGGAAACGGTTGCCTGCGTCACCGGAAAGCCTCTGCGTTAAGCTTTTCTGCCAGCTCTTCCTGTGTCTCTATGTCATCTCTGCTGATCAGATCCAGGATCTTTGCGTGTCTGTTGATCTTCACCCTTCATTTCCTCCTACTGGTCATTCATCTTGTTTCTCAGGACTTCAAGAAAACTGATGTTGTTTATCTTTATCAGTCGTGTCATACGGCTGGAACGGTAAATGCGGATACAGTCACCGATTCCCAGTTTGACACAGGTATCTCCGTCAAACGATGCGGCTGCCTCATCCCAGCCCGCGGTATGTCCGTGCAGCAGCTCCACCGTGATCTCCGCATCTGCCGGAAGCACGATGCTTCGTGTGTTAAGCGTGTGCGGTGCGATTGGCGTAAGCAGGATCAGAGAAGCCTCCGGGGAAACGATCGGTCCACCTGCCGAGAGGCTGTATCCGGTTGATCCGGTCGGCGTGGAGATGATGATGCCGTCCGCACTGTAAGAACGTAAAAACTCGCCATTGACATAAATATTAAAGTCAATGATCTGAAGCCTTCCGCTTCTTGCGATCACGATATCATTGAGTGCAAAATCCTGCAGCAGCTTTTTCTTGTGGCTGTAGGCACAGCCTTCGAGCATCATCCGGTCTTCGATCACCACGTTGTCATCGATCAGCCGGTCCAGTGCCTCTTCCATATTGTCACCGTCCACCTCTGCCAGATAGCCGAGTGTCCCTTTATTGACTCCGAGAAGCGGAATATTCCGCTCGATCATGTCTCTGGCCGCCTGTAAAAGCGTGCCGTCCCCGCCAACCACCAGAATACATTCGGTGTCATCCGGGATCAGATTCGCATTCGTATATTTATAAGAACGCAAGCTTTCTTTTCCCTGGCGTTCCTGTATGATGCACTGTTTTCCTCTGAAATTCAGATAGGCTTTAATCTCTTTTGCGATCTTTCCTTCCGGATCTTTCATACTGTTTGATATTACATAAAATCTGTCCATTCTTTATCCAGCCTTATTTATCAAGCGTTCCGTGTGCCTGTCCAACGACTGCATCCACATCCATGTCACCGTCTGTCATCTCGGTCCCTTCCGGCTTTTTCTGCAGATAGAGCAGATACTCAATGTTTCCTTCCGGTCCTTTGATCGGTGAAAAATCAAGTGCCAGCGGCTCCAAATACTGCTCTTTTGCAAAAGCAATGACTTTTTCGATCACTTCTTTGTGAACGGCCGGATCACGCACCACGCCTTTTTTGCCGACTTTTTCTCTGCCTGCCTCAAACTGTGGTTTGATCAGACAGACGATCTGCCATCCTGGCTTAAAAGATTCCGAACCGGAAGCAGTACCTTGGTCAGAGAAATAAAAGACACATCGATCGATGAAAAATCAACCGGCTCTTCGATATCTTCCGGTGTCACATAGCGGATGTTGGTCTTTTCCATGCAGACCACACGCTCATCGTTGCGAAGTTTCCAGTCCAGCTGTCCATGTCCGACATCCACAGAGTAGACTTTTACCGCTCCGTTCTGAAGCATACAGTCCGTAAATCCGCCTGTCGATGCACCGACATCCATGCAGACCTTTCCTTCCAGTTCCACGCCGAAATTTTTCATGGCTTTTTCCAGTTTCAGACCGCCACGGCTGACATAACGCAGTGTATTTCCACGCACTTCAATCTCTGCCGCACAGTCAAACATCGATCCGGCCTTGTCTTCTTTCTGTCCATTGACATAGACACAGCCTGCCATGATCACCGCTTTTGCTTTCTCTCTTGAAGCCGCATGCCCTCTCTGGACAAGCAGCACATCCAGTCTTTCTTTCATCTGTGCTCCTTTTTTGCAGCCGCTTTTAAAGTCCCATGGCTGCCGCAATTATTTTCTTTTCTATCGTTTCTGCATCAATACCGCATTCTTTTTTAAGGATTTCTACGTTTCCATGCTCGATATAAGCATCCGGCAGGGCAATGTTCATCACCTGCACATCGCTTCCAATCTCCTCGTAAAATTCTGATACATGCTCGCCGAATCCACCTTCCAGGACATTCTCTTCCAGTGTCACGATCAGCTTATGCTCTTTCGTCAGTGCAAGCAGACGCTCCTCGTCAAGCGGTTTTACAAACCGTGCGTTGATCAGAGTACACTCAAAACCTTTGCGTTTCAGATTCTGACGCACTTCATGTGCTGTCTTTACCATGCTGCCGACTGCGATCAGAGCAATGCATTCTTCATCATAGAGCAATTCGCTTTTGCCGTATACGATCTTGGCACGATGCTCAGAAAGCCCGTCATAGGCTTCGCCCCTTGGATAACGCAGGGCGATCGGACCATCAGAGGAAATTGCAAATTTCAGCATATCGGACAGCTCCCATTTGTTTTTTGGTGCCATCACGCACATATTCGGATCAGAGATAAATAGGAGAGATCAAAAATCCCTGATGCGTCTCTCCGTCACTGCCAACCAGACCTGCACGGTCAACTGCAAAGATCACATGCAGGTTCTGGATACAGACATCGTGCACGATCTGGTCAAAAGCACGCTGTAAAAAGGATGAATACACCGCCACGACCGGGATCATGCCGCCCGCTGCCAGACCGGCCGCAAAGGTCACTGCATGCTGTTCTGCGATCCCCACATCAAAGAAACGCTCCGGAAAGACATTTTTAAACCGTTTCAGTCCGGTTCCGTCCGGCATTGCTGCCGTGATTGCCACAAGATTCTCCTGCCTCTCCCCCATTTTTCGCATAACGGTCGCAAACACATCCGTATAGTTGGCTTTTGTCCGCTTATGGAGCGGAAGTCCGGTGGCAATGTCAAACGGCTCTGCCCCATGGAATCTCGCCGGATGACGTTCCGCCGGTGCATATCCTCTGCCTTTCTGCGTCAGTATATGAGAAGCACCGGTCCGTTCACCTTGCGTGCCTCCTTAAAAGCACGCACCAGTCTGCCGATATCGATGTCCATCGATCGGCCTAAGTAAGTCAGCCCATCTCTTCAAACCACATCCCCGGAATAAAACAGCTGTTTGATCCCGCTTTTTGTTTTTTTGATCCTGCGGACCACGCGGTCGCCGTAAACCGGGATTTTTTTTAATGTATCCGAAACGCCCTGTTTTAATTCCTGATAGGCATCGTTTGTGCGAAGTCTGCCAAGATAATCCGACATTCCGCCAACGTTCTCCGAAATCGACATATTGTTGTCATTTAATACAATGATAAAATTGCTTTTCAGCCTGGCAGCATTGTTCATCGCCTCGTATGCCATGCCGCCGGTCAGAGATCCATCTCCGATCACCGAGATCACGGAATAATCTTCTCCCTGCAGATCTCTTGCCGCCACATAACCAAGCCCTGCCGATATGGAGGTGGAGCTGTGTCCTGTATCAAAACTGTCACAGCTGCTCTCACAGCGTTTCGGGAAACCGCTCATCCCCCCGAATTTACGCAGATTTGCAAAATTCTCTCTGCGGCCAGTCAGCAGTTTATGTGTGTAAGCCTGGTGTCCGACATCCCATATCATCTTATCTTTCGGAAGATCAAACACCAGATGCATCGCCATGGTAAGTTCCACCACACCAAGGTTCGATGCCAGATGTCCTCCGCTCTCACTGATCGTGCGGATCAGGAACTCCCGGATCTCATCTGCAAGCAGTGGCAGCTCTTCCTTTTTCAGATTTTTGATATCATTCGGATGATTTATCTTCTCTAATACCATAGTCAATCGCTCCTTATTTTTTCCGGTTGACCAGCATCAGCACCAGCTCTTCCAGAAAATCATTTTTTCGGTCAAGCGACTGTAAGGCAGAAACTGCACGTTTTGAAATCTCTTCCACATCGCTCTTTGCTTTTTCGATCCCTTCGATCGTCACGTAAGTAGTCTTGTCATTTTTCTCATCGCTGAATACCGACTTGCCAAGCTCGTCTGTCGTGCTTGTGACATCTAAAATGTCATCCCGGATCTGAAATGCCAGCCCGATATCTCTTGCGGAATCTTCGATCACTTTTATTTCTGCCTCCGATGCCCCGGCCAGTGCCGCACCGACCATCATGGACGCTTCGATCAGTGCAGAAGTTTTGTGTTCATAAATGTAATTCGAGAAGGTCCTTCTCCAAGGTTTGCCATCATTTTCCACATCAACACTCTGACCGCCCAGCATACCGTAAATACCTGTTTTTTCTGCCATAATCCGCACAGCCCGGATCACCCTGTCTTTGTTCATCTGTCAGTTCAAATGCACGAAACATGGTCTCATAAGCATAATTCAAAAGTGTCACACCGCTTAATACGCCCATTGCCTCCACCATACACTTTGTGCGTAGTCAGACGACCACGGCGATAATCATCAATTATCAATTGCCGGCAGATCATCATGTATCAGAGAATGGTGTATGAATCATTTTCGATTCCCGCCATAAACGGTTCAGCAAGTTTCTCATCCCCTCCAAATAATCGAAGAGTCTCCAGAAGAAGGATCGGCCTCAGTCTCTTGCCGCCGGCACACATGCTGTAGTTCATCGCTTGTGCCATCGTTTGGAAAATCCACGTTCTTCCGGAAGCCATCTGCGGATCACTTCTTCTGCATAATCTGTTCTCTGCTGTAATTCTTCTTTAAAATTCACGTAATGTCCCATCCTCATCCATCTGAAGCATCTTCTTTTCTACAGTATCCAGTCTGTCACTGCAGTATTTCAGAAGCTCCATACCTTTTTTGTA
>ENA-OQAZ01001013-OQAZ01001013.1-human-gut-metagenome-genome-assembly--contig:-NODE-1013-length-14583-cov-2.682831_pt1 | contig 14583 bp, 20 predicted proteins | sample MGYA00242737_ERZ504531 | MGnify/ENA primary metagenome ERZ504531 (study PRJEB26092, sample SAMD00036244) | human gut metagenome | host: Homo sapiens | study: EMG produced TPA metagenomics assembly of...
TAAGCTCCTGTGTAGCTTTGACAAATTCCTGAAGTTTTGCGTTAAGCTTTTCCGCTGTCGATCATTTCTTTTTGCTTTTCAATACCTTCTGTCAAGGGTGATGCCGTCGATGCCAAGATAGAGGCTCATGCCGGCATTCATCAGGATGACGTCATGCTTTGGTCCAGTTTCCTCACCGGTCAGAATACGGCGGGTAATTTCAGCGTTTTCTTTTGGTGTGCCACCGATCAGTTCGGAAAGCTCGCAGCTCTTTAAACCGAACTGTTCCGGGGTAATCGTATAAGAAATGATTTCACCATTTCGGATTTCATTGACGTAAGTTTTACCGGTCAGGGTAATCTCATCCAGTCCGTCATCGCCGCAAACAGCCACGCCGCGGGTAACACCAAGATTGGAAAGAACATGAGCCAGAGCCGGTGCAAGATCTTTGTCGTAAACACCGAGAAGCTGCATTTTGGCGGCCGCCGGATTGGACAGAGGACCTAAGATATTAAATACGGTACGAACGCCAAGTTCTTTGCGGACAGGAGCAGCGTAACGCATGGAAGAATGATAAACCGGAGCGAACATAAAGCACATATCGGTTTTCTTTAAAACGGTTTCGTTCTGCTCGGCTGTCAGATCCATTTTTGCACCAAGGTTTTCAAGTACATCGGCAGCTCCGCTTCGGCTGGAAATACTGCGGTTTCCGTGCTTTGCAACCGGAATTCCGGCAGCGGCAACAACGAAAGCAGAAGTTGTGGAAATGTTGAAAGTTCCGACTTCATCTCCGCCGGTTCCGACAATTTCCATGACGTCACGTTCCGGGTGAAGTTTGACACCTTTTTCACGCATAACCGTGGCAAAAGCAGTGATCTCGTCAATGGTTTCCCCCTGCATACGCAGTGCAGTCAGAAATCCACCCATCTGAGCCTGAGTTGCGGTGCCGTCCATCATTTCGCCCATAACAGCGAGTGATTCTTCATATGTAAGATCTTTGTGATTGATCAGTTTGTAAATAGCATCTTTTATCATGGTAAATTTCCTCCTGTTTTTATAAATCTAAAAAATTTTCAAGAATGATGCGTCCCTGCGGTGTGAGAATGGATTCCGGATGGAACTGCAGACCATATACCGGGTACGTTTTATGCTGTACTGCCATCACTTCGCCATTTTTATCTTCACCGATCACCTGAAGAACATCCGGAACGGTTTCACGGACAGCGACCAGTGAATGATATCTGGCAGCATCCATTTCTTCGTCCAGTCCTTTGAAGATCGGACTGTTGTTATCGATGTGGATGCGGCTCTTTTTCCGTGCATCAGCTGTTTTGCATGAGAATGGTGCAGCGTATACTTCGCAGATGCCCTGATGTCCGAGACACACGCCGAGGATCGGGATTTCTCCCTGAAGATGCCGCACAACCTCTTCGCAGACACCGGCATCTTTCGGATAACCAGGTCCCGGGGACAGAATGATGTGAGAAGGTGCGAGGGCACGGATTTCTTCTACGGTCATGGCATCATTTCGGATGACGTTGATATCCGGTTGATACTTCCTGCCATTTGAACAAGATTATAAGAAAAACTATCATAATTATCAATTAAGAGAATCATTATTCCAGCACCTCCTTTGCATTTTTCACGGCATTCATAACAGCGAGTGCTTTGTTGTAGGATTCCATATATTCATTTTCCGGAATACTGTCAGCGACAATACCGCCGCCCGCCTGAACATACACATGACCATCTTTTTTGACTGCCATGCGGATCGCGATACAAGTATCCAGTTTCCGGTAAAATCAAGATAACCGAGTGCACCGCCGTAAATCCCACGCTGTTCACTTTCAAGTTCTTCGATGATCTCACATGCACGGATCTTTGGTGCACCGGAAAGCGTTCCGGCCGGCAGGACACTTTCAATCGCACTTAAGCCGTCGCAGTCGCTGCGGATATTGCTCTCAACCTGTGAACAGATGTGCATGATCTTGGAATAGCGGTGGATCATCATGTATTTTGTAACCTCAACCGAATCAAAATTCGAAATTTTACCGAGGTCATTTCTGCCGAGATCGACGAGCATATTGTGTTCGGAAAGTTCTTTTTCGTCGGAAAGCAGATCCTTTTCCAGAGCCTTGTCCTCCTCCGGTGTTGTGCCTCTCGGTCTGGAACCGGCTACCGGGAATGTAGTCAGGCGGCCATTTTCCAGACGGACCAGCGTTTCCGGGGAAGTACTCATGATCTCTTCACCGTCAATGCTCAGGTACACCATGTACGGAGAAGGATTTGTGGTACGCAGTACACGGTACGGGTTGATCAGGCTGCACTCGTAAGGAGTGGAGAACTGTCTTGAAATAACTGCCTGGAAAATATCACCATCGATGATGTATTCTTTTGTTTTTTCAACCAGCTTACAGTATTCTTCCTGAGTGACATTGCAGGTAAAATTCACTTTTGAAGAAGAAACTGGGATTTCCGGAGCCGGGGCAGTGCGGATAATATTGATGATATTTTGGATATCGGCAGCAGCTTTTCCGTAATTCTCCATCACACGGTCGGTCTTCATATTTACAATGACGCTGATCTTCTGAGTCAGATGATCGTAGGCAATGACCTTATCAAACAGCATCATATCATAATCATTGAACATGCCCTTTTTGATGTTCAGTGTCGGTTCCGCATATCCGATCATGGCATATGCGAAATATCCGACAAATCCTCCGGCAAAAGGAGGGAGTCCTGCAAGACGTGGAGCTTTGTAATCCTTCATGATCTCACGCAGAACATCGAGCGGTTTGTCTGTCTGCTTTGTGGTAACCTCATCGCCCTTTTCGATGGTTACAACGCTCTCTTTGCAGGAAACACGCATCACCGGATTGTATCCGAGAAAAGAATAGCGGCCCCATTTTTCACCGCCCTCAATACTTTCCAGCAGGTAATATCTGCTGCTGATGCCGGACAGCTTTCTAAGAAGCGTGATCGGTGTGATAACATCTGCATAAATTTCACGGCAGACCGGAATAATATCGTAATCATTTGCAAGTTTTAAAATCTCATCACAATCTGGATACATGCGATACTCCTTTCCTTTTATAAATATATAAAAATGCCATACGAATTGATTCGTATTTCGTACTCTCACAATTTGCTCCAATATTTGCATATCGTGGTTTCAGACTTATGACCCTGACATAATAAAAAAAGCTTCTGTCCCCTCTAAAGGGACAAAAGCTATAAATTACTTCTGCGGTACCACCCAAATTGCTGCATTGCAGCCACTCTGCTATGTACATTCATACATACTCTGCTGATAACGGATCGAGCCACCGTCAGTTCCTACTCCTTATATCTTAATAAAGAAAATATACAGTTTCAGACTGCCCTCACAAGTCCATTCAGCAAAATCTTTATTACTGCAATCGCACCACCTGCAGCTCTCTGGGAATAAAACTTCCTGCTTACTTCTCTTGTTCATCGGTTTAAAGTGATAAATATTTTGTTGTTTCTGAGTATAAAACTGGGGTGGGGATTTGTCAATAGGGAAATTACATTTGGTTGCAATGTTTATGAAGCGAAGGGGAGTCTCATCTTTGCAACAGCTCCTGTATTATGGAAGAGAAAAATCATAGCACAGGAGGATGAAGATGGAACAATATGCATATATCAGAGTTTCTACAAAAGAGCAGCACATAGACAGGCAGATCATGGCATTAAAACCATATAGTATTTCACCAAAAAATATTTATTGCGATTATCAGTCCGGAAAAGACTTTGAACGTCCGGAATATCGTAAGCTGATCAGAAAATTAAAAGAAGGATAAAAGATGAAATTTTTTGATGGGGAGGGTTGCCTCCCTATTGTTATAAAGTTTACTTTTGATGTTGATTTTATAAAGTGTATGTAAAAATACCATGCAAAGCACATAACAAAATAGTTGACAAACATCACATAGACAATTATAATAAACACAAAACAGAAGTAAAATATATTATATATCTATCAAACAGAAAGCAAAAATCGTATTGCTTTTCAAAACTCAATGAAAATTCAATGCCATTCGACAGGAAAATCCAATTTAAAAAAGACCTGCGTGAAGCGGCTTGAAGAAATGAAAATTTTTCGTATACTTGAAAGTAGGAAGTATTACCTGAAATATTATTTGAGGGAAAAACTTACATCCTGTGGCTTCTTCACGTAAAAAGAACAAAAGAAAAGGAGAAGCCTATGGGAGAAAAAGATATTACAGAGAAAATTCTGGCAGATTATAATGATGTATTTGCGGATATTATGAATGGATTACTTTTTGCGGGAGAACAGAGAATCCTGCCGGAAGCACTGGAAAATACGTCAATCCATTCACAGTACAAAGCGGAAGATGAAAAAGTACATGAGCTGGAACGAGACGTAGCAAAGTACTGGAAAGAAAAAGAAGTAGAGCTTGCGATTTGCGGTATTGAGAATCAGAGCGTTGTGGAGAAAAATATGCCGTTTCGCGTAATAGGATATGATGGGACAGCGTACCGCAGCCAGTTGCTGGAAGAAAGGAAAAAGATTCTTCCGGTGGTGACAATTGTATTGTACTTTGGGACGGACAGACACTGGAACAGTAAGAAAAATATTAAATCTTTGATGGAAATACCGGAAGGACTGGATAAGTTTGTAAATGACTACAGTATGCAGGTGTTTGAGATCGCATGGCTGACAGAGGAAGAAATAGAAAGATTTCAGAGTGATTTTCGAATCGTAGCAAATTTTTTTGTGAAAAAAAGAAAGAACAAAGATATATACCAGATGATCCGACGGAAATAAAGCATGTAGATGAAGTGTTAAAACTGTTGCAGGTAATGACAGGTGACGACCGTTATAAAGAAATGTTCAAGAAAAGAAAGAGGTGCATAGTATGTGTGATGTAGCAGAGAGACTGGAAAAGATGGGCATTGCGAAAGGAATTGAGCTTGGAAGGGAAGAGCAAAAGAAAGCCAGCAGAGTGGAATTTATTTTACGTGTGCTGGAAACGAAAGGAACTGTGGACGAAAAGACCAGAAAAAGAATCGAAGAAGAACCAGATGTAGATCGTTTGGACATTTGGTTTACAAAAGCATTAAAGGCAAATACCGTTCAGGAGTTTGAACAGGCACTGGATTAAATGAACATTTCCCCTCTGCAGGAGCGACTTACGGCAGGAACTCTTGCAGAGATTTTTTATCTTAGTCGGAGAAGACTCCCACTTCTAACAGGACGCCACTGAAAAAGTGGCGTCCTAACAGTGCCAGGTAATTATGATTTGCATTTAACCTGTTCTTAAATGGACTTCTTTCTGAATAAACTGTCACAAGAGTCCAAAAATGGGTGACGGTTTTGATGTATGATCTGCGGCTGAAAAATATCCCTGCGGAAGTATGGATGGGAATATTGGTGCTGGCATGTGCAATTTTACTTTTTACGAGTGGTGTGAAAAATGTGCTTCCGGCTTCCGGCAGTGTGGAGAAACAGGTTATTTTGATTGATGCGGGGCATGGTGGTGATGATCCGGGGAAGATTGGAATCAATCAGGCGAAGGAAAAGGATATCAATCTGGCGATTGCAAAGAAGCTAAAAGTTTGTCTGGAGAAGGCGGGATTTGAGGTTGTGATGACGCGGGAGGCGGACGAAAGTGTAAAGGGACCGGAGCAGGGAAATAAAAAGAGCACGGATATGAGAAACCGGTGTGCAAAGATCAGGGAGACAAAACCGGCGATGGCGGTCAGTGTTCATCAGAACAGTTATACGGAGGAGTATGTATCGGGACCTCAGGTTTTTTATTATACGACTTCGGCAGAGGGCAAGGAGATCGCCAGATGTATTCAGAATGTTATGAATAAAGAGCTACAGATCGAAAGGCCGCGGGAAATCAAGGCGAATGACACGTATTACATATTGAAGAGGAGTGAAGCTCCTGCGGTGATCGTGGAATGTGGTTTTCTGTCGAATGAGAGGGAGGCAGCACTTTTAATTACAGATACCTATCAGCAGAAGGCAGCAGAATCAATCTGTCATGGTATTCAGAAATATTTTGCAGTAAAAATGTAAATGGTGTTTTAGGATGCAGATAAATATTTCTGCTTCAAGTATGCGGTTTCTGGAATTTACCGGAGGATAATCAGATGTGATAAGTGCTTCCAAAAATATTTGGTTTCAGATGAAAAAAATGGTGCGATATAACAATTGAACAAAAAATTTTATTCGTCTTATAATTGTTCGACAACGAACAATCGAACGGGAGGTGAAGCGAAAATGGATTTTGGAGAAAAACGTGAAGTGGGCAGAGAGATCTTGTCATTATCCATCTTTTATATCGAAAAATTGAGTACGATAAGAAAAAAAGTGGAATTTATGATCTCCAGTATGTTCAGGGCGGGATTATAAAGTATATTAAAGAAAATCCTCAAAAGGACATTTTTCCGCGGGATATCGTGAAGCGTTTCTGCCTTACACGCTCTACTGTTGCCGGTATTTTGCAGAAGATGGAGCAGAATGACTATATTGAGATGCAGTCTTATCCCGGGGATGCGAGACTGAAGAAAATTGTCCTGACAGAAAAAGGCGATGAAGCCAGTCAGCTTGTAATACAGCATATCCAGAGAATGGAGCGTTTGCTGGTAAAGGATATGACAGCGGACGATATTGACTGTCTGTTTCAGCTGACAAAGAAGATTCGTGAGAACCTCACAGAAGATTTAAAATGTTCGATGAAAAACAAATGTTATGCAAAAAAAGATAATAAGGAGGCTAATCAATCATGATTAAGAAACTGATGAAGAGCATCCGTGAGTACAAGAAGGATTCCCTTTTATCTCCGGCGATGGTCACGCTTGAAGTAATCATGGAAGTGATCATTCCGATGTTGATGGCAAGACTGATCGACTACGGTATTCAGGCACAGAACCTGGGATATATCTGGAAGATGGGTATTCTGCTTGCTGTCACAGCGATGATCTCACTGATGTTCGGTGTGCTTTCCGGTAAATTTGCCGCACGGGCATCTGCCGGATTTGCAAAGAACCTGAGAAAGGATATGTATTACAATGTACAGAATTTTTCTTTTTCCAATATTGATAAATTTTCAACGGCAAGTATCGTAACGCGTCTGACAACGGACGTTACCAACGTGCAGAATGCATATCAGATGATCATTCGTATGGCGGTTCGTGCACCGATCATGCTGATTTTTTCTATGTTTATGGCATTTCAGGTAAATTCCGAGATGGCAGTGATTTTCCTGGCAGCAGCTCCGATCCTTGGTATCGGACTGTATTTGATCATGACACATGCACATCCAGTATTTGAAAAAAGTTTTCAAACTTACGATAAACTGAACAATGTTGTGCAGGAAAATCTTCACGGAATCCGTGTTGTGAAATCTTATGTCCGTGAGGATCATGAGATTGAGAAATTTGAAAAATTTCCACATCGATTTATAACGATTTTACATTTGCAGAAAAACTGATCGCATTCAATATGCCGCTGATGCAGTTCTGCATGTATGCATGTATGATTCTGATTTCCTGGTTTGGTGCAAAACTGATCGTTACAACCGGAAATGATCCGGTAAATGGTATGTCGACCGGTCAGTTGATGAGTCTCGTTGCTTATGCGATGCAGATTCTGATGAGTCTTATGATGCTGTCGATGGTATTTGTTATGATCATTATTTCCAGAGCATCTGCAGAGCGTATTGTAGAGATTCTTGATGAGAAAAGCGACCTTACAAATGGAGAATCTCCGGTAACAGAAGTAAAAGACGGTTCCGTTGTATTTGATCATGTAAGCTTCAGCTACACAGGGAAAAAGGATAAGATCTGTCTTTCTGATATTAATTTAAATATCAGATCCGGTGAGACGGTTGGTATCATCGGAGGAACCGGTTCTGCAAAGACAACGCTGGTTCAGCTGATCCCGAGACTTTATGATGTCACCGAAGGAAGCCTGAAAGTAGGCGGTCTGGATACAAGAAAATATGATCTGGAAGCTATGCGTGATCAGGTAGCGATGGTTCTTCAGAAAAATGTGCTGTTCTCCGGAACAATCAAAGAAAACTTACGCTGGGGAAATGAAAATGCGACAGATGAACAGCTGATTCATGTCTGTCAGCTCGCCCAGGCTGACGATTTTATCCAGACATTCCCGGATAAATACGATACTTACATTGAGCAGGGCGGAAGCAATGTATCCGGCGGTCAGAAACAGAGAATCTGTATTGCAAGAGCACTTCTGAAAAAACCGAAAATCCTGATTCTGGATGACTCTACCAGTGCGTAGATACGAAAACAGATGCGTTGATCCGAAAGGCATTCCGTGAGGAAATCCCGGATACAACGAAATTTATCATCGCACAGCGTATTTCATCGGTACAGGATGCGGACAAGATCATTGTTATGGATAAAGGCCATATTTCTGCGGTTGGCACGCATGAAGAGCTGCTTGCATCCAATGAGATCTATCAGGAGGTTTACTATTCTCAGGTGAAAGGAGGAAGCGAAGATGAGACAGCCGAATAACAAAAAAGGACCGGAAGGAATGGCAAAAGTAAATAAAGATGTTGTAAAAAGACTGATGTCTTATATCGGACATTATAAACTGCGTTTTGTTGCTGTCCTGATCTGTATCGTAGTCAATGCACTTGCCATGGTGTCCTGCTCACTGTATCTGCAGACACTGATCGACAGTTATATCACACCGCTGCTTCAGGCAGCCACACCGGACTTTGCACCGCTGTTCCGTTCCATTTTGATCATGGGATGTATTTACGCAGTGGGAATCCTTGCATGCCTATTTTACAACAGAACGATGGTAAGTATCGCACAGGGAACGTTAAAACGTATTCGAGACGAGATGTTCGAACATATGCAGACACTGCCGATCCGTTATTTTGATACGCATACACATGGCGATATTATGAGCCATTATACCAACGATACGGACACGCTGCGTCAGATGCTTGCACAGAGTATCCCGCAGATGTTCTCCTCTCTGATCACAATTATTTCTGTGTTTTTTGCCATGCTTTTCACAAGCTGGCAGCTTACCATTTTTGTACTCTGCTTTGTATTTATCATGCTTCAGGTGACAGGCCGTGTTGCCGGAAAGAGTGGTTATTATTTTATACGTCAGCAGAAAGCTCTTGGTGATGTAAATGGTTATATCGAAGAGATGATCAACGGACAGAAAGTTATCAAAGTATTCTGTCACGAAGAGAAAGCAAAAGAGATTTTCGACCAGAAAAACGAAGAATTATGCAAGGATGCATCCGCAGCAAACAGTTTCGCAAATATCCTGATGCCGATCATGGGTAACCTCGGAAACCTGCAGTATGTGCTGCTGGCAACAATCGGAGGCACAATGGCTCTTGGCGGCGTGGGCGGTATGACGGTCGGTACGATCGCATCTTTCCTGCAGCTGAGCAGAAGCTTTATGAATCCGATCAGTCAGATTTCAAATCAGCTGAATATGGTTGTCATGGCACTTGCCGGAGCAGAACGTATTTTTAACTGATGGATGAAGAGCCGGAAGTTGACGAAGGATACGTTACACTGGTCAATGCAAAATATGACGAGAACGGTGAGCTGACGGAATCAAAAGAAAGAACCGGACTGTGGGCATGGAAACATCCGCATGGCGATGGAACGCTGACTTACACAAAAATGCGTGGCGAAGTGCGGTTCTATGATGTAGATTTTGGTTATAATGAAGAAAAGATCGTGCTCCACAATATCAGTCTGTATGCAGAACCGGGACAAAAAGTGGCGTTTGTAGGTTCTACCGGAGCCGGAAAAACAACGATCACAAACCTGATCAACCGTTTCTATGATCTGGCTGACGGAAAGATCCGTTACGATGACATCAATATCAACAAGATCAAAAAGGCAGACCTGAGACGTTCTCTTGGTGTGGTTCTGCAGGAAACAAACCTCTTTACCGGAACGATCATGGAAAACATCCGTTACGGAAAACTGGATGCAACGGATGAGGAAGTCTATGCAGCAGCAAAACTTGCAAATGCGGATGACTTTATCCGACTGCTTCCGAATGGTTACGATACGGTGATCACAGGAAATGGCGGAAGCCTTTCACAGGGACAGCGTCAGCTGATCGCAATCGCAAGAGCAGCGGTAGCTGATCCGCCTGTTATGATCCTGGATGAGGCTACGTCTTCGATTGATACCAGAACAGAGGCAATCGTACAGAGAGGTATGGATGCTCTGATGAAAGGACGTACCGTATTTGTTATTGCACACAGACTGTCGACAGTACGAATTCTGATGTTATAATGGTGCTGGAGCAGGGACGTATTATTGAGAGAGGATCTCACGATAAGCTGATCGCCGAAAAAGGCAAATATTATCAGCTTTATACAGGAGCATTTGAACTGGAATGATGTGATCATGAAGAAAAGAAAGTTTAGCAGATGGATTCTGCTTCTGTGCTGCCTTTTTATTCCGGCATTTACAGCCGGGGCGAAGGCACCGCTTGGTACACCGACAAGAGAAGTGCTGCTGGATATGGCGTGGGATTGTCTGGAAGAATACAATTTCAGCTGTATCCGTACCAATGCTGTTGCAGTAAGCAAAGCAACACAAATAATGTCGGAAAAAGAAGAACAGACAGAGACGCAGCAAGTGGAAACAGAACAGACGCAGGAGGCAGAGACAAAACAACAAACAGAAGAGCAGAACAGCGAGACATCGTTTGATGTGACGCAGTATATTTTTGTCGGAGATTCCAGGACGGTCGGCATGCATGAAACAGTCGGAGATTCCGGCTGCGTGTGGATCGGTCAGGTTTCAGCGGGATTATCCTGGTTTCAGGATACTGCCGTTGGAGAGATTGATGAGTCAGTGACGCAGGGATCTGTAATCATTATCAATATGGGAGTCAACGATCTTGGAAATGCATGGGGATATATTGATCTTCTGAAAGAGAAAATTCCTCAGTGGATGGAAAAAGGAGCCGAAGTCTACTATATGTCGGTAAATCCGGTAGAAAATCATCCGTATATTTCCAATGAGGATATTGCGGATTTTAACAATATTCTTTATAATAATCTTCCGTCAGAGACTGGTTGGATAGAGACAAATTCCTATCTGCTGGAGAGTGGATATTCCACACAGGACGGCGTACACTTTGATGCGGAAACGTATCAGAAAATATTTAATTATACAATGGAAGTGCTGTCTGGATTCGGACGACAATAAAAATGTCTGGAGGAAATGAAAATGGGTGTTTTAAGTGGTTTAAAACCGGAAAAAGTATTTTATTATTTTGAGGAGCTTTGTAAAATTCCACATGGTTCCTATCATACAAAACAGATCAGTGATTATCTGGTACAGTTTGCAAAAGAACGTAACCTGGAGTGCAGTCAGGATGACAGCAACAATGTTGTGATCCGCAAAGCAGCATCCGCAGGATACGAAGAAGCACCAGTCGTTATTTTGCAGGGACACTGCGATATGGTCTGCGAAAAAACAGCAGATTCCACACACGACTTTGAAAAAGATGGCCTGGATCTGATGATCGAAGGCGATTATGTTACTGCGAACGGAACAACACTTGGCGGAGACGACGGAATTGCAGTTGCATATGCACTGGCAATCCTTGATGATGATACATTGAAACATCCGGCACTGGAAGTGGTTATCACAACAGATGAGGAAGTAGGACTTCTCGGAGCAAAAGCTCTGGACTGCTCACAGCTGAAAGGTAAATATCTGATCAACATGGATTCCGAAGAAGAAGGATATCTGTGGGTAAGCTGTGCAGGCGGACTTTCTGCGATCACAACGATTCCGGTCAGATATCAGGAGGTAAGCGGAGAAAAATATGAGCTGGTTATTTCCGGACTGAACGGCGGACATTCAGGAGCAGAGATTGATAAAAACAGAGCAAACTCCAACAAACTGATCGGACAGGCTTTATTTACACTGGAACAGGATATCCCGTTCTGCCTGACAGCACTGGAAGGCGGCACAAAAGACAATGCGATCACGAGACTGTCAAAAGCTGTTTTTGTTGCAGATAAAGAAGCAGAAGAAGCAATTTTTGCTGCAGCAGAGAAACTTCAGAATGACTGGAGAACGGAATATACCGGAACCGATGAAGCATTACCGTGACTGTGAAAAAAATCGGTGAGACAACCGAAAAAGCTCTGGAGCAGGTAAGTCAGGAAAAGATTATTTTCTTCCTGGTACAGATGCCATATGGCATCCAGAAAATGAGCGGTTCCATCGAAGGACTGGTAGAGACATCTATCAATCCTGGTATTCTGATGCTGAACGAAGAAGAATGCAAAATTGTCAGCAGTGTGCGAAGCAGCATTGACAGTGCAAAAGATGCACTGACTGCAAAGGTCTGCTACCTCAGCGAATTCCTGGGCGGAGACTGTGTGACAGAGGGCGACTACCCGGCATGGGAGTACCGCAAAGAATCCAAACTGCGTGACATTATGGTAGATTCTTACAAAGAGCTGTTTGGAGACGGACCGGAAGTAAAAGCGATCCATGCAGGTCTGGAATGTGGTCTTTTCTATGAGAAGATCGAAGGTCTGGATGCAGTTTCCTTTGGACCTACCATGAAGGATATCCATACAACAGAAGAAGTTCTTTCCATTTCTTCTACCGCACGTATGTGGGATTATCTGGTAAAAGTGCTGGAAAATATTAAGGCATAAATTATAACTGTTTTATACAGAATGAAAAATCAGGCAGAGGCAAAGGAGAAAGCCTATGAGGGATAAAGTAAGAAAACATTTTTATTTTTCCGGAGATGTGCAGATGGTAGGATTTCGTTATCAGGCGAAATATGCCGCCGATGATCTCGGGCTGACCGGATGGGTGTGCAACCTTTGTGACGGAAGGGTCGAGATGGAAGTACAGGGACGGGATTCTGATATAGACCGCCTCCTTGCCCGCCTCTATGAAGCCAGATCCATACGGATCACAGACATAGAAGCAAGGCGTATGCCGCTGCAGCCAGGTGAAAAAGGATTTCGCGTAACAGGTTATTAAAGGGTGAAAGTAGCTGTAAAGATACAGAACAGTTACGGGTGAGAAAAGAAAACGTCAGGTGTTCATGCAGATTTGATAAAGATGGTTGTAAACAGACCGTCATCTGGTAATGATAAGAGTACAGGATTACTATGCAAATTGTATCCGGAAAAGAAAGGAAAATAAAAATGGATAAAAAAGAATTTGCTTTAAATCAGCATGAAAAATGGAATGGAAAAATCGAAGTGATCAGCAGAGCAAAAATTGAGACACCGGAAGATCTGGCAGTGGCTATACACCGGGAGTTGCGGAACCTTGCCTGAAAATTGCAGAAGACGTTGATTTATCTTATAAGTATACAAGAAGAGGAAACCTGGTGGCTGTCGTAACGGACGGCACAGCAGTACTCGGACTTGGAGATATCGGACCGGAGGCAGGTATGCCGGTTATGGAAGGAAAGTGTGCTTTGTTTAAAGAATTTGGCGATGTAGATGCTTTTCCGCTTTGCATTCGCAGCAAAGATGTAGACGAGATCGTCAATACTGTGGCACTTCTTGCCGGAAGTTTCGGAGGCATCAATCTGGAAGATATTTCTGCACCGAGATGCTTTGAAATTGAAAGAAAACTAAAAGAACGCTGCGACATTCCGGTATTTCATGACGACCAGCATGGAACGGCCGTTGTAACAGCAGCAGCACTGCTGAATGCACTGAAGTTTACCGGAAGAAAAATCGAAGATATCAAAGTAGTTATGTCCGGTGCAGGAGCAGCCGGAAGTGCGATCATCAAACTGCTGATCGAGCTTGGATTGAAGAATGTTATCATGTGCGACCGCAAGGGTGCCATCTATGAAGGCAGAGAAGGTCTGAATGAAGAAAAAGCAAAGATGGCAGCGATCACCAACAGAGAAAGACAGGCAGGAAGCCTCGCTGACGTACTGAAAGGTGCAGATGTATTTATCGGAGTATCCGCACCGGGAACCGTAACGGAAGAAATGGTAAAGACCATGGCAAAAGATCCGATCCTGTTCCCTATGGCAAATCCGGTTCCGGAAATCATGCCGGATCTGGCAATGAAGGCAGGAGCAGCCGTAGTCGGTACCGGACGCAGTGACTTCCCGAATCAGATCAATAACGTACTGGCATTCCCAGGAATCTTCCGCGGTGCACTGGATGTACGTGCGAAAGATATTAATGATCCGATGAACGCAGCGGCAGCACATGCGATCGCGAACCTGATCGATGAAAGTGAACTGAGGCAGATTACATTATTCCGGATCCATTTGATCCGAGAGTAAAAGAAGCAGTATCTGCGGCAGTTGCAAAAGCTGCAAGAGAAACAGGAGCAATTTATAAGTAACTAAATATATTGCTTAATATGGTTAAATGTGTTTAAATATACCTATGGAGGTATTATTATGAACACGTCAAATATTCATGAATTATAAACCAAAAGATTTTGCTGAATTAATAGGTGTTTCTGTGAAAACATTACAGCGTTGGGACAGGGAAGGAATTCTAGAGGCAAATCGGACTCCAACGGATAAGGCGTTATTATACTTACGACCAATATCTTCAATTTAAA
>ENA-OQAZ01001014-OQAZ01001014.1-human-gut-metagenome-genome-assembly--contig:-NODE-1014-length-14574-cov-3.711151_pt1 | contig 14574 bp, 21 predicted proteins | sample MGYA00242737_ERZ504531 | MGnify/ENA primary metagenome ERZ504531 (study PRJEB26092, sample SAMD00036244) | human gut metagenome | host: Homo sapiens | study: EMG produced TPA metagenomics assembly of...
CAGAAAGCGCCCCCAAAATAACAAAGTGGGGGCAGAAAGCGCCCCCAAAGTAGCAAAGTGGGGGCAAAAAGCGCCCCCACTTCCATAAACAGAGGGTTTTAGGGAGATTTTCTCCCTAACTAGATGGCATTAGGACAGAGATGTCTCTAATGCGTATCTACCGTAAACCTAAGAGATTCAGACAGGCGTGTGGGTGGAAGAGATATACAAAACACGGATAAGGGAGGTGCAGGAAAGCAATGGATAAAGAACTTACAATAATCGCAGAACCAGAGGAACTTATTGCTTGGGCAGACACATTTGATATCTTACTAAACCCTTCGATAGAAGATGCTGCAATTCTGCTTAACTATATGGAAGGACATGATTATGCCATTGGCATAGATTCAGATGGGAAGATGTACAGGCAGGATATTGCTGAAGAGAATGGCGAGATAGAACCATATTTGATTGATGATGTTATAGATATTGTCTGTGAATGGAACTATGAACTGATACTTGATGCGGAAGCACACAGGAGTGATCCAAAGGATTTTAACGACTATAACGAGTATCAGAGCAAGTATGAAAGTCTGAAAGCAGATGAAAAGAGACTGGACAGATTGTTTGATAAAACCAGTTATGGTAAGGAACTTATAGAAGTTGCTACAGAGCTTGCAGACAGGGTTATTGCCCAGCTGGGTAATAAAGAACTGGAAAAAGCTGCTGTAACAGTAGCAGAAGGAGTAAGAGAATACAGTACGGGTAAGAGAGGAAGGTGATTCTATGGCTGATAAAGTTCATTGTATAAGGAAAACACTAAGACTTATGCCACAGGAAGCGAAGGTACTTTCTGATAAGGCAAAGGCAAATGGAATGAATGAAGCCGAATATATCAGGCTTCTAATCAGTCAGAAACCAAATGACTATCCGGAAGTAAGGAAACTTCTTAAAGAGCTTATCAATGAGATAAACCGAATCGGCATTAACATCAATCAGATTGTATTTAACAGCAATGCACAGCTGTATTCCAAGAAAGATAAGGAACAGCTTGTGGCATATATGAAAAAGCTGAATCAGTCTGTCAGCGAGGCGGTGGTAAAGATTGGCAATCAGTAAGATACTTCATATGAAGGACAGCGGGAATTCTTTTCATGCAAGGCATTTGAAACGGGCACTGGATTATGTGATGAATCCTGAGAAAACGCAGGGAGGAAGACTTGTGGGAGCTATAAACTGCCAGGCAGATATGGCTTTTGAACAGATGATGGATACAAAGAAGCAGTTTGGAAAAACAGACAAGCGACAGGGGTATCACATCATTCTTTCTTTCAAAGAGGATGAGGTGGAACCGGATAGGGCTTTTGAGATAACACAGAAGTTTGTAGCAGAATATCTTGGTGATGCCTATGAAGCGGTATTTGTGGTTCATGATAATACAGACCATGTTCATTCACACATTGTATTTAACAGTGTAAGCTTTGTGGATGGGAAAAAGTATCGCTACGAGAAAGGTGACTGGGCAAAGTATATCCAGCCAATTACCAATAAGCTGTGTCAGGAGTATGGTCTTTCCATTATAGATGTGGAGGATGGCAGCAAAGAGAAACAGCACGAGAATTATAAGGATTGGAGCGAATATCGTGAAGGCAGCTTTGTGTGGGCAGATATGATAAAAAGAGATTTTGATGCCTGCATTTTACAGGCAAATGATTTTAGTGGATTTCTGGAGCTGCTGTCGGAAAAAGGATATGAGGTCAAGCAGGGAAAGTATCTGGCAGTCAGACCACAGGGGATGACAAGATTCAGAAGATGTAAGACTCTTGGCGAGAATTATTCACAGGAAGCTATTGTGGAGCGTATTGCGAAGGAAGATTTATCCTTTTACCAGTCACAGAATGAGGAAAGGCAGGCAGCGATAGTAAAGTGCTATGTCAAAAGATACCGCAGGGCGAAGATGTCAGGCTTGCAGAAAAGATATTATGCAAAGCTTTACCGGATTGGAAAGCTGAAAAAGAAGCCATATAGTCAGGTATGGAAGTATAAGGATGATATCCGAAAGATGCATAAGCTGCAGGAGCAGTATCTATTTCTGGTAAGGCATAAGATTGAGAGTGCGGAAGAACTTGTATCGGTACTTGATAATCTGACGGATAAGAAAAAAGAAGCATCAAAGGAAAAGAGTAAGACCTATAAGGCTAAGGAGAGATTCAAAGATATTTTTGACAAGGCTGAACAGATCCGGGGGCTTGATGATGCGGAATCGTGTTATCAGAGTGGGGATACCTTTTTTGAAGATGAGCACAATGCATGGGAAAGGCTTAACACTGAGCTTCTGGCACAGGGATACAGTGTGGAAGAGGTCGAGAGTCTTAGAAAAAAATATGAGAGCAAGTATGCACAGGACTGTAAGGCAGAACGGGCGGTATCAAAGGAACTTAATCTTGGAAGATCAATATGGAAGGAACTTACGGTATCAGCTTCGGCAGAAGAGAAGCAGTATGACAAAGAAACAATAAGAGACAGAAAAGAACAGCCGGTACGTTAGGCTGTTTTTTTTAGTGGTTAGGAGGCATATATGGAAGAAAAAAGAGAGCCATTAAGTGAAATGGCGATTGAGAGAAAGATACAGATTCTTCGTAATAAGCATATGGACAGTGAGGTTATTGCTCTTGTCAAAAGCGATTATGAATATGGACTGACTGATGATGAAATCGGTCTGTATCTTAACAAAAGTTATGACATTGAGCAGATGAAGGTGTTATCAAAATGTCTGCATAAGGGTGTATCAGAAGAGTTGTTAACGCTGCTGAAAGATAGCAGGATGGCAGCACCTAAGATGCAGACAGCATTGGATTACTATGAAAAAGGTGTGCCGATTGATGCAATCAGAGAGGTAGTCCAAAAAGATGATACAGCAGTAAACATGCGCAGGATGTTTGATGTGGTATTAGAAAAGCTTAATAAAGCCAAAGAGCAGATGCCACAGGATTTAGAGTATGTGAAAAGTCTTGTAGCTCAGATGGATGAAGTGGTTGCAAAGATCAATCATCAGAATGAAAGGTATGATGCCCTGAATAAGAAGCTTTCTGAAATAGAAACTTCCAAAGATGACGAGGAAGTCAGGGAGCGTCTGGTCAAGGAGAACCAGGATAAGGACGCTCTTATCAACAGTCAGCAGAATGAACTGAATAAGGCAAGCAGTACAATTGCAAGACTTAGGGATGATATTGAGAAAAAGGATAAGGAGATGAAGCGTATGGGAGACAGAATAGAGTCATTGGAAGATAAGATCATAAAGTGTTGCACAGAGAATAAGAAAGAGGCAGAAAGTAAGGCAGAGCCGCAGGAAAGCCAGTCCGTATCACAGGCAGATAAAAAGATGGTTGATACAGTTGCAGTTCCTCAGAATATGCAGGCTGTGGCAAATGGAATTCCGGTCTATTATCAGATTCCGGTAGTTGATGGTACTGGAAATGTGGTGCAGAGACTTCCGATTGAGCGAAGTGTGAGAAAGAGCAGCAACAGCGGAGTGGCAAGTCTTTTTTGCAAGACTGTCATTTAAGAAAAAGTCAAGAGCAGACATTGTAAAGCTGGTTGCATCGGGAGACCTTGTTCCGGCGCAGCTTGTGCAGATTAAGAGTGCAATAGAAAAGGGACTTACTGAGTCACAGCTTGTAGAGCTTATAAACAACAACATTTCAGCGGAAAAGATGAAGGAGATCATTGAGATTGCTGTGCTTGAAAACAGCATGGCAGATTAGGAGGAACTTATGAATTTAGCAGTAGTAAATGAAGCAGTAACAGAGATGAATGGTGTGGAGCATCAATTTACAGAGGAAGAGAAAAACTTTGTTGTCCAGTTCGCATTCAGAAGCGGCAGCAGGAAGACACGATTTCTCTTATTGAAGCTTTGGCACATTCAGCGGATAAGGCTGAGTCGGACGAGATTATGGTCACATACAGGTCTAAATATGATATGAAGCCTGCATGGGTGGAACAGGTGGAAAACCTGCTTGTGGCACTTGAAATGTATCGTATCGAGGAGGAGAAAGCAATCAATCATCTGGCAGATATTTTGACTACTTATGGTATTGATGTATCAGCCGAGGAAATCCGTACTACAGAGACAGAAACGCTTAAAACAACAGTTAGAGAGAAAGTGGAGGTGCGATAATGGCAGAAGAGATTCAGGAAGCGGTGCAGATCATCCGTGTAGCTTATGATGGCATTGAGATTGCATGAAGGTAGGAAGCGGCGGCATTGCTGCCATGCAGAAGGCAATAGATTTCTTAAAAGGGATGCTTGATTATGAAAAGTCACTTGGCAAGACATCCATGAGAAAGCTGATCTTAAAAGGTGGCGATTTACAGGTGTTACAGTTTAATACCGAAGATATGAAAAAGGTTGAAAAGATGGCAAAGAAGTATGGAATCCTGTATTCGGTACTTCCAGACTGTAACAGGAAAGATGGACTGAGTGAGGTAATCTTTCATACAGAGGCAGTTCCCCGTGTGAATATGATGATACAAAAGCTCAAGTTTGGTAAGATTGCCACATTTGACGATTATCTGAAGAATGGAGATGAAAAATCCCTTGGCAAGCTGATGGATTTTTTGAAGAAACAGCAGGGAAACGAGAAAAGCCACACGATAGAAGGGGATAGGGTTAATACCGCTATTGACGGACTGATCGAAAAGGTCGGAATGTTTGCAATGGAAAAGAAAGCTATCAGTGTGGATCAGGTCAAGGAGAATTTCAGTATCAATGGTGAGCAGGCTGAAAGTGTTATCAAACAGCTAGAGACAATCGGTGTGCTTGGAAAGAAAAATGAGGATGGCACCCATACAGTCATGATGGACAAGGATGCATTTATCAATCGTGTTAGAGGCTATCAGGACCTTGCTGAGAGAATGAGGGCAGTTGCAGCATCAAAGAATGCGAACTTATCAGATGTGACTATCAGCAAGAAGCTGATTATCGAAGAGAATGACCATGCTGTTAAGACCAGAGTTCCCGGCACATGGGGAGAAGAGGCAAGATATGTATGGCTCCGTAAGGAAAACATCATGGAGATTCATGGTGGAAAGACAATGCTTACTTTCCTTGATTCCACCAAGGATTATAAGCTTTACGATGAGCAGAATCGTGTGGTGACAACCCAGAAAGGAACCGAGCTTTATACTCACTACGACAAGGTGGAGTCATCTGTCAGGGAGCGTTACGAGAAAGTACAGAAGCAGCAGAAAAAGACCACACAGAAGAAAACTGTTACCACGAAGAAAGCGAGGTAGCAGCCTATGCAGACAACAAAGAAAAAGCCGTCACTGATATTCATCCTTGTGGGTGCAGTGTTAGCCGGGTATCTTGGTTATCTGATAAATGGTGCGTGGGCAGAAGGGATTGCCTTTAATGAATTTATGGACAGATTCAATGAAGTATGTGCTGTTCCCTTTGCCAACTATTACAATTCCAATACAGTAAAAGCAGTAGCCATTGCATTAGGTATCTATGCGATGGCTATTGTCATGTATTACACCAGTCAGAGAAACTATATGCCCGGTAAGGAATTTGGTACGGCAAGATTTGAAAATCCGAAGCAGGTCAACAAGATACTTGCAGATAAGGATGAGAATTTCAACCGGATACTCAGCCAAAATGTGAAGATGTCGCTGGATTTTAGGAGACTCAAGTCAATGGAAATATACTTATCTGTGGTGGTTCCGGAGCAGGAAAAACATTTTATGAAGTAAAGCCGAATCTGATGCAGATGCCACATAACTGTTCTTTTATCTGTACTGATCCAAAAGGTGAGATTCTTAGAAGTTGCGGCAGATGTTAAAGAATAACGGATACAATGTGAAGGTCATCAATCTGCTTGAGATGGATAAGTCGGACTGCTATAATCCGTTTTCCTATATCAGAGAGGAAACAGATGTTGTAAAGCTGATTACCAATCTTATCAGTAATACCACACCAAAGGGTTCCACTCCAAGTGATCCATTCTGGGAGAAAGCAGAAGGATTATTTTTACAGTCAATCTTTTATTATGTGTGGCTTGAAGTACAGCCGGCAAAGAGAAACTTTGAGACAGTACTGAAGCTTCTTGGAGAAGCAGAAGTGACAGAGGCAGGGAAAGGCGTCGAAACTGGATGTGCGAATGAAGTTCTTAGAGGAGAGTTCCCCACTCGGAGCTAATCATCCGGCAGTAAAGCAGTACAACAAATGTATGCGAGGTGCAGGAGATACCGTCCGTTCCATTATCATCAGTGCCAACTCAAGACTTGCATTTCTTGAAAATAAGCAGGTTTTACGATTACTCTCCAAAGATGAGCTTAATCTGTCCGATATCGGTATTGGTGTAAACGGAGATGGGGAGACAAAGACAGCACTCTTTTGTGTAATCCCGGATAGTGACAAATCCTATAACTTTATTATCGGTATGTTATACACGCAGATATTTCAGGAATTGTACTATCAGGCAGACTTTAATTGTGGTGGAAGGCTGCCAATCCATGTGACATTTATGTTAGATGAATTTGCGAATGTCGCATTGCCAGATGACTTCTGTTCACTGTTATCGACAATGCGAAGCCGTGAGATTTCAAGTATTATCATTATTCAGAACTTTGCCCAGTTAAAAGCACTTTTTAAAGATACCTGGGAGACAATTCCCGGCAACTGCGATACGTTCATCTATCTCGGTGGAAACGAGCAGAGTACGCATAAGTATGTGTCAGAGCTGCTTGGAAAAGGTACGATTGATAAGAAGTCAAGTGGAGAAACAAAGGGCAGACAGGGAAGCTCTTCAAGAAACTATGATGTATTAGGCAGAGAATTGTTTACACCCGATGAAGTCAGAAAGCTGGATAATAAGAAATGTATTATCTTTATCCGTGGTTTTGATCCTATCATGGACAATAAGTTCATACCGTTCAATCATTCGATGTTTAACCAGACAGCAGATGGCAAGGGAGAGCCTTATGTTCATCAGATAAGAGGAGCAGATAATCTTATCGGTCCGCCATTTGAGATTCTTTCAGACAAGGCAGTTAAGTATTATGAAAAGCTGAGGGATAAGGGCGAGAATGTGTATATAGATTCTCTTACCTATGAGCAGTTTATGATGCTTGGTGATGCGGAATTAAGCAGAAGATTCTCCATGCAGGATGAAGCAGAGCAGAAAGCAAAGATTGACAGGGAGCAGGCAAATGAGCTTGAGTATGTCGATGAGTCACAGAAGTCTGATACTACAGAATGTGCTAACTCTTCTAATGGAAGTGCTGGTACTAAGCCTGTAAGGAATCCTGAGAGGGAAAAGCCTAAGTGGGAGGATACAATCACAAACCGAATGCTGCACTGGTCATATACACCGGAGCAGAAAGAGGAAGTGAAGAAGGCACTTGCGGCAGGAGTTCCGAAGGCAACGATTCTTACTTACTTTTATCCGGAGGTTACTGTGGAGAAGATGAGTTCATATCGAAAGAAGCAGTAATGTTTTTAGATATATTACAGAGTATATGATATAATTTGCTCACATAGTATGCTTCAGCTTATTGGACTACTAACATGTGAGCAGTTACAAAAGACAGAAATTATTTTATATTGGAGGTACAGGATGAATACGGAAAAGACTTTTGCAGATAGATTAAAAGAGTTGCGTAATATACGAAACTATACACAGGAAGAGCTGGGTAAGATAACAAATATATCTGTTCAGAGTATACGACGTTATGAACAAGGTAGACTCAATGAAGAGCCAAGTGCGTATAATCTTTTACAACTAGCAAAGGCACTAGATGTAACACCTGAATACTTATTGATAGGAGATAATAATATGACAAGTTACACGGAGGCAATTAAGAGAGAATTGAAGCAACTTAATGACTATGGACAAATATCTGAAATTAAAGAAACCGAGTTGAATTCCACGATTTTATCACATCTTGAGATGAGTAATGATTTAGTAGATGCTGTAAAGACGGATTGGAATGCAAAAGGCATATTTAAGAGGATAGAGAAAGAGGAAGATAAACAGATTGTGGTAGACAGTTATTGTACAAGACCTTATGTACAGGATGTCATATTACGATATTGCCAGAATAGATCTATATTTAAGACAAAGTTTGCAATAATTGATGGAATGCTTTTAGAATAAAGCAAATTTGAGAGTAAATTAGCACTTTAGCCATATGGTTAAGGTGCTTTTTTTCATACCTTGAAAGGAGATGGTCACAGCAAAAACGCATCGGGGAAAGCCCGATTAACCAGTACAACAGGCATTGCCTGATTATCATAGAGTAACTATCAACAGGACAGAAAGGAATGCATATATTCCGTTCGGAAAGCTAGCCGGATTGGAATATGTGTATTCCTTTCTGGCTTTTTCCGCTTCTGTCACTTCAAAAAAGGAGATTAAACAACATGAGAAAAGAACAGGTTATTTCAACAACAAACAACAATCAGATGGAGGAGAAAGGCATGAAGAGTAGATTCATTCACTTAAAAAAGAGATTCGTTCCGGCATTATCCGGAGCACTTATGGGAGTGATGCTTATGAGCACTACCTGTTTTGCAGCAGGTACAGGTACTTCCGCAGTAACACAGCCGCTTGAGAATTTAAAGACACTTATCATTGCAGTCATTGGTGCGGTTGGTGTCATCATTCTTGCAAAGAATGTTATGGAGTTCGCACAAGCCTACCAGCAGCAGGATTCATCTACCATGAACTCTGCACTGAAAGGAATTGTAGCAGGTGTCATGATGGCTGGTATTTCAACAGTACTGACATTCTTAGGCTTCTAAGATTGGGGAAATGCATTTCCCCTTTTAGTAAAAGGAAAGAGGTGAATAACAAGTATGGATATTTTTAAGCTTGGAGACAAGATCCTTGCACTTCTTGAGGCAGTGTTTGGGTTTTGGAACAATCAGATATCCCTGGTCTTTGCAATGCTTGGACAGTCACCGGTCAGTTTCAAGGGCGGAGGTCCCTGGGCAGTCATTGAGGGGATAGAGCCGGTCTTTGTAGCGGTCGGCTCTTCCTCGTTGTGCTGTTCTTTGTTATCGGTTTCTGCTCGGAAAGCATAGATGTAAAAGATGAGATGAGGTTTGAATCAATCCTGCGTATGCTTATCCGACTGGGACTTGCAGAATGGTTTGTTGCAAATAATGTCACGATTATGAAAGCATTTTTTACTTCCATAGGAAATCTGGTAGGACTTATATCTGCCGGGACAACGACGCAGCTTGCCATTGACAGTACACAGGCAGATATCATTAAAGGACTCGGATTTGGTGAAAGTCTGGTAATGCTGATACTTACAGCTTTGCTTGCAATCATCATTATTATCTGTGGATTCTTTATCATCTACACAGTGTATTTCAGGTTCTTAAAGATACTGATTATTGTGCCGCTTGGTGCGATTGCATGCTCCACAATGGCAGGAAACAGAATGGTCAGTCATACAATGGCTACCTACTGCAAATATTTTCTTTCGTGTGTATTCGAGGCAGTAACGATGGCACTTGCAATTGTGGTATGTAATGCATTTATCAATGCAGGACTTCCAGCATTTACAGGAAGTTACGCTGACTGGGCACAGACGCTTATTTATTTGTGTGAAATGACATTTACGATAGCAATGACTGTTGGAAGTGTGAAGGGTGCACAGACACTTACAAGCAAGGCATTTGGATTATAGAAGGAGGCAGAAATGGATAATGAAAAGAAACAGGTTACTTATAATTCAAGCATAACCGGAGAAACGCAGGTGACATTTGATATCCAGCAGTATATGAATAACAGGGCAATGTTTATCGGTCTTATGTGTAATGAAGATGGATATGAGGAGCCTTTTGGGGATGTGACTGTGAATTTGCCGGTTGCAGCACCAAATTACTGCGGATATCTGAATGTGAATGACATGCCGGATATTGAAAAGTTTATTACAGATAACGACCTTGGAGAGTTTACAGGATTCACGCAAAGGAGTGGTTTCTGCGAATATCCGCTTTATCTGTTCAATGTAGATAAGCTTAGAGAACTGTGTCCGGATGGAATGGATAAGTATGAGGCGAATATTGGAATGACAAGAAAGCCGGAGACAAAGGATTTATCAAGATAGGAGGCAGGGACAATGGTAATCGAAGTAAACAAGGATATTGACCGCTATCAGGAATCGGTTGCGATGGGACTTACTGCAAGGCAGCTTATATTTTCTATTGCAAGCGTAGTAGTCGGTGGCGGTATCGTCCTTCTTCTTTACAAGTATATCGGTCTTACGGGTTCTGCTTATGTGGCAATTCCCTGTGTGGCACCGATTGCACTTGGCGGATTCTATTCCTTTAACGGGATGAATTTCTACGAGTATATGGGAAAGAAACTGCATTTTATGTTTGGAAACAAGGCACTTACCTATGTATCAACAGAAGGAGAGCCTGCAATAAAGCAGTTAGAAGTAGAGCAGAATGAACAGGTAAAGAAGAAAGGCAGAAAGGCTGAACCGGAGACTGTAACAGCTGATTCGGCTGTAAAGAAGCAGGAGGAGTTTGAAGCAATGAAGAAAAAGACGAGAAACATGCTGTTTGGACTTGTTGCAGTCATTGTGGCGGCAGTAGCAGGCATTGCAGCATATAAGGCAATGCATTAGAAACGAATAGTATCTGACCGAAAGGTCGGGAACACAGCCCGCAGGGTGAAGTTCCCGGCGGCTTTCATTATAAGAAAGCGAGGTTAGAGACATGGGTTTATTTACAGGCGGATTTAAGTTACTGAAAACGGCATTTTTGAAGTAAGCAAAAATAAGTATTCCAAATGTACACATAGAAATTATCCTATGATTGAACTTAAGCAATACATTGATAATATAGTTTTGAATTCAAATATGTTTTTTTCCGTAGCAGTGCCAATTATGAGAGAAATCAATACAAATATCAGAAGATTATCGGCACACACTACTATAATGACATATGAGAAATTGGTAAATACACGTCAAAGGATATTGGGAATCAGGTCTATTGCATTTCCTTCCATATCAACGGGAGCATATAGTTTTCCGGTGGTGCTTGCGGCAAAGATTGCGGTACGTACAGTTGCTAGATTTCTGCATGAGAATCCGGACAGCTTCGATTTGGTGGAATGGGTGCTGTTTGATACTTAGACTGAATCGGTGTACGAAGCAGAAGTTACGCTCTATTATAATATACGAATTTAGTTTATTTGAATCAAAGCAAAAAGCTCAAAAAGGAGAGATTATTCATGGTTTTATTGGTTGTAGATGCACAGAATGGTATCGTGGATGAACGCTTATATGAGTTCAGAAAGTTTGTTGGTAATATCAAAAAGCTGATTGGAGCAGCTCGAGAACAAGGTATAGAAGTTATTTATGTACAGCATGATGATGGACCTGGTACCGGATTCTCTATCGGGGATGATGAGTTTGAGGTCTATTCCGAGTTTAAACCGATGCCTGATGAAAAACGATTTATTAAGTCTGTATGCAGTTCGTTCAAAAAAGAGAGTGGTCTGCTTGAGTATCTGACTGCAAAGGAAGAAAAAGACGTGATGATTTGTGGCATTATGACTGATTTCTGTATCAATGCACGGTAGAGGCTGGTTTTGAGCATGGCTTACACATGATTGTTCCTGCTTATGCAAATTCTACGCAGGACAATGAGTACATGACTAGGGAACAGGCTTACCATTACTATAATGAATTTCTCTGGCCTGAACGTTATGCAGACTGCGTACCAATGGACAGGGCATTGGAATTACTCAAAAAATGATATAGCGTAAACGGTCTTTGCTGAATACCTTTGTTACCGAAATACATTACATAAACTTCAAGATTATGTTGCAGTAAATTCAATAAATCAGTATCATATATTTATACATACAAACAGCGTAGAAGTTTTAAAATATGAATGCGGAATAAAACAGAGGATAAGAGGATATGAAGAACGATGAACCGGAGATAAAACCGGCATACAAAAATCCTTTAATGGAGCATTACAGATGAAGACAGCAATAGTATATGCATCAGTGCATCACGGAAACACAAAAAAGATAATTGATGAGATAGCAAAGACAAACGATGTCGAGCTGATAGATGCGACACAGACTGTAGAGAAAGACCTGTCGGAATATGATTTAATCGGTTTCGCATCAGGCGTATATGGTGGAAAGTTCCATCAGTCGGTGCTTAAGTTTGCATCAGTCAATCTCACAGACAACAAAAATATATTTCTAATCTGTACATATGGCGGCAGACCTGTCTTTAAGTCAATTGAGCAGGTGATAGCATACAAACATGACACCATTGTCGGAAGGTTTTCATGCAAGGGATTTGATACGTTCGGTCCGTTCAAGATGATTGGCGGGGTATCAAAGGGGCATCCAGATGAGAAGGATATTGCGGCGGCTGTGGAGTTTTACAACGGATTAAAATTAAAGTATGATTAGAATCTGTATATTAGTAAACTATCTTATTGGGTGTTTTACTTGTAGGTATTATTCGCAGAAGGAAGGATATACAGGCATGAAACTAATTTGCTCTTTATTTATCACATTCTTAAAAATCGGTGCGTTCACCTTTGGCGGCGGATACGCTATGATTGCGTTGCTTGAAAATGAGTTCGTTGAAAAGAAAAAATGGCTTGAAAAAAGCGAGTTTCTGGACATGGTTGCGGTAGCCGAATCCACGCCAGGACCAGTCGCCGTCAACAGTGCGACTTACATTGGTTACAAAATTGCAGGATTTGCGGGTGCAACCATGTCCACACTTGCTGTCTGCATTCCATCTTTCTTTGTAATTTATGTTATCTCGCTGTTCTTTGATCAGTTTCTCAGTTTGCGCTGGGTTTCCTGCGCATTCCGCGGGATTCAGGTATGTGTGATCTATCTGATCCTTACCGCAGGGCTGAAAATGCTTAAAAGTATTGACAAAAACACACTAAACTTGACGCTTCTCACGTTGGTCATGGCTTCCATGCTCTGCTGCTCGATTACAGCAGTTTCGTTTTCCTCTGTGTTTTACATCCTGATCTGCGGCGCGGTCGGGCTTGTTGTTTTCTTTCTGCGAAAAATCCGGAAAGGAGATGGGAAAACGTCATGATATATCTGCGTCTCTTTCTGAACTTTTTGATGATCGGTGCCTTGTCTTTCGGCGGCGGCTATGGAATGGTTTCGCTGGTACGCGAAAGGGTGCTTTCCAACGGCTGGCTGACAGAGAACGAGTTTCTGAATTTTATTGCCGTATCTGAATCCACACCGGGACCCTTGCCGTGAATATGGCAACCTTTATCGGCTCAACACAGGGCGGAATCCTCGGTTCATTTGTTGCAACGCTGGGCGTGGTGTTGCCGTCATTTTTGATTATTCTCTTAATTGCATCCGCACTAAAGAATCTGATGAAATATGCACCCGTCAACGCCTTTTTATCGGGAGTTCGTCCGTGCGTTGTAGCGATGATCCTTGCGACCGCGCTCAGCATGGCGCTGTCTACGCTGTTTGGCCTCACAGATTTACAGGCCGGATTTGCGCCAGATTTGCGCTCTATCGCAGTATTTGCCATGCTCGGAGCAACACATCTGATTTGTAAAATAATCAGAAAAACAGCTCCATCGCCAATTCTGATGATCCTGTTTTCAGCAGGCCTCGGAATCTTGTTTTGGTGAATATTCTAGCATGGCGATTGATTTTATTTCCAACTTCAATAGCAATTCCTGCTGAACCGCGCTTATTACATTGCATATAATTTCGAGCGACATCACCCTTCATTCATGATGCCGTTCCGCGCTTCGACCATACCATTCTGCCACAAATGAGCTGACCATCCCCTTATTTAATACTACAGTTTACGTCTCCGATATATCGGTACAGTTGTAGTTATTTGTTTTTTCAAAAAAACAGTTCGTAAAATTATACTTTTACGAACTGTTTGTATTTTTGGTCAGTTTTGCAAACTGGAAGTTATCGCTTTACTTTTGTTGTATCTTAGCCAAAATACTTTCTATTACAAGTGTTACTGTTATAAAGGCTCCTACAAGGGTATAGTAGTTTAAGCCATACATCAATGGCAAAAGAGAAATAACTACCGTAATAATGGAAAGGACAAACAATGCTTTGAGAACACCTTTCTTCTTCAATGAAAACAATGAAAGTAAGAAGATGGCAACAGTAAGTGTGGCTGTAATAAGTGGAGCAAAATTTGCATAGCCAAACGGTGTAAGGCTAAAGTATGAGAATGTTTCTTTTACTCTTTCTGTTGGAGATGTTGCAAAAATACAAACTGCTCCAAAGGGTAATAATTCTAACACTATTGTTAAAGCTGGCAAAACCGCTAAGCAGACTTTCTTCATGTTGTATATCTCCTTTACAAATTCCAGTTGATATTCCACTTATTTTAGGAAATTTAATAACTGTTATATTTGATTATCAAATTCTTCGCAAACCCTTGAAAACACTAAGTTTGTAGCAAGTGTACCTTCCTTACTCTTTCCCTTGTGTTACATTCTCCCATTAGCTTTCATGAACTTAATATGGGAAAAATTAAGGGAAAGAAAATTTCATAACACAGTATAACATATAACAATAAC
>ENA-OQAZ01001015-OQAZ01001015.1-human-gut-metagenome-genome-assembly--contig:-NODE-1015-length-14568-cov-5.233363_pt1 | contig 14568 bp, 15 predicted proteins | sample MGYA00242737_ERZ504531 | MGnify/ENA primary metagenome ERZ504531 (study PRJEB26092, sample SAMD00036244) | human gut metagenome | host: Homo sapiens | study: EMG produced TPA metagenomics assembly of...
TGTTGATGAATTTCTTGCTTATGTTGATGCAGCCGAGAAAGAAAAATTCCCGGAAAGGAAAGCAGGAAGAAAAACGCAGGAAGAAAAAACTGTCTGTTCAGCAGTCGATCGCTTATAAGGAAATGGGAAGAGATGGAATCTGCAGGTACAGGGAAAAACTTATTCTAAGTGCATCCGCTTCTATGACATCAACTACCAGCTGGCTCAGAACGAAGATAAAAATGCGATCTTTGAAAACTGGTGTGATTTTCTCAATTACTTTGATGCCAGTATTCATTTTCAGCTGAGCTTTATCAATCATAAAAGTAGCATGAAAGAATTTGAACAGGTCATCCGGATTCGTCCTCAGGATGATGCCTTTGACGATGTTCGTATGGAATATGCCAAGATGCTGAAACAGCAGCTGGCGAAAGGAAATAATGGACTGGTGAAATCAAAATATATCACCTTTTCCATCGAAGCAGATAATATCCGGGAAGCAAAGCCAAAGCTGGAACGTATTGAGTCAGATATTCTGAATAATTTCAAGATCCTTGGAGTTCCGGCCTATCCATTGAATGGAGTGGAAAGACTGCAGATTTTATATGAGACTTTCAATCCAGACAATATGACAGACTTTCAGTTTGATTATGGTTCCATGATCCGTACTGGACTCAATACCAAAGATTATGTGGCACCGACCAGTTTTGTATTCAAGGACAGAAATACATTCCGCATGGGAAATACCATCGGAGCAGTCTCTTATTTGCAGATCCTGGCACCGGAGCTTACAGATAAAATGCTTGCAGAATTTCTGGATATTGATAAGAACCTCATCGTCAATCTGCATGTCCAGTCTGTGGATCAGATGAAGGCAATCAAGCTGGTAAAAAGCAAGGTTACAGATATCAACAGAATGAAAATTGAAGAGCAGAAAAAGGCGGTAAGATCTGGATACGATATGGATATCATCCCATCGGATCTGAATACTTATGGCGGAGAAGCCAAACGTCTTTTGGAAGATCTGCAGTCACGAAATGAGCGTATGTTCCTTGTAACAGCGCTCTTTTTAAATACTGCAAAGACAAAACAGGCACTGGATAATGCCATCTTCCAGACGGCCGGTATTGCACAGAAATATAACTGTGTGCTGAAACGTCTGGATTATCAGCAGGAAGAAGGATTGATGAGCAGTGTTCCGTTGGGAGTAAATCATATCCCAATCAGGCGGGCTCTTACGACTACCAGTACAGCAATCTTTGTTCCGTTTACGACACAGGAACTTTTTATGGCAGGAGAATCCTTATATTACGGATTGAATGCACTCAGTAACAACATGATCATGGTGGATCGTAAAAAGCTGAAAAACCCGAATGGACTGATCCTTGGTACGCCTGGATCCGGTAAATCCTTTGCAGCAAAAAGAGAAATCACCAACGCTTTCTTTGTTACGAAGGATGACATTATCATCGGAGATCCGGAGGGTGAGTATTACCACTGGTCCATGCACTTGGCGGACAGGTCGTACACATTTCACCAACCAGTAAGGATTATATCAATCCGATGGATATCAATATGGATTATTCCGATGATGACAATCCACTTGGTGTAAAATCCGATTTTGTCCTGTCCTTATGTGAGCTGATCATGGGAAGCAGGGATGGTATTGAAGCAGAGGAAAAATCAGTGATCGACCGTTGTCTTCCACTGGTGTATCAGAAGTACTTTGCAGATCCAAAACCGGAAAATATGCCGGTCCTTGGTGACCTGTATGATTGCCTCAGAAAGCAGAAAGAACCCCAGGCCCAGAGAATTGCAACAGCACTGGAAATCTATGTAAATGGATCACTGAAAGTATTCAACCATAGAACCAATGTGGAACTGAATAACCGTATTGTCTGCTTTGATATTAAGGAACTTGGAAAGCAGCTGAAGAAAATCGGAATGCTCATCGTCCAGGATCAGGTATGGAACAGAGTTACAATCAACCGTGGCATCAAATCTACCAGGTACTATATCGATGAATTCCACCTTCTGCTCAAAGAAGAACAGACAGCAGCTTATTCCGTAGAAATCTGGAAGAGATTCAGAAAATGGGGAGGCGTACCGACTGGAATCACACAGAATATCAAAGATCTTCTTGCCAGCAGGGAAATTGAAAATATCTTTGAGAACAGTGATTTTATCCTGATGCTGAACCAGGCTGCAGGTGACAGACAGATCCTTGCAAAACAGCTGAATATTTCCCCATATCAGTTGTCTTATGTGACGAATTCCGGGGAAGGAGAAGGACTTCTTTTCTATGGAACAACAATTATTCCATTTAAGGACAAGTTCGATAAGAACTTGAAGCTGTACAGTTTGATGACTACAAAACCGGAAGAAGTTGAAAAACGAGAGAAAGAAATGGAGGCGGAAAAGCATGAAGGAAATCGATAAGATTCGAATCAGGCAGTGGAACCAGGATAATCCTTACATTCAGATGAAAAATCTGGAAAATGCACAGCCTGGATACCGTGTTCATACAGTCAATGATGATCATCATCTGTATGAACTTCCGCTGGAAACACAGAACATTATCCTTGACTGGGTATTCTGGAATTTTTATCCGGCACAGAAAATCTATCCGCATCTTACCAGTGATGATCTGAAAGAAGTTTTGTATAAACGTACCCAGATCCATCTGCACAACAATCAGTTCAAGGAGGCTATGCTGATTAATGGTTTCTGGCCGAGAGATCCGAGTGAATTGAACTGGGTATTTCATATCCAGCGAGCTCTCCAGCAATCAGGACACAGGCAGATGGTTATCCTGGTATCCCGATTATAGGACGCCAGGAACTGAATGAGTACAGAAAGAAAAGTTGTGCCAGGAGGTGATGACCTATAGCTGGAAAAGAATTTAAAGGCAAAGATAAAAAGGTCGCAAAGATGACCAGGGATGGTTTGACAGAAGAAAATCTTCGTGATGGTAGTGTAAAAGATATCAGTCACAGGAGTCGAGGACGACCGGAAAATAAGGAAGAATTTGTTCCTGAACGGGAACGGAAAAAGGCTGAGAATGAAGATTCAAAATCAGGAAAAGGAAAACGACTGCAGATGGAGAAAATCCGTAAATCTTCTGCCAGGCAGGAAGCTGTTGAGGATACAGTTGAAGTTACACCGGAAGAAAAAGTATCCGGATATCGAAAGAAACTGCATCGTTATGAAAAAATCCCGGATGATGATAATAATCTGAACAGCCAAAAGAAATCCATTCGGAAGAAACAGTTGCAAAAACAGATGACCAAAGAACAAGCAAAAGCCGGAAGATTATCTTTTGATGATGAAGGAAATCAGATGGTGAAAGGTGCTGGCATGAAACCGGGAGGGACAGCCGGGAAATACATTGCTACACAAGCTGTTATATCTGGCATAAAAGCAGTCTCTCCCGAAGAGGAAGAAACAGATGAAAATGCAGGTGTGGAAAGTGCCAGACTTGTAGAGCGTGAAACAGAAGATGCGTTACGTGGTCTGCGTCATGCTCAGATCCGAAGCAAACGAACGGATGTGAAAACCCATCGCAGAGGTTATCGTGAGGCTACCGTAGAAAAGAAACTGAAATTTGGTTCTGCAGAAAGTATGGAAGGAGTCAAGAATGCAGAAACGGTAAAGAAAGCCGAACAAAAGAGACATTTCTATAACCGCTTCTTCCAGAAAAAACGATATAAGGATGCTTACCGAGCAGCCAGAGCCGGAAAATCCGCTGACAGTCTGGGTGGAGCAACAACCATTGCCGGTGTTGAGAACATGACGGTAAAAGCAAAGATCGCCTTGAAAGAGATCATAAAGCGTAATCGTGCCATGTTCGCAGGCATCGGTATTTTTGCGCTTCTTTTTCTAGTCATTTCAGTATCTCTGGGGAGCTGCAGTGCTTCTATCGAGGGAGCTGGATCTGTGATCGGTATTACAACGTATCCAAGTTCAGACGAGGATATCTATGCTGCCGAAAACAGATATGCTGCTTTGGAAAGTGCCTTGAACCAGCAGATTAATGAGATGGAACGAAGACATCCGAATTATGACGAGTATCAGTACAACATTGCTGAGATTGGTCATAATCCATACCATCTTATCTCGTATCTTACTGCAAAATATGGGGACTGGACGTACTCAGATGTTGAAAATGAACTGCAAGCTCTTTTTGAAGCACAATATCATCTGAATACGGAAGGTCGAACAGAAACGGTGACAGAAACCAGAAATGTTCGAGTCGGAGAATCATTGGGACAGGTAGTGACCAGTGGATATTGTAACTGTCGAATCTGCTGTGGTGTATGGTCAGGCGGACCAACTGCCAGTGGTGCATATCCAACTGCAAACCATACCATTGCCGTAGATGCTTCCAATCCGTTTGTGCCGATTGGCACTAAGGTAGTAATGAATGGTGTGGAATACACAGTTGAGGATACCGGAGCCTTTGCAAGATATGGTGTGCAGTTTGACGTTTACTATGATAACCATGCTGCAGCCTCTGCTCATGGACACCAGACCTGGGAAGCCTATATCGCAGATGACAATGGCAGTCAGGAAGTAACGGTTACCAGTACAAGCACTAAGAAGATTCTATATGTGACACTGACAAATGGAAGCTTTGATGCTGTGGCAAGAGCCAATCTGAATGCAGAGCAGCTGATTATTTACAATGCATTAAATACGACCTATGGAAACAGAAATTATCTGTGGGATGTAAACAATGTGACCAGTGGATCAGGCGGTAATGGAATGAGTTATGAGATTCCACCGGAAGCACTGCAGGATGAAGAATTTGCCCGGATGATCCGAGAAGCAGAAAAATATCTGGGAGTACCTTATGTATGGGGTGGCTACTCTCCATCTGGATTTGACTGCTCAGGTTTCGTATCCTATGTCCTTAACCATTGTGGTAATGGATGGAACTATGGACGATTGACCGCAGAAGGATTAAGAGGCGTATGTACTTATGTATCACCGGGAGAAGCAAAACCAGGAGATCTGATTTTCTTCCAGGGAACGTATAACACATCCGGTGCAAGCCATGTGGGTATCTATGTCGGTAACAATATGATGATCCATTGCGGGGATCCGATCCATTACTCAAATATCAGCACATCCTACTGGCAGCAACATTTCATGTGCTTTGGAAGACTGCCATAAAGGGGTGAACGAAGGGAGGTGAAAGTTTGAATAAAAAGATTAAAAAATATCTGGATGAGATTGCCAAGACAGAGAAAAAGATCGCGGATCTGCAGCAATATCTTAGGGGTGTCCAGGCTGCATTAAAGCAGGAAGAGGACAATGAGATGATCAGGTGCATCCGTGGTATGAAGATGGATAATGATCAGTTATATGATCTTTTGGATGGTATCCAGAGTGGAAAAGTTAAATTTCAGGTAAGCAGGGAGTCTGACGATGAAGGTTCAGGCTCCTTTGTATTCACAGAAGAAAATAAGGAGGAATATCAGAATGGTGAAATGGAAGAAAATGAATAAGAAAATGGCAGGACTGCTGTTGGGAGTCATGATGCTTTTTACAGCATCAACCACAGCATTTGCCTATGTGGATGAATCAGCAGAGGCATCCAAAGTAGAGACAACTCAGACGGAACAGTCAACAGACAAAGAAGAGAAAAAGGACGAGGCGACAAACACAAACGAGGTGCTGCCAGAAGATGGAACAGACCAGGGAACTGCATTTACGACACCTGGCAATGGTGAAGTCAAGGATGACATTACCGATGATTCCACAAAGGAATTTCTTACGGTTACAACGAAGAATAACAACACTTTCTATATCGTGATCGACCGCAGTGCCACATCCCAGAATGTCTATATGTTATCTCAGATTGATGAGAATGATCTGTCCGAGTTTCTGGATAAAGACAGTACAGCTGCTGTTGTAACACCACAGCCGGATACATCGAAGGTTGTGCTGGATGAGACAAATAATGAGGATGTAGACAAGGAAGCTACTGTTGATCCTGAGAAAACATCATCTGCAAAAACCAATATGGGTGCAATGGCAACAATCCTGATTTTGGCTCTCGGCGGCGTGGCAGCTTACTACTACTTCAAGATCTATAAACCTAAAAAAGAGGAAGATGAGGATGATCAGCCGGAAGGTTTGGAAACAGGTGGACTGGAAGAAGTTCCGGATGAGGAAGAGTCTGAAGACGAAGATTTTGAAGAAAATGAAAAATAAATAAACTTTTTTAGCGGAGGGGGCTGTAAAACATGCTCTCTCCGTTTCGTTATATGAAGGAGGTAATACATCTTGTATTTAGTAATTGCAGAAAAACCAAGTGTATCAAGAGCAATCGCAGAAGTGATTGGAGCACAGGAACGAGAAGACGGATATTTACAAGGAACCGACTGTATGGTCAGCTGGTGCTTCGGACATCTGGCCGAATATGTTTCACCGGATGCTTACGATGAGAAATTTAACCAGTGGAGATATGAAGATCTCCCGATCATCCCGAAAGACTGGAAAGTTACAGTCTCAGAAGATAAGAAAGATCAGTTCTATATCTTAAAAAGACTGCTCAACAGTCCGGAAATTGAATACGTCGTAAATGCCTGTGATGCCGGACGTGAAGGAGAATTAATCTTCAAACATGTCTATGACTTATCCGGAAGTAAAAAGCCGGTGAAACGATTATGGATCAGTTCTCTGGAAGATTCAGCAATCCTTGATGGAATGCAGCATCTGAGATCCGCAGAGGAATACCGACATCTGGCCGAAGCTGCTGTATGCCGTTCTCAGGCTGACTGGCTGGTAGGAATGAATGCAACCAGAGCTTACACCACAAAGTACTTCAAAAAGCTGACCGTTGGAAGGGTTCAGACACCGACACTTGCCATGTTGGTGGAACGTGCCGGACAGATCAGCAATTTCCAGAAAGAAAAGTATTTCAATGTGGAACTCGATTGTGATGGAATTCCGGCTGTAAAGCCAAAAATCTTTGATCCGGATGAGGCGGAACAGTTAAGAAGCAGATGCCAAGGAAGTGAAGCTATTGTCACAGCAGTAAAAGAAACGGAAAAGAAAGTAAAAGCACCAAAGCTTTATGATCTGACCACACTGCAGAGAGAAGCAAACCGTATCTACGGAATGACAGCCAAACAGACACTGGATACCGCTCAGAACCTGTATGAAAAGAAACTGATCACTTATCCAAGAACGGACAGCCAGTATCTGACCGAAGATATGGAGCAGACCGCAAGAAATGTGGTTCGTCAGATTTATGAGAAATATCAACTGACAGGTCCTTTTGATCAGCCGGAACAGCCGGATGTGAAGAAAGTCATGAATAACAGCAAAGTGACAGATCACCATGCAATCATCCCAACGATGGAGCTTTCATCCTGCCATCTGGATGAATTGAAATCTTGGGAAGAAAAGATTCTTTTCCTGATTGCAGTTCACACGGTCATGGCAATGAGTAAGGAGCACGTTTACCAGGAAACAGAGATTGAAGTGGAATGCCAGGGAGAAATCTTCAAAGCAAAAGGAAAAACTGTGTTGCAGGATGGATGGAAACTCTTTGAAAACTGCTTCAAGAATAAGGACCGCATGGCAATCGTAGATCCGGATCAGGAAATGAAAGAGAAGATCCCGAAAGTAACCCAGGGACAGACTTTCTATGCTGTAGCTGCAGAAAAGACAGAACATTTCACATCACCGCCAAAACCATACAGTGAAGATACGCTCCTTGCGGCAATGGAAACTGCTGGAAATAAGGAATTCGATGAAGATACAGAAAAGAAAGGATTAGGAACTCCGGCAACAAGAGCCGGTATCATCGAAAAACTGATCTATTCCCAGTATGCCACCCGAAAAGGAAAACAGATTCTTCCAACAGAGGATGGAAAAGTCCTTGTGGAGATCCTGCCGGACTTCCTGAAATCTGCAAGTATGACTGCAGAATGGGAAAACCAGCTGCTCTTGATGGAGCATGGAGAGATTGCACCGGAACAGTTTATGACCGGGATCAAAAACATGCTGACCATGATGCTGAATGGATGCGATGCGATTTCCGAAGAAGAAACAAGAAGATTTCAGACCAGAGAAAGCATTGGAACATGTCCGGTATGTGGAAGCCTGGTATATGAAAGCAAACCCAACTTCTATTGCAGCAACCATGATTGTCACTTTGCGCTCTGGAAAGATAACCGCTATCTGCAGAGCATGGAAAAAACCATGGATAAAAAGATGGCTGCAGAACTTCTGAAAAACGGAAGTGTGCATGTGAAAGACCTGTATTCCAGAAAGAAAAATATGTACTTTGAGGCAGATCTCCATATGGATACAGATGAAACCGGAAAGGTGAATTTTTCTTTATCCTTTCCCAAAAAGAAATCAAAAAACAAAAGCAAAAAGAAATAAAAAAACAGATTAGAGGAGGAAACGAAGAATGAATTTTAACGAATTTGTAAGTGAAGTAAAGGATAATATCAAACTCTTTTTACCAGAGGAGTATGAGAATGTAGAAGTATCAACGATGGAGTGTCAGCAACTGAACCGTGCCTATACGGGATTGATGGTGAGAAAAGAAGGTGAGATGCTTACCCCGACGATCAATCTTAATCAGTTGTATGAAGCATATAAAGCACAGCCTGGCGTAACAATGGAAACTGTATGCAGAAAGATTGCAGATATAGTTATTGAGGCACCGATACAGGTTGATCTGAAAGCTATTTTTAATTATGAAGATGTGAAGGACAAGCTGTTTATCCGTGTATCATCAGCCGAAGCAAATAAGGAAGTCCTCGAAAATGCTCCACACCAGCTGAAAGAAGACCTCGCAATTACCTATCATGTGGCAGTAGACAAGGATGAGAATGGATTAAGTTCCATGTTTATCAAGAATGATCTGCTTGAACAGTATGGAATCTCAGCAGAACAGCTTCATGAAGATGCTATGAAAAGTTCACCACGAGTTATGGTCCCGGAGGTATCAAGTATAGGTGCATTGATAGATGAAATGTATCAGAAAAATATTCTCATGCTGACACCGGATGAACGTGAAATGCTGCAGGAAACATTGCAGGAATCAAGTGAGATGCCGACATTCTTTGTTGTTACAAATACAGAAAGAGTTGATGGTGCCGGTGTGATCTTTTATCCGGAATTCATGGATAACATGGGGGAACTTCTGGGAAATGATTTCTTTATTTTGCCATCATCCATTCATGAAATGCTGATTTTACCGGATGACGGGCAAGTGGATGCTGAAATGTTAAGAGATATGGTAAAAGAAGTCAATGCGACTCAGGTAGCACCAGCAGAACGCCTTACCAATGATGTATATCACTTTGACACAAAGGATCACGTCTTTGAAAAAGCCGACAGATTTACAGAACGTCAGAAAGAAAAAGAAGCGCAGGCTGCAAAAACAGAGAAAGCAGGAAAAGAACAGCCGGATCAGAAACCGAAAACAAAGAAGCACGATATGGAACTTTAATAAAAAATAATCATCTCGTCAACTAATAAAAAGCCCTGCGGCATAAACACAATGTCGTGGGGCGTTTTTGGAAAGGAGTATTATGACAGAACAAAACAAAACTACTACTATTCCACTGCCGGTTCCGGGAAAAGATATGGACAGCATTATGCAGTCACTGGAATCCGGTGTGGAAGAACTATTTACAAGTAACCGCTATCAGGAATTTCTTAAAACCATGGCAAAGTTTCACAATTATTCTTTTAATAATACAATGCTGATCGCTATGCAGCGACCGGATGCCACACTTGTTACCAGCTACAAAAACTGGCAGTCCATGGGTAGACAGGTCATGAAAGGTGAAAAAGGAATTACAATCATTGCCCCGGCACCATATAAGAAAATGAAGGAAAAAGAGGTTCTGGATGAAAATCAGCGACCGATCATGGGAAGCGATGGAAAACCTAAGACTGAACAGGTGGAAGTTACAGTTCCGCATTTTAAAGCAGTTACGGTATTTGATATTGCTCAGACATCCGGAGAACCGATCCAGACACTGGCACCAGAATTACTGACTGCAGCTGTACAGGATTTTGATTCTTTCATGCAGGCTATTCAGAAAATATCCCCAGTACCGATACGATTCGATGAGATCGATGGCAATGCTAATGGATATTATCATAATGCAGATAAGGAAATTGTGATCAAAAAAGGACTCAGTGAAAGCCAGACCTTAAAGACTGCTATTCATGAAACAGTCCATGCAAAATTGCATGACAGGGAGATCATGGAAAGCCTTGGTGTAGAAAAAGACCGATTGACAAAAGAGGTTGAGGCTGAATCCGTTGCTTACTGTGTGTGTTCTTCCTTTGGTTTGGATACATCGGATTATAGTTTCCCTTACATTGCAGGTTGGAGCAGCAGCCGGGAAATGAAAGAAATGAAAGCATCTATGGATGTGATCCGCAAGACAGCCGGTGAAATGATCGATCAGCTTACAGAAGAGCTGGAAATCATTCTTGAAGAAAAACAGAAAACAGAATTACATGATAAATACGGCATTCTGGTAGATGCACTGGAAGCAGCCGGATACCGCTATGATTATCGGGAAAGCGAACCGGGACATATTGTACTGGCGCCGGATGGGACACATGAAATTGCCGGATACTTGCAGTTTGAATCATGGGGAGATATCAAAGACTGGCTGGAAGATACGATTGCAGAAGGAACGGATATTTCGGAAAGAGTTGATCGGGCTTTGTATCCATTTAAGTTTGATTATACCCTAGAGGAAGAAATGTTCAGAGGTAATGGTGACCGCTATGCGATTTACCACGTGGATGAAGACACACCTGGAAAACAACATTTATTTATGAATATGGCAATGGTCAAAGAAGATGGAATTACAATCGATGCAGCAAATTATAAATGTGTCTATTCTGGCAGATTACATGAAAATGAAAAGCTGGATGATTTGTATGCCGTATTCAACGATAATCCACCGGCAGATTATAAAGCACATTCTATGTCGGTTAGTGATGTTATCATTACAAACCGTGGTGGGGATATGCAGGCATATTACGTGGATCGATTTGGATTTGCAGAACTTCCAGACTTTGCAGTACAAAGAGAAAAAATACTCGATATTGTCCCGGAAATAGAAAATGTGGATTATGAAAATGATCTTACATGTATCAGCTTTTATGCGGCTGAATGTGCTGAATTTCCTGTGATGGGTGAAGTACATTATGACCTGACATTACCGGAAGCCTTGGAAGCTTATGAGAAAATCCCATCAGAACGTATGCATGGACTGAAATGTGTTGGCTTTGATCTGAAAGACGGAAGTGATTATGAAGGAATGCAGAGTCTGATGATCGAAGGAAAAATACAGAAAGAATTTTTGAATTCGATTCCTGGATTTAGAGAAAATTCTTATGTGCAAAATGCAATCAGTCGTGTGGAAAAGTACTTGGAAGAAAGACATCCAAATGTGGAAAATCCTCTGGAATCCAATAAGAAAGTGGATAACGAAAAAAATATAAGCAAAGAAAAAAACGAGAAGGAGCTGAATATACAGATGAAACCAATACCGAAAAAGAAAAGGGGGGAAATGAGCCTATGAGAAATGTAAACCTGGAAGAAAACGAACTGACTATTACTGCTATCTTCCAGCAGCACACAAAGGAAGAAACAATCCAAACACTGAAAGAAGCTTTGGAAGTTATGGAACAGGAAGAAAGTGATCCTGAGAATGATGAAATGATTGAGATCATCAATTCTACAGTTGGAAAATTACAGCAGATCGAAGACAAATACTACTATTCTCTGGATCTGAATTATTATCTGAATAACTTGGAGAACGATGCCTATGAAGCTTAATCAATTTGCAGTCTACCGAGTAGATCAGCAGACAGCAGGAAAAGCACTGTGGCATCTGCCATATCAAGAGGCAAGACAGCAGAATGTGTCGATTACTGTCGAAAATTACCGATTAGTCTCGATTCATGAAATGCAGGAAAATGAAAAAGTCGCTGACATCTGGAAACGAATGAAAAAGCAATGCGAAGTCAGTGACGTGCTCGTATTGAACAAGAACGGAGAAATCAGTTGCTACTATGTAGATGAAAACTATCCACAGTATCTGGCCGGATTCATTCGTATCAATACATCCGGTGCACTGATCACTATGGAAACTGAGAATTATCAGATCGATGGGAAAAAAGGAAACTGGATTGCCACAGACACCATCATTATTGATGGAAAACAGTTTTATTTGATGGAACATCAGGTATACCGAGATCAGGCCCAGGGTGTTATCCTGGATGCCTATGGAAAAATGGTTGTCGAAGAATGTAAGAAATTCGATGAAAAGACAAAACAAAAGATTCATGATTACATCCAACAGCAAGTACCGCTAAATCCGGTCGAACAGCTAAAACAAGATGGTAAAATCCGTCTGGAACATTACCAGAAATTCTACCAGAACGGCACTTATGAACGAAGCAGAGAATCTGGTACCGAAGCCAATTATGATATGGTGGACGGTCTGGTGAATAATCAGAAGAAGAATCAGGAAAAGACCTCTGATGCTAGCAGCAACAATCAGACCTCCCGAAATCAACAGGATGGAAAATCTAAGAAACGAAGATCCGTGATCAAACGTCTGCATCAGAAACAGATTGCCATTGCTCGCCGGTCCGGAAAACCGATACCCAAATACCTGGATCAGGAAATGGAAAGAAAGCGGGGGTAGAATATGCGAAGGTTAAAGTGTGAAAAAGAAACGATTATTCTGACCAATGAAGATGACGGATTCTATGATGTGTATACCTTCAATCAGAGCTTGCAGAAACGGTTACGGGCATTCGCTGAGAAGTATCCGGATGATTGCTGGTTGAAAGGATCTTCGGAGGATGGCAGTGAAACGTATATAATCAAAAAGGGCCGGTTGTCATTGAATTTAAGACCACCCTATTCTAAGGACAGAATTCATAAAGCAACAGAACGAATTATTGAAGAACAGAAGGAACAATCAAAGGATTCATAGAATGCGATTTAAGAGAAAAAAGCCTCATGACCATGAGGAAAAATGAAAGCAAAATATGTTAGCTGATAAAGTGTATAGGCTCAAAAGGGAAAGTTCCCTTTTGGGCCTTATTTTGTTTAAAATCATTTAGTAGTACAAAACCTGATTTTATCTTTTATATATTTGATAACAAGTAGTGAATAGTTGATTTAAGTAGTTTTCAGTGGTACAATTATTTGAGGAAAATTCATGTAATAGTATTAAATGCAGGGAGAAAAAAATGGCAAGACCAAAAAAGAAATGGAACATACCTTAATGTATGTATTGAAACTCCTATTTATGAGCGATTAGAAAATTTTTGTAAAGATGCAGGACATACAAAAACGGTTGCTGTTGAAAGAGCATTAATTTCTTATTTCGATGAATATGAAGAAATGAAAAAGAAATTAAAAGAATTAGAATCTAATCAAGACAAATGAGAAATTCATGCAGGGGAGAATCAAGCAAATGATCAACGGCAAAGATCAAGAAATTATAACTATAAATAAAACAGGAAATTCAATATTAAATAACGCAAAATATTCTGCAGATAACACGGATGAATGCTCTTTACATATCCTGTCGCTGGTGCGCCGGATAAAGTGATAGCTTTGCTTGTTGGAATGGTACTTTTTGTAGTCAACGAAGCTAACCGCGTTGAAAATCAAGTGATTATGCAGATGGTCTTTATCGACGTGAGTTGTCAAAACAAACTCATACTTGCCGCCTAATACCGCCCCGGCAAGTTCCATGCCGATTTTGTGCGCTTCTTCCGGTGTGGTTTCTCCCACCGCAAAGGATTGTATCAAGTGCCGCCCTAAATGTGTGCCGCGATCTCCGGCAGCTTCCCGCGTCCATGCAAACTCAATATCGGCGGTTTCCAGCCCGCAGCCGAAAGAGGACGCAAGCAGCTTCCCGTCTGTCTTTTCGGGATTTAAGATATAGTCTATCGCAGCCTTTAAGGTTGATTTAATAGGGTGCGTCTTTGTAACCGCCATATCTCGTCCACCGCCTTTTTAATGTCCTCTATATCCTGCCTGTAAACCGTCCCCGTCGCATTGGCGCGTTTTGCAATTTGGTTGATGTTCCGGCTCACCGCTTGCAGTTCCCGGATATATGCTTTTGTGTCGCTTCGGTCAACGACAAGAATATACCCGTCTATCGCCATTTTACGGAAGTATGCCCCATACTGCTTTATGGGAAGCTGCTTCATCTTCTCGTCGATCAGCCGCTTTTCTTCTTCCGTAACGTAAAACTTCATCTGTATATTTCTCTTTCGGTTTTCCATTTCCGCACCGCCTTTCGGTATAAGGGTTTGGGATTATCCCAACAAGCATTTTCCGCAAACGGGTACTCGTTTGCTGTGCTTGCTATCTACTCCATACCCCCACCGAAAGGCGGTATTTGTTGCGCGTTCCTTTGATTTTGGACGCAAAAAAAGATTGCAGCCGCCATGCGCTGCAATCTCCCGATTTCTCATATTGTGAGGTTAATCCTCTGCTTTTTCGACTTCCGTTATCTCCCTTGCTGTTGCGGTTACAATCCGTATGCCTTTATCGCT
>ENA-OQAZ01001016-OQAZ01001016.1-human-gut-metagenome-genome-assembly--contig:-NODE-1016-length-14565-cov-8.872351_pt1 | contig 14565 bp, 17 predicted proteins | sample MGYA00242737_ERZ504531 | MGnify/ENA primary metagenome ERZ504531 (study PRJEB26092, sample SAMD00036244) | human gut metagenome | host: Homo sapiens | study: EMG produced TPA metagenomics assembly of...
CATAAACAGTATATTGTCCTCTACAAATTGACGGTAGGATCATTAAATATATTGCATCTCCCATTAATATTAGAGCAGCCAAAATGTCCGAATACTTCCACTGTCATATCATATCCTTTTCATCAATATATTTTATTATCTCTTCAATTTCAGATATGGAAAGTGCGGTTGGCAAAATAATTCTTTTCACTCCAAATTCATTAAAAAAATCCACATTGTACTTATTAAATGGATAAAAAAAAAGTACTTGCATGTAACGGAATAGAATATTTATCCTTTAATAAAATGAGTCCTAAAATTGACCCAACAATAATCGCATCAACCCCACATCTAACTGCTTTATCCACATATTCTAAGTATTCCTCTTTTAAATTTTCCGATAAATTTCTGACATTTGCAGTAAAATTCACAAGCATGTTGTTATCATGGCATATTTTAACCACTTTTTTTAATTCATGGAAATCAGAAAGCTGAACATTTTCTCCTGTACATAATTTGTTTGTTCTCCCTGTAAATGTAACTAATTTCATTCCGAACTCTTCACAACTTACTCCTACATATATTTCTTTGGCTCCCATTTTGGCAAAAAGTTCAGCAGCTTTAACACTACTAACCGGACACATAATATTCATTTTTATACCTCCTTATACTCAATAATTTTCTCTTCAATTTTTTCCAATGAATCATAAAATCTATCTTGTATAATCATTACTCCATTATCTCTAAATAACTCCAGTTCTAAATTAGCATTTTCTGGATATAAATGATAAATTGCATTGCCATAAATAACCCAGTTATGAACCTTATATAAAACTTCCGATTTAGGTATAGAAAATTTTTCTGCTATATCATGTATAGCATATGTCTTTTCCAAACAAGCAACAAATGGGTTCTTACAACACTTCTGGCAATCTTTACCTGGTTTTATTTCATAAAATTTTCCTTGATGGCATTTCCTTGAAACAGCCATTGTATAATATTTATCCGAAAAATTCACTTGCATATTAGCTCTCTGCATAACTTCTGCACTTTTTTTCCCAAATGGCAAGAGATTAAAAATACCACCAGCAATATGATATTTTTCTTTAAAATATTCAATTACACTTTCATTGCCAAAATTGCTGTACAACCAGCTATTCTTGACCTTTTCGCTTTCTTGTTTTATGATTTCATCAGACCACAAATACTCTTCCAAGCTATGATTTAGCATTTGCCCAATAATAATTTTATTATCAATTTCTTTTTTATGTAAATACTGCAATACACCATAATCATTAACTACAAATTCGATTTCTTTCGATATTAAGCCGAGTTCTTCAATTAGTCGTACTGTATTTTCAAAACATTCTTTTGTGGTAAATGATGTCACAACTCGAACGGTCTTTCCTGCCTCCAGCGTTTTTTTAACTACCTCTTTTAATTTCGGAACATTAAAAATTGCCCACTCGCAATATTCATCTCCAAATCCAATAATATCTATATCCCTTTTTAAATATTCATCTAACAAATCGTAATTACTAATTCTTAATTCTAATTTCATTTCCATTCTCCTACACATGAATTTTTTTATTAATTTTTTCAATTAATTCTGTTGCATTATTTGATTGAAAAATATTACGACCTATAGCTACGCCTTTTGCACCTGCTAATAACGCACCATCAATGTTTGAAAGTAATTTTTCCTCTGATGTAATTTCCCCACCAGCTACAACTACTGGAATTTGGCACCCTTCTATCACTGTCTTAAATTCTTCTGCATTTCCTGTATAATTTACTTTTACAATATCAGCCCCCATTTCTTGAGCTAATCTTGCTACAAATTTTACATTCTTTACAGAGCAAGGGTCCTCTATTTGACTACCTCTTGCGTACATCATAGCAAGAAGAGGCATCCCTAACTCATTACATTTTTTTGACACTTCAGCAAAATCTTTTAGCATTTCTGTATCATACTCATTTCCTATATTTACATGTATAGATACTCCATCACATCCTAAAGTAACTGCTTCCTCTACGCTACCAACAAGAACTTTTCTATCAGACTGCGGACTTAATGCGTTCCCTGCTGACAAATGCATCATTACTCCCAGTGTCCTTTTACATAACAAATCATAATTCGACTTAATCATCCCTTTATGTAATACCACACAATCAATTCGTGCTGCCAATCTAAATAAAGTATCATTAATATTTTCTAATCCCTTAACCGGTCCTAACGTAGCCCCATGGTCTAACGGTAGTATCATAATTTTACCATCCTCTTTGAATAAGCGATTTAATCGTTTGTTTTTCATTTGAATTCCCCCTATTAAACATAGCTTTTTTCTAATTTCGTATTTTTATATTTGCACCTTTGATTCTTACAAAATTCATTTTCCCACCAAGGTATTTTACAAATACTCTTTTTGAGTTTTGTCTCAGCTATTTCAGGATCTTCTTTTATTCTTTTTATCATCTCGCTATGTATATTTGTCATAGCAGCTGTAAAGTTAATATCCTGGTCCCTACCAATAATTTTCAGGACATCAACTCCTATCCTATATAATTTTATAAGACTACAAATAAGGCAATCTCTAGTAGAATCCAAAGGTGTTCCTATTTTATTTCCATTCATTCTAAACTGAGCTTTACATGGTATTCCTAAATCTAAGCATTCACCAGAATTATGTAAAAAGCCACATCTTCCATCGATATTTGAACAGCCAACTCCTGCAAATATCTCAAGCTCCATATCTGTCGATTTTCTTATCTCTTCAATTTCTTCTATGGTCATATGATGTGGAAGTACAATTCGATTCACACCATATTTCTTGTAAAAATTTATGGTTTCCACATTCATAGCTGATAAAAAAACGCTTCCGACCATCGGCATTTCGATTCCTTTTTCACGTAAAAATATAATATTCCCTAAATCTCCTATAATTATTCTATCAATACCTGTTGTAATTGCTGCTTTTACATAATTATAAAAAAGAGGAGCCATACCATTTTTTCCAACTCCCAAAATAGTATTAGCTGTAAAATTTACTTCTACATGATATGTATGGGCATATTTTACAATATTGCATAACTCTTCATAAGAAGGATTTATTTTTCTTCCTTGATTATTATGTTTTCCACGTCCTGAAAAAGAAATCTTATTAAATGTATCATCTTCCATTCCAACATAAATTTCATTTGCTCCTGCCTTTATCTGCTGAACACATGTCTGGTAAGAGCTAACTGGTGCCATTACTTTCATTTATTCTCCTCATATATAATATTGACTATTTACATATTTACATCTATTAACATCACAAAAATTCTTTTGCCAAAAACTAAAATCAATATTTTTCTTTATCAATGACAATGTATCTTGAATACTCATACCTTCATACAGTTTTTGTAGCATAAAATTATATACATACGTGATTGTACTTGACAACTTACAATCAAGTTCTCTTCCAATGATTTTTATACTTGTAATTCCTGTTTTTAGAATCTGATCCATTTGGCACAAGGAACAATCCTCTCCCATATCAAGAATGTTGACAAGTTTTTTTGAATGTCTAACACAATATTTTGCTCTACAGGGAATCCCAAAATCAATTTCTTCACTAGCATGATGATATAAGCTACATGTTGATTCAATAAACGAACAGCCAAAATGCCCAAAAATTTCAACATCAATATTTGATTTTTTTACTATGTCAGCAATCTCCTTTATTGAGAAGTGATGTGGTAGACATACTTTTTTTGCTCCTAGATTTTCAAGCAACTCAATCTGTGAACAATTTAATGTTCCAAAAAATACCCCCGCTGTTAAGCGTATTTTATTTTTATAATCTTGTAGCATGTACAGATTTCCTAAATCTCCTACTATCACACCATCTACGCCTGCTTGTATAGCTCGCTCAACATATTCTAAATATTTTTTATGAAAAGAATTCTCTGGATTTTCAGAATTACCACTCATTGGAACATTTGCCGCCAAATCAACAAAAACATTATGTTGATGTGCAAATTCTATTATTTCTTGAAACTCTTCATATCTCATTTGGGTTTTTATTTTATTAAAAGATTCTTTTCCACGCCCCGAAAAGGATAACGCATTTATGTCATTTGACGAATAACTCAAATAAATTTCTTCAGCTCCAGCAGCAATTTGCATTTTAGCTGACTGTAAAGAATTAACTGGTGCTTTAATTTTAATCTTTTTCACTTTTTATCTCCTTTACTATTTTCACTACATCAAAAGATTTATAGAATCTGGAATCAAATATTAGTTTATCTACATTTCTTAAATTAATATTTAATTCTGAGTTTCTAAGCAATGTATTTCCTATCAAATAGAACGCAGGATTATACTTTTCCAATTTATCATTGATATCTTTTTCACTATTATCTAATTCGACATTCCTTGTCCATATTTTCTTCATGTCTATGTAAATTGGTGTTTCGCAACATTTGTCACATTTTCCTGTATTTATTTCAAAGTATTTTGCCGTTTGACATGCTCTAGAAAAAGCTATCGTTGTATATCCATAATGAACAGCAACTTTGTAGTTCATTTTTTTTAGATACTCATATGATTTTTCCAGACTTTTTAATTGATTACATTCAATTTCTTTAACCCCATAAAAATCTAAAATTTTCTTTTTATTATCGTCATATATATTATTCTGTAAAATCATTTCCTTGTTCTCTTGAAGTTCCGATCTTAGTATATGTTCCGACCATAAACATTCTCCAAAAGATCTAGATATTCCTCGCCCAATTCTCACATCTTCCGGTAAAACATCTGCTTTCTTCGCTGCATACATAATCCCCAAATCGTTGCATGTTAAAGAATAATTATCACCAGCATCCTTTAGTTTATCTAATAATACTAAAAATTTTTCCATATGTCTTTCTGGAACTTTGGGCAAAATCAAATTGAATCTTTTTTTTGCTTTTCTTAATTCTTTCCATATATGTATTAGATTATTTTCGCTAGGGACTTTATAAACACATGATTCAGAACCACATGAGTATTCATCAATAGTAGGATTATATAAATCCGCATTATCTATATCATTTGATAAAATCCTATATTCTATTTGCATCACTTAATACCTCTCTAAAAGAATCATCAACAATTACTGTCGAACATTCTAGATTTCTCATTTCCACTTCACTATAATCTGTATTTATTCTAAAAATTATATTTCCTTTAAGAAAAAGCAGCGGAAATTTTTTATTTGTTTCTGGATCAACTATATACCTTTCTTCATTTGTAATGAATGAAGTTTGTGGAATCCATTTTTTAGAAAATTCTAATTTGAGTAAATTTTCTCCACATCGTTTACAAATACTTTCTCCAAATATTCTTTTGCATGGACACGCCCTTGTTATCGCAACAAGTTTTTCATTAATGTGAACATGAACATCTATTCCATAATTTGCAAACCATTTTACAATCTTATTTGTGGACTTGCTCATTTCTATTTCAATAACTTTTATATTCATTTTTTTGTAAAAACTTATTTTATTCCTATCATATAGTGTTGTGGAGTTTACAAAATTTACTATATTTTCCGATTCTCCTAAAAGAATATCCTCTTTCCATGGAATCCAATTATATGACCAATCAAAGTATCTTCCTAATCCTAAAACCACATTTTTATTTTCCTTTTGAGCTGCATATGATAATAATCCCAAGTCATTAAAAATTACTATGATATTCTTATTTTGTAAAAATAATGTATCAATATATTTTTTTGCAGCATCTAAGTTTTGTTGAGGCACGAATGGTAGCACTATTTTAATCTGCGATTTTGGTTTAGAACAAATTTCTTTTACTTCTTCAATTGACGGTACATTTTTCCAACACGTTTCACTTCCAAGGCTAATAATGTCAAAATCTTTGACATTATTAGCCTTCTCAATATGATTAAGTCGAAGTTCTTTTAGTCTCTCCATATACTTCTCCTCTATATAACACTACACATTTTATCATTCCTCAGAGCATATAAATCCATATTTTTTTTTGCTTCGTTTTTAATACTTTCATCTAACTCTACAACTTTAACCTCTTCATCGTTACCTAAATCTTGAAGTATTCCTGTTGGTCCCGAAACAATACTTTCTCCAAAAATTGGCATATCTACATGTGCAAATTGACCTACACCATTTACAGTTACCACAAAAATCTGATTCTCCATTGCTCTAGCGGTAGAACAAATTCTATATAAATTATCCGGAAACAAATCTTTCTCTTTTACACCAGGTGCTAAAATTGGATTAATCAAAATTTCAGCTCCCTTTAGAACCATATTTCTTGCAATTTCTGGATAAAATATATCAACTCCAATAACCATTCCTAACTTTGCACAATCTAAATCAAATAACACATATTCTTCCCCACTATATGAAAATGGTTTTTCACTTTCTGTCTGATGAAATCTTTCTTGATACTTCGGTGCAAGCTTTCCGTTCCTTTCAATTACAAATCCAATATTATTTCCTTTAAAACCCGTTTCATTAAATTTTGTTGATAACGCACCTACAATATTCACGTTATATTTCACCGCAATATTACATAACTTTTCAAACACTGTTTCTCTTATTGTATCTTCGTCATCTTGTAAACTAATTGGTCCATATCCTGCACCCGCATAAAATTCTTCTGGTAAAACAGCAATATCAACCTCTTTATTACTTGCAAGATGTTTCTCCAACAATTTGCACGCATGTTCAACATTAGTTTTTCTCACATCTGTACCAAAAACATTTGATAAAATATTCATTTGTACTACTAAAATCTTTAAGTTTGCTTTCATTTTTATTCTCCTTTTATTATTCTAACAATATTCTTCCCGCAAATATTTTCATATTCTTTGTTATTACTAACTACTTCTTTAATTGTTTCCAATCCAATATATGGACTGTACATAGGAAATTCACTTCCATAAATTAACTTTGTAGATCCTAAACGTTTTAGTGCATATTGTAGGTTAATAAAACTACCTTGAGAAGTTTCTATAAACATATTCTCATGATTATAAGCATACTCTATAGCTTCTCTGTCTGCAGGTCCAAATCCCATGTGTCCTAAAATAAAAGTTGTTTTTGGAAACTCCTCTACAAGAGTACAAAATTTCTTCGTAGATGCAGCTGGTGAAAAAACTACATGTGAATAAAAAGGGATTTGTAATTCTCCACAAATATCTGCTAATTCTCGAACAATTCTACTACTTAGTGAAAACTGATGTACCATAGGCGCCAATTTTAGTCCAACAAATCCTTTATTTTTTGCATTTTCTAATTTATCTAATACGCACTTTCCTTCCAAAGGATTTACACAATAAAATCCCCAAAATTTATCCGGATACTTTTTTATTGCATCTTCAACAAGATTGTTTGGAACAGTTCCTACTTGTGGTTGAATTTCTCCTGTAATATATTTAGTCATTATTCTTACATCCATCATTCCTCCCGGAACCAAAATTCCCTTATCAATCCCAGCTCTTTTGTATTCTTCCAGTATCTTCTTAACATCTCCATAATCCTCATTCAAAATATGAGCATGTGCATCTACAATCATTATATTTCCCCTCCCAATGGATAATCTTCATTAATATGTACGACCCGTTGTGCTTTTTTCCCTGTATAACCTATCTTTTCAGTAATTTCAACTATATTGGGTATTCCGCATCCAAATTCTACTTGACTAGATATTTTTTCTTCTAATTCTCTTGAGTTTTCAAATTCTGTATTTATTTCAGTTTTAATTAGTAAGACATTATTGTATACAAGAAATTGATAGTTGTTTCCCACTTCTGGTATCTTCATTAATTGTTCTTCTACATAAAAGGGAGAATATTCTTTTTCATTGATTACAATTTGATCATTTTTTCTTCCTCTAAGAATCAATTTAGGCAATTTTATACCACATCTACACTCCTCTTCTATATATCCTAAATCCTGAGTGTCATATCTGATAAAAGGAGAGCCATCTTTAAGTAAAGTTGTAACAACAATATTCCCGATTTGTCCCGGTTCTAATTTTTCACCTGTTTCACTATCTAAAATTTCTACATATACATGTCCATTACATACGTGATAACCATTTTGTTCTTCACATTCTATTCCGATTCCTCCGCATTCCAAGGAGCCATAATAAAAATATGCACTGCATTTCCACAGTTTCTCTACTCTTTTCCTGAATGCGTTTGAACATCCTTCTCCAGTCAACCAAATTGTCTTAATGTTAATGTCCTTTCCAATCTCTAAAAAATTTTCATTTGCACATTCATATAAACACATAGCATATGAAGGACTTGTTAAAAGTACATTAACTTTCATATCTTTCAACGCTTTAACTGTTTTCTTGGGTTCTGAATAAGCTCCACCTTTTCCTACTGAAATAACCGCACATCCCATTCCGTCCTGTAATACCCTATGATATGATAAGCCGGCCGAACTCATCTCATATGGAAGTGCTACTGCTGCAATGTCTTTATTCGAAATAGGAAATAAAATCGGCATTTCTGGTGCCAAATCATGAATATAAAGATCCTCCCATGTATGTTTAACATATACAACAGAATCACTCGTTGTTCCTGTAGACAAAAAAACTTGTACAATTTTATCTTCTGGAACCGATAAAATGAGATTAGGATCATCTATCAATTCCTTTTTTGTTAAACAGGACAATTTTTCAAATTTTTCAAGACTAAAGCTTTCTTTATCTGTAATTCCTACTTTTTTGAGTTTCTCTCTATAATACTCATTATTTTCTATTACATGCTGAATAGTTTCAGCTATTGTTTCCTCTATATATGAATTCCATTCCCCTTGATTCCAGTACTCTAAAGGATATTCATTATCTACAAAGTACTTTTTTATAATTTCCTTCTTATCCGCCCATTGATAAAATTTGTTTCTTGCCCATTTCATATTTTTATCCTCTTTACTTTTCTACAATTGTTTCATTGATTTGAACACCAAGATGTCTTCCCGCTTTCATTGTATATCCTAAAACAATATCACCTTCTTTAAGTAATGTTGAATTTTTTACTTTGCCATTTTCTGATATGATTCTGATGTGCCAATCATCTTGGACTATTACATTAATTTCTTTATTTGAAGAATCTGTTACTTTAATGAGTAATAACGGTCTTCTTTCCATCTTAACTCTTCCAACAGCTACCACACGAGTATTTCCTTCAGAATCAACTGCTAATAATTTATCACCTGCTTTCAATTCCGATAAATATTTTGTGGTATTATTTTCAGCCAACACATACGAATGAAGTGCTCCTGCATTTACTCTAAATGGCCTTAAATCCATATATGGAAGAAAATGAGTTTCTGAACTAACCAATATTCCACCAGATGAAGTAGAGCCAATGATCATCCCTTCATCTTCCTTTAACAACGATGTTGTATCTATGCATACTCTATCTCCCATGCCTATATGTTCCACAGACTTTACTTTTAGTTTCTGAATGTTTATTTTTTTCTCCATAAATTTATCCAATTTCATTTTCAATTTTGGAATTTCATCAATATTTTTTGTATTCAATAAAACTGAGTAACTTCCCATCTCCATTGTCATTGTAGCAATCCATCCGTCATCCGCCGACTGAACTTGTTTACATACTTTACATTTATTTTTTTGTGAAAATGCAAGTACTAATTCTAGAGGTATGTTTGTTTCCGACTTAAATTCTATTACACATACCTCGAATCTATTTGAAAGCTCAATTGCGTTGTTCATCGACTCTTTATCATAGACCTCTACATAACTCGCCCATCTAATTGTTGGATATTCATCTGTTTTCAATTCAGGATCTTTAATAAGAGCAATAATACGATTTGGATATTCCTTTGAAATTTTCAATAAATCTTTTTTATTATTCTCATCCATCATTATAATTACCGAAATGTTCTGAGGAATTTGTTTAATAAGTTCAATTTGACTTATTTTAAGCATAATTCCTGAATATCCATTATTCAATGCTAATGGCAACTGTTCTTTAACCCCTTCTGGTTTTAAATTCATAAGATTAATCCATAATTCTTTACTGTTCATTGTAAACAATCCTCTTTTCGCTTTATTTTAAATAATATGTAGGTTTTCCATAACTTTCTTCTTTCATCAAACCTTCTATATTAACAATCCTCCCTTCTGGTACTAAAGTTAATTTATATGGAAAATCTACATTTATCCCTATTGAATTTTGTTTCCAATACATCGGAGATTCAGCTATTATTTCAATAAAATTTTTATGTTTCATTATCTTCCAAAAATCCCCAACCACATCAGTCGGAAGACTTAAAAAAATGTCTTGCAAATCATACATTGTAATTACTTTATTATGAATTTTTACTACATCTGATTGCCTTCCAAAATGCTTTATATACATCTGACCGTCCTTTTTCCATAATGACACAATATCCTTTGTATTATATCTAATCAATGGAAAGCACTCTTTTCTCAATGTAGTGACATGTAAAATTCCTTTTTTAGAAAAGCCAACTGGTCTTTTATTTTTTTCATCTAACACTTCCAAATAGAAATTTTTATCAGAAACTTTTAAATTTATATCATTATCTGAAACAGCAAGATTTCCCAATTCTGTTGTTCCATAAAAATTATAAATCGGTACTCCCCACAAAACTTCTAACCGCCTTCTACGTGCTTCACTTAATACTTCTCCAGCTGTACAAATTGCCCTTAATGAAAAATCTTTTTTAGTGTCATACCCCATTTTTTTTGCCACATATCCTAATAAAAAAAATTTCCATTACATTTCCAGCCAATATTGTAGCTTTAAACTTTAGTAATAAAGTAATAGCTCTTTTATATCCACAATTCCTGTCACTCCTCCCTGCATGTAATACGCATCCGTTACGTCTATGTACAACTTCTGTAAATGTATGTGCAGGAACAGATAATGCAGAAGGAAATCTTATTAGTATCCGGTCATTTTCATTAAAATTAATAGGACTTTCTAAAATTTGTTCAACATATCCCATAAAGTCAGCTTTGGTAAACCATGTTGCCAGTGGTGTTTCTTCTGTTCCTGAAGTTTCGTGATATTCATAAAGATGTCCCTCATATCCTCTTACAAAATCTTCCGGTTTTAATTTTAATAATTCTTCCTTTTCTAACGTAGGTAATTCTTCGAATTCCGATATTGAAGAAACCTGTTGTATTTCATCATAAAACGGATTCCGTTTCGCTATATTTATAGTTCTATTTAATTCTTCCAAAATTTCATTCATATCTAAGCTCCTTTTTCATTCTTATAACTTCATCTATTTTTTTCTTTATATTTTTAAATTCATTTATTGTAATTGATTGTTTCCCGTCTGATAATGCTTCTTCTGGAGTATTATGTACTTCTACCATAACTCCATCACATCCCGCCATTATTCCAGCTAGACACATTGGTTCAATTAAACCTCTGCATCCTGTACCATGAGAAGGATCTATAATAATAGGCAACCTGGTCATAGTTTTTATGAGAGATACCGCACTTAGATCCAGTGTATTCCTAGTCCAAGGTTCAAACGTTCTAATTCCCCGTTCACACAGAATCACTCTCGTATTTCCTTCCTTCAATATATACTCTGCACTATATAGCCATTCTTCTATTGTGGCATTCATTCCCCTTTTAAGAATAATAGGCTTTCTACATTTTCCCACTTCTTTTAGCAAAGCATAATTTTGCATATTTCTTGTTCCAATTTGCAAATAATCAACATATTGTTCTAAAAATTCAACATCTCTGGTATCCAAAACCTCTGTTACTGTTTTTAAAGAATTTTCCTTTCCCACACTGTTTAATATTTTCACCCCTTCTTTCCCTAAACCTTGAAATGAATATGGAGATGTTCTCGGTTTAAAAGTACCTGCCCGTAAAATAGAAATCCCTGTATTTTTTAATTCTTTCGCAATTACATTCATTTGTGTATAACTTTCAACAGCACACGGACCTCCAATTATAAGAAACTCTTTAGAATCATATTTACATTGTTTTACTAATTCAAAATCCATTTTATTCTCCTAATACTTTATATATAGACTACTTTATTTATGTAGTATTTTAACACAAAAATTTACATTTCTATTTGCCATGTAATTTTTAGTAGTAAGCATGTAACTTTTACGTTCTAATATTGTCTTTAAGATTCTAGCTGATGTATTTTTATCGTAAACCTAGTAAACAAAGTATTTGAATGATTAGTAAGAAACGAAAATACAGGTGAGTCTACATCACTTTTGTATTTATTTTGTAGAACATTCAAATACTATAAATAGCAGAAGTAAGTTTCATTACCTTTGTTAAGCATTGATATAGTCGTTTGTATGACTAAATTCCACCTCTGGATTCGTTACTGTTCAGAGGTTAACTGGACTTAAGAAAACTGATGGTGTAGACTGATAACAGTCAAAGCCATCGGTTTTCTTTATCCAAATATCTTGGACACTCTGTCAAATATATTTGCCGATTCTTCCAGGCGCATCAAAACAAGCATGCTCATGCATTGGCAGAGATAATCGATACTTTCGAAACTCCTAAATGTCACGGCCTGCGCCTGTTTCCGCTTATAATTCCTCAGAAGCCGTTCGGCTTCGTTATTCGTGGCAGGTACTCTGGAGTTATGCAGGAACAGCAGATGATTCTGCATGTATTTCTCCATTCTCAAAAATAAATTATACCCGTCTCTATAATAATCATTTGCCGGAATGTCCCCGTATTCCTTTCTGGCGGTTTCCAGTATCTTCTGATATCTTTTTTCAAATTCGGAAACCTTTTTCAGCTCCGGCTCCTGGGGCGGCTGGAAACCTTTTCGGAAATGGATCATTTCCTGTACCAGTGAACGCATTTCTTTGTTCCAGGTGCGCTCCGGTTCGTTATCTATACTGTCTTTCAGATAACGCAGTACATGAGCAAGACATTCCTGATGATTTGCTCCATAATGATAAAAGGTACTGTCACGGAGGATTCCCTGATAATCCTCCGTGACAGTACCTTTTACCCCTTCATGCTCTTTTTTCTCACGTGCAAAGTATAGGGCTTTTCCGTCCGGTGTCACAAAGACATATACCTGACAGTTCTTTCCGTTTTCCCTTGCATTTGTACAGTCTGTATGCATGACAGGGGAAAGCAGCATCTCTGCGTAGGCAGTCCTGCGTTCAGGCTCTGTTTTTAAAGCAAACTCCCTGCTGAGTTTACTTATCATGCCTTTCGAAATATTCAGTTTTCCACCTGTTAAATCCGACAGGAATTTTCTGCTCTTATCAATGAAGTACAGCAGTCATTATTTAAAAGAAACAGAAATGCCCGGATGCTGCCATCATAATTCACGTCATCGATCACGCCATCCGGAAATGCAGCATGTACACGTTCTCCCGTCTGACTGTTATAATAAACATCTGCATGGTATTCCGTTACATCCAGAACCATACGGATCCTTACCGGTTGTTTTATGATTGTCCTTGCAGTCTTTTTGAAAGCACAGTCTTCAAGGACTTCTTCTGGCGGTGGAAGAAGGATTGCCGGCTGCGTAGGTTCCTGTTTCTTTCGGCTGTGCCCTTATGACCGGGCTGTCCTCCCGGTTTCCTGCCCGTTTTTTCCCTGCTGTTTGTGGTCTTTTTTCGGCGGAGGACATTTGAAGAAGGAATAGAAGAATTTTCATAATCCCGGTTGATTTGTGCGCGAAGTTTCAAGTTTTTTCCCTGTTCTTCTTCCAGTCTAGCTGCTGTTTTATAAAACTGAAGGCGGAGTTCTTTTACTTTATCTAAAGCATCATCTCTTTGTTTTTCGGCAAAAAGGACACGCTTCTCCATCTCCTTTAGCTTCCGTTCGGCTTTTTTCTGCATCGCTTCAAACTCCAGGAGTATATCCTCCAGTACCTGGAACCAGTAATTACGGACACGGATAGTTTCTTTATGCGCTTCCGCTATTTCTGTCTGCAGTTCCAGAATTTTATGTTCATAATCTCTGCAATCCTTCTGGTGGAGTTCTTTCAGCTTGACATATCTCTCACCGGATTCCAGCTCTTTATTCCTTGCCTGTGCGGCTTTTAGCCGGCACATGAGTGTGATGTAATCATAAGTATTAGGCATACGTTTTCCTCCGGCACAGTTACTATTAAACGCCACTGATAATGTCTGTGATCTTTGAAATATGATCTTCCAGATATTCAATCATTTCCTTTTGTTTTTGGATAAATTCCTCTTGTATCTCAATCTGTTTGAGGTAACCAGCGAGAAGTTCATCACGTTTTTTCAATTCTTCTTTTAAATCGATGTCCATAAGAAAACCTCTCTTTCTTATGAAAGAGTATAACAAAAACATAGAAAAAAAAACGAATTTCCCAAAATCGTTCTTTCGTCAATCTGACTATGGATAAGTATTCGTTTTGCGATTGAAAAAGCATTGATATCAGCCATGAAACTTCGAAAACGGGCTCTGGAATCCAGAATCTGGTGTATAACTTTGTCCAAAAAGAACGGCAGGAAAAACTATAAACAACAGTTTTTCCTGACCCAAAATGAATATCCACAAAATAAAAAACTAAATTTGA
>ENA-OQAZ01001018-OQAZ01001018.1-human-gut-metagenome-genome-assembly--contig:-NODE-1018-length-14553-cov-5.454249_pt1 | contig 14553 bp, 23 predicted proteins | sample MGYA00242737_ERZ504531 | MGnify/ENA primary metagenome ERZ504531 (study PRJEB26092, sample SAMD00036244) | human gut metagenome | host: Homo sapiens | study: EMG produced TPA metagenomics assembly of...
CGACGGCCTGACCGCAGCCCCCATTCCGGCAGGGCAGGAGGTGCTCATCGTCATCGGCGAAGGGCTGGACCGGGAACGGATCGAAGCTGTTCTGCGGAACTGAGGGAGCGCGCGGGAAACACAGAAAAACACCGCTTTGCGGTGCATCGGCCCGGCAGATCGCGGCGCATGGGTGTGCGCTCTCTGCCGGGCCCTTTTCTTTTCCACAGTTTTTCCGGCAAAATACAACAATCCTTGTCAGATATTGCTGTTGCGCCCCCGGAGGTTTTGGGCTATAATTTTGACTTAGCTGTTAGACAAGGGGGATTTTTTTACGAATTATCTGTTTCAATTTGCGCGTATCCTCGCGTTTTGCTTTCTGGGGGAAGTATGTCATGCCGTACTGCCGCTGCCGGTTCCGGCCAGTGTGTACGGGCTTGTGCTGCTGCTGCTGGCCCTGAACTTCCGGCTGATCCGGCTGGAGGATGTAAAAGAGGTGGGCGTGTTTCTCACCGGTATCTTCCCGCTGCTCTTTGTGCCCGCCGCCGCAGGCGTGATGGAGCTGTGGGCGGAGATGGGGAGATGCTGCTGCCCATCATCATTGCCATCATTCCGGTCACAGTTCTGGTCATGGTGACTGCCGGAAAGACCACCCAGGCTCTGACCAGCCGCAAAAAGAACAAGGAGACTGCTGCCAATGATGGAATTGCTGAATGAGTTCCTTTCGGGCTCTGTTGCCTGGGGTGTGCTGCTGACACTGGCCACCTTTGCACTGGGAGCCCTTGTGAACAGAGTGACCGGAAAGGCATTTTTTAACCCGCTGCTGCTGGGTGCGATCTTTGTGATCGTTTTCCTGTCGGTATGCGGCATCCCCTATGCCGACTACAAGGTCAGCGCCGCCCCGGTGAACTACCTGCTGCTGCCCGCCACCGTGGCGCTGGCCATCCCGCTGTATGAAAAGCTCGACCTGCTCAAGCAAACGCCGCCGCCATCATTGCGGGCATCTCGGTGGGCACGCTGGTCAGTCTGGGCAGCGCGCTGGCACTGGCACTGGCGCTGCACCTGACCCAGGAGCAGTACGCCACCCTGCTGCCCAAATCCGTGACCACCGCCATCAGCATGGATGTAGCTGCAGAGCTGGGCGGCATTGCAGCCCTGACCGGTGCCATCGTCATCCTGACGGGCATCGCGGGCAGCTTGTTGGCCGAGACGGTCTGCAAGGCGTTTCACATAACCGACCCCATTGCAAAGGGCGTGGGCATTGGCACCTCAGCCCATGCCGTGGGCACCAGCAAGGCCCTGCAGATGGGTGAGGTGGAAGGTGCCATGAGCGGCCTGTCCATCGCTGTGGCCGGTGTGCTGACCGCAGTGCTCTGCCCGGTGTTCGTAAGCCTTATTGATTGATCGCATAAAAACACCCCTCTCCGCTGTGCGGCCGCACGGACGGAGAGGGGTATTTTTATGCGTTCTCTTTTTTCAGAACTCTGGTCACCATGAACACACAGTAGAGCAGTGCCAGACCCCAGGCAATGGGGTTGGCAATGCAGATGCCGAAGTAGCCCAGACTATGAACGGCCAGCCAGCCGCAGAGCGCGCGGCCGATGAGCTCGCCCACACCGGAGATAACGGCCTGCACACTGTATCCCAGACCCTGCAGGGTGTTGCGGAAGACCATCAGCAGGCCGTTGATGCAGAACAGCACGCTGATCACGGTCAGGTATTCCACAGCACCGGAAGTCACGGCAGGGTCGGCATCGCCCAGAACAAGGCCCACGGCCCAGTCCTTGACGAAGAAGAGCACCACCCAGGCAGCCGCGCAGTAGCACAGCTGGAGGATGCAGCCATCCCGGATGCCCTGCCTGACGCGGTCAGTGCGGTGGGCACCGTGGTTCTGGCCGACATAAGTTGCCATAGCCGTGCCCACGCTTGCCATGGGCACGGTGAACATCTGGCGAATCTTCTCACCGGCGGTCTGGGCGGCCACGTCGTTGCTGCCCAGCAGGTTGATGGCATCCTGCATGATGAAGGCACCGATGGCAGAAACGGAATACTCAAAGCCCATCGGAAGGCCGATATAGGCCAGCCGCCCGCAGTGCCCCGCCGAGAGGACACAGTTTTCCCGGGTGAAATGGATGCCCTCCACCCGGGTGAAGAACCACCAGGTGCAAAGCAGGCCGCTGAACAGCTGGCTGACAACGGTGGCGATGGCTGCGCCCTCCACGCCCATACCCAGCGGTACGATGAACAGCCAGTCCAGCCCGATGTTCAGGAAACTGGAGATTAGCAGGAAATAGAATGGGTGCTGGGAATCGCCCAGACTGTGCAGGACGGTGGAGGTGTAGTTGAACAGCATCGTGGCCGGAATGCCGAGGAAGATGATGCGGATGTAGGCCACCGCGTCCGGGAACAGCTCGGCCGGGGTGTGGATGAGCTGCAGCAGCGGGGCAGCAGTGAGGGTGGTGACGATGGTGAACACCACGCTCAGGACCACGCAGAGGACCGCGCCGTTGAACAGATACTTGTGCATATCCTCGCTGTCCCTTGCACCAAAGCTCTGGCCACCGGGATGCCAAAGCCCGTGCAGGAACCCAGCACAAAGCCTAAAATGAGAAAATTCAGAGAGTAGGTGGTGCCCACCGCGCCCAGTGCATCGGTGCCCAGACAGCGCCCCACAATGACGGTGTCCACAAAGCTGTACAGCTGCTGGAACAGGGTGCCCAGCACCAGCGGCAGGGCAAATTTCAGGATCTGGGCAGCGGCCTGCCCACCGTGAGGTCGGTGGTGCCGGAACCCTTTTTGGTTTTTTCCATAAGTTTTACATGCTCCCTCCGGGTTTGATCTGCCACTAAGGATATCATGGCATCCGCTCCCGGTGTTAGCATTATTTTATGGAAAACCCGGATAAATTCTGTTTTTTTTTTCACCAAAGGGCAGGGCACTGACTTCATCCCGGAGCTCCAATGCCTGGGTGTGGGTCAGCTTTTTGGCGCGCTCCATCCGCTCCACCACCACAAGTGCGCGCCTGCGGGCCAGCTCCCCGTTGGCGGGCGTAGACCGAGGGCGCGTTGGGCAGGCCGGCCAGCACCACACATTCGGCGCGGGTCAGCTCCCGGGTGGGTTTGCCAAAGTAGCCCTGCGCAGCCTGCGCCACGCCGGACCACTGGTTGCCGAAGTAGCAGCTGCCTGCGTACATCTCAAAGATCTGCTGTTTGGAGTAGTAATCCTCGATGTCCCTGGCGGCAAACATCTCCGCTGCCTTGCGGGCCATCTGCTTTTCCTGGGTGAACAGCTCGTTTTTGGCCAGCTGCTGGGTCAGGGTGCTGCCGCCCTCGGCCAGAGAGCGGGTGCGCAGGTCGGCCCAGAGCGCCGGACAATGGCTGCCGGGTCGATGCCGTGGTGCCTTTCAAACCGGCTGTCCTCCACGGAAATGACCGCGTCGATATAGGTCTGGGGCAGCTGGTCACAGCTGGCAAAGCCGGGCCGGGAGCTGATCTCATCATAGAGGCCGGCAATGGGCTTTTGCGCCGCTGTGGCGCGGTAGAGCCGCCAGCCCTGCACACCCAGTGTTCCGCCAATGACCACCAATACAAACAGCGCCGCCAGCAGCAGGCAGCTGAGCAGTCGCTTTACAAAACGTTTTAGCATCTTCACGTTCCCCTTCGGTTTTGATTCAACGTTATCCTACCCGATTTGACGGCAGAATGCAAGTTACATTTTTGTGAATACGGCTGCACAAGAAAAAAGCGCCCTGCCGGGGCGAACCGGCAGAGCGCTTTTACAAGTTATGGAAAGGGGATGCAGAGACGCTGCTTACAGAGCGAAGTAACGCTTTGCGTTGTCGAAGCAGATGCCCTTGACGATCTTCTCCAGAGCCTTCTCATCGTTGGGATACTCGCCATCCTCGACCCACTGGCCGATCAGGTTGCACAGGATGCGGCGGAAGTAGTCGTGGCGGGTGTAGCTCAGGAAGCTGCGGCTGTCGGTCAGCATACCAACAAAGTTGCCCAGCAGGCCCAGGTTTGCCAGGCTCTTCATCTGGTTCTCCATGCCGATCTTCTGGTCGTTGAACCACCAGCCGGAGCCGTGCTGGATCTTGCCGGGGATCTCATCATTCTGGAAGCAGCCCAGAATGGTGCCGATCTGCTCGTTGTCAGCGGGGTTCAGGCTGTAGATGATGGTCTTGGGGCACTCATCGGTGTCGTTCAGGGCGCTCAGCAGAGCAGCGATCTCGCCGCCGCACTTGGCAGTGTTGATCATGTCGAAACCGGTATCGGGTCCCAGCAGGGCGTTCATCTTACGGTTGACACCGCGCAGGCAGTTGTAGTGCATCTGCATGGCGATGTTCAGGCGGTGATACTGCTTGCCCAAGTGGATCAGGATGTAGGTCTGGTACTTCTCAGTCTCTTCAGCGGTCACGGTCTCACCGGCCATAGCCTTCTGGTAGATGGCGTTGACCTCTTCCTTGGTGGCTTCACGGTAGGGCACATAGTCCAGGCCGTGGTCAGATGCGCGGCAGCCCATCTCGGCAAAGAACTCGATGCGCTGGGTCAGAGCGTCGGTGACGCAGTTGATGCACTCCAGCTTTTCCTTGCCGACGGCCTGAGCCAGCTTGCCCATGTACTCCACGAAGCCGGGCTTCTGGATGTTGAGGGCCTTGTCGGGGCGGAAGGAGGGAGCAACGGTGAACTTGATGGAAGGATCTTCCTTGATCTTCTTGTGCCATGCCAGATCGTCGATGGGGTCGTCGGTGGTGCCGATGAAAGCAACATTGGACTGCTCGATCAGCCGCGGACAGTCATGCTGTCGTCGTGCTGCAGCTTGTCGTTGCACAGGTTCCAGACTTCCTCAGCGGTGTCGCCGTTCAGCACACCCTGATAGCCGAAGTACTTGCGCAGCTCCAGGTGGCACCAGTGGTACATGGGGTTGCCAACGCACATGGGCAGAGCCTCGGCAAACTTCTGGAAACGCTCGCGGTCGGGCTTGGTGCCGGTGATGTACTCCTCGGGCACGCCGTTGGAACGCATCACGCGCCACTTGTAGTGGTCGCCTGCCAGAGAGCCGTCGGGCTGGCGGCCGCCCAGCCACACCTGAGCGATGTTCTCAAAGCGGCGGTTCTCGTAGATCTCCTTCGGGGAGATATGGCAGTGATAGTCGCAGATGGCATATCAGCAGCGTAGGTGTGATACAGATGCTGAGCCACAGGAGACTGGAGCATGAATTCCTTGTCCATAAATGCTTTCATGGGTCGAAAACTCCTTTTCATTCTAATGTACTAATATATCACTATGGGGTACCTTTAACAGCGCCCATGCAGGGCGTGCTAAGCCTATCTTTAGTATAGCGGAAAACGATAATGTATACAACTGAAAAACTGACAAATTTTCAGACTTTTCCTTGTAAAAAACGCTGGAATTTATAAAAATGGCCTGTTTTGGGCCAAAAATCTAGCAAAAAACACTTGACTTCTTTGTATACAACAGCATACAATAGAGACAGAATGTGGGGCACAAAGGGGTGCCCCAGAGAGAAGCAAAGCAAGCAAAAAGGAGAACACGTGATATGGAAACTTTGAATTACAAGGTTCTGTCTGAGACCGGCTACAACGGCTACATCCTCAAGGATGCCCCTGTCAAGGTCATGCAGTTTGGCGAGGGTAACTTCCTGCGCGCATTCGTGGACTATTTCTATGATATCGCCAACGAGAAGGCCGGCTACAACGGCAAGGTCAAGCTGGTGCAGCCCATCGGCAACTTCCCCCAGATGGCTGACTGGATCAACGAGCAGGAGGGCCTGTACACCCTGTACCTGCGCGGCAGCGAGAAGGGCCAGAAGGTGGATGCAAAGCGCGTGATCTCCTGCGTGTCTGACTGTGTCTGCCCCTACATCGATGGTAAGTGGGATGAAGTGCTGGCTCTGGCCCGCTCTGAGGATCTGGAAACAGTTGTATCCAACACCACCGAGGCCGGTATCGCTTACACCCAGGGCGACAGCGCCTTCGATCAGGTTCCTCCCAACAGCTTCCCCGCAAAGCTGACCCGCGTGCTGTACGAGCGCTACAAGGCATTCAACGGCGCTGCGGATAAGGGTCTGGTCATCCTGAGCTGCGAGCTGATCGACAACAACGGCAAAGAGCTGAAGAAGTGCTGCAACAACTACGCCAAGGATTGGAATCTGGAAGCTGAATTCATCGACTGGATGAACAACGCCAACACCTTCTGCTCCACTCTGGTGGACCGCATCGTTCCGGGCCGCATCCGTGACCCCAAGGAGCTGGCTGCCATGGAAGAGGCCAACGGCTACCATGATCAGGTGCTGGATGTCGGCGAAGTCTTCGGCGTGTGGGTCATCGAGGGCCCTGCAGGTCTGGAGGACAAGCTGCCGTTCAAGAAGGCCGGTGTCAACGTTATGGTCGTGCCTGATGTTACCCCCTACAAGAAGCGCAAGGTCCGCATTCTGAATGGTGCACACACCGGTTTCGTTCTGGGCGCATATCTGGCTGGCTTCGACATCGTCCGTGACTGCATGCACAACGATACCGTCCGCGGCTTTATGAACAAGATGCTGCATGAGGAGATTATCCCCACCCTGCCTCTGGACAAGAAGGATCTGGAAGAGTTCGCTTCCGCCGTTGAGGACCGCTTCAACAACCCCTTCGTCAACCACGAGCTGATGAGCATCTCCCTGAACTCCACCTCCAAGTGGAAGGCCCGCAATATGCCTTCCTTCCTGGCATACATCGAGGAGCAGAAGCAGCTGCCCAAGTGCCTGACCATGTCTCTGGCCGCTTACATTGCCTTCTACTCCAGTGATATCCAGGAGCGCACTGCCGACGGCCTGATCTGCAAGCGCCCCGCAGGCAACACCTACAAGATCCAGGATGACGCATGGGCACTGGACTTCTACTATGCACACAAGGACGACACCGACGCTCAGCTGGTGCATGCCGTTCTGACCAACACCCAGATGTGGGATCAGGATCTGACCAAGATCGAGGGCCTGGAGGCCGCTGTTCTGGCTGATCTGGAGCTGATCCGCACCCAGGGTGCCGAAGCTGCCTACAAGAGCTGCCTGTAAGCTGGAATATCACCTGCACAACAAGGGGCTGCTGCTTTGGGCAGCGGCCTCCTTGTGCTTTGTAAATGTCATTAAGGAGAATAACTATGCCGCAGGCGATTCATATCAGCCCCATTGACAACGTGGTGGTTGCACTGCACCCCATTGCCAAGGGCACTCTGGTGGAGGTGGACGGCCTTGCCGTGACCGCGCTGGAGGATATCCCTCAGGGCCACAAGATGGCAGTAAAGCCCATCAAGAACGGTAAAAATGTCATCAAGTACGGTTTCCCCATCGGCCACGCCACCGCCGATGCCGAGCCGGGCACCTGGATGCACACCCACAATGTCCACACCAACCTGTCCGGTGAGGTGGAGTACAGCTATAACCCTGCCCCCGACCTGGCTCCCCTGCCAAGGTGGAGCCCGAGACCTTTATGGCTTCCGCCGCAAGGATGGCCGTGCCGCCATCCGCAACGAGATCTGGATCATTCCCACGGTCGCTGTGTCAACGACATCGCCAAGAAGATGGTGAACGACAACCAGGATCTGGTCACCGGCTCCATTGAGGGCCTGTACACCTTTACCCATCCGTTTGGCTGCAGCCAGACCGGCCACGACCATGCCCAGACCCGCAAGCTGCTGGCCGCGCTGGTCCGCCACCCCAATGCCGCCGCTGTTCTGGTGCTGCATCTGGGCTGCGAAAACTTGCAGCACGACCAGTTCGTGGAAGAGCTGGGCGAGTATGACCACGACCGGGTCAAGTTCCTGACCTGCCAGGATGTGGACGACGAGTTCACCGCCGCCCGTGAGATCCTGAAGGAGCTGGCTGCTTACGCCGGTCAGTTCAAGCGTGAGCCTATCCCTGTGAGCGAGCTGGTGGTGGGCATGAAGTGCGGCGGCTCGGACGGCCTGTCCGGCATCACCGCCAACCCCACCATTGGCCGCTTCTCCGATATGATGGGCCAGCGCGGAGGCTCCACCGTCCTGACCGAGGTGCCCGAGATGTTCGGTGCCGAGGGCTTCCTGATGGACCGCTGCATCAACAAGGAGGTATTCGTCAAGGCCGAGCACATGATCAACGGTTTCAAGGAATACTTCATCAGCCACAACGAGGTGGTTTACGACAACCCCTCTCCGGGCAACAAGCAGGGCGGCATCACCACCCTGGAGGACAAGAGCTGCGGCTGTGTCCAGAAGGGCGGCACCGCCCCCATCATGGATGTCATCGGCTACGGTGACCCCGTGGTGACCAAGGGCCTGAACATGCTCTACGGCCCCGGCAACGATCTGGTGTCCGCAACGGCCATGACCGCCGCAGGCGCTCACCTGATCCTCTTCTCCACCGGCCGCGGCACCCCGTTCTCTGCCCCGGCTCCCACCCTGAAGATCTCCACCAACACCCCGTTGGCCGAGAAGAAGTCCGGCTGGATCGACTTCAACACCGGTGTCATCGCGGACGGTGAAAAGACCATCGACGAGGCCGCCCGCGACCTGCTGGATCTGGTCATCCGCGTTGCAGGCGGTGAGCAGACCAAGGCCGAGAAGCACGGCTTCCGCGAGATCTCCATCTTCAAGGATGGCGTTGTTCTTTAATTGAAAAATGGCTGCTGTGCGTGCTTTTTGCGCGTACGGCGGCCTTTTTGTATCAAATGATATGGAGGTACAACTTATGAACCAGATCACCACCCAGTACGTCACCGAGGGCGGCGCATGCTTTGAGCAGTATGTCATCACCGACCCCGTGGCAAAAACTGCCCTGACCATCACCCCCGAGCGCGGCGGCATGGTCACCGGCTTTACCCTGGACGGCGACGAGTACATCTGGACCCGCCGCCCCAACTTCAGCGAGTGCAACCGCCCCCGCTTCGGCATCCCTGTGCTGTTCCCCAACTGCGGCAAGCCCGACAACGGCGTACACATCTTCAACGGCCAGGCCTACCCCATGGAGATCCACGGTATGGCTGACCTGTGCCCCTGGGAAGTGGAGAGCGTCGGCCCTGACGGCGTGACCCTGATCCTGGAGTCCAGTCCCCTGACCAAGTTCCTCTACCCCTTCGATTTCACGGTCCTGATGAACTACAACCTGCAGGGCAACACCGCTTCCCTGAGCATGACCGTGATCAATGAGGGCGATGTTCCGATGCCTTCAGCTTTGGTTATCATCCCTATTTTGTGGCCTCTGCTCTGGAGAATGTGGACTTTGACATCAAGTGTGCCACCTGCTCCGAGGATGCCAAGGGCGAGCAGCCTGCCGCACCTGAGAAGATCACCCTGACCCGCAAGGAAGGCACTGACAACTCCATCCGCCTGATGACCGGCGTGGAGTTCCCCATGACCTTTACGGATAAGGGCAACGGCCACAAGGTCACCGTGAATGCCGATGAGAGCTTTACCAACGGTGTGCTGTGGCAGCAGGATGCCGAAAACTTCGTTTGCATGGAGCCCTGGAACGGCTGGGCCAACAGCGTGAACGAAGAGGGCAAGCACGAGGTGCTGGAGCCCGATGAGGCCATGACCAGCGAGTGGACCATCACCATTGAGAAGGTCTAAGACCCCGCTGCAAAACCTTTGATACGCAAAAAACTCCCCTGCATTCCGGTAAAATGGAATGCAGGGGAGTTTTTATGTTACAGGCTCAGGCCTGCGTTTTTTTACTGCTCCGGAGCGGTGAAGCTGATGGGGGTAGCACCTGCAGCAGCGTCAACGCTCAGCAGGGAGATGGGAGCAACCTCGTAGCCCAGGGTGTCGAAGCTCTGGGTGTCGCCGCCCTCGGTGGTGAACTCCAGGACATACTCAGCGCTCTTGTCAGCATCCTCGGGCAGGGTCAGCACAACGCTGTCGCCGTCAGCCAGGCCGTCAGCAGCCAGGTTCTCGCCCTTGTCCTCAGAGCCAGCAGCGTACAGGTACAGGTCGGTGACATTCTCGCCGGTGGTGTTGTAGACAGTGTACTCGGCGGACTCGACCTCGGCCTCGCTGGAAGCTGCCTCAGAGCTTGCAGCCTCAGAGGAAGCGGCAGCGGAAGAAGCAACGGAAGAAGCGGTGGTGGAAGAAGCAGAACCGCCGCAAGCGGTCATACCAACAGCCAGTGCCAGAGCAGCGGCAACAACAGCAACATTCTTGAGTTTCATTGTGTAATCTCTCCTTGTTCGTGACGAAAATCTTTTCTCGTGGGCAGCTCTCGTGAAAGGCTGTCCACAAGCAACTATTATACAAGGATATGTCGAAGAATACAATAACAAATCCTTTACAAAAGTGTGAAAAGTAATACAAAGACCCTCTCCGTCCTGCTGATGCCCGCCAGCACCTCCAAAAGAGAGGGGCGGCATTGCGAGGCAATGACGGAGAGGGTCTTTTCTGTTTCGCTGTGCTTTACTTACTTGGGCTGCTTGCCGATGTAAGCCAGGATGCCGCCATCAGCGTACAGGATCTGGCCGTTGACAAAGTCGGAAGCATGGGAGGCCAGGAACACGCAGGGGCCGACCATGTCCTCGGGGGTGCCCCAGCGGCCTGCGGGGGTCTTGGCGCAGATAAAGGTATCGAAGGGATGGCGGCTGCCATCGGGCTGGATCTCGCGCAGGGGAGCGGTCTGGGCGGTGGCAATGTAGCCGGGGCCCATGCCGTTGCACTGGATGTTGTACTCGCCGTACTCGGAGGCGATGTTGCGGGTCAGCATCTTCAGTGCGCCCTTGGCGGCAGCGTAAGCGGAGACAGTCTCGCGGCCCAGCTCGCTCATCATGGAGCAGATGTTGATGATCTTGCCCTCGCGCTTGGCGATCATATCGGGCAGAACGGCCTTGGAGCAGTTGAAAGCACCGCCAACGTGCACGTCGATGACGCGCAGGAAATCGGTGTGGCTCATCTCGATCATGGGCACACGCTTCATCAGACCGGCGTTATTCACCAGAATGTCCACGGGGCCCACCTCAGCCTTGATCTGGGCGATCATGGCGTTCACGGCAGCCTCATCGGTGACATCGGCCACATAGCCGTGTGCGTCGATGCCGGCAGCTTGTAGGCGGCCAGGCCCTTTTCCAGGCTGCCTCGTTGGAGCAGTTGAAGCAGACGGTAGCGCCGCACTTTGCCATGCCCTCGGCAATGGAGAAGCCGATGCCGTGTGCGCCGCCGGTGACCAGGGCAACCTTGCCCTTCAGGTCAAATGCAGTAAGATCCATAAGTAGAACTCCTTTACTGAAAAACCCCGCGCCGGATCGCCGGTGCGGGGTCTTATTTGTGTTTAGCGCAGGTCGGTGGTAGCGATGTTATCCATGTCGTCAAACTCCATGTTTTCGCCGCCCATAGCCCAGATGAACGTATAGTTCGAGGTGCCGACACCGCTGTGGATGCTCCAGGAAGGGCTGATGACAGCATCCTCGTTGTGCATCACGATATGGCGGGTCTGGGTAGCTCACCGCACATGTGGAACACCACCTGCCCCTCGGGCAATTCAAAGTAGGTGTAAATCTCCATCCGCCGCTCATGGGTGTGGCTGGGCATCGTGTTCCAGTTGGAACCGGGGTCCAGCTCGGTCATGCCCATGCTCAGCTGGCAGGTCTTCAGCACGTCCGGGTGGATGAACTGATTGATGGTGCGTTTGTTGCAGGTTTCCACGCTGCCCAGAGGACGATGGTTTGCATCGGCCATCTTGATCAGGCGGGTCTGGTAAGCGCAGTGTGCCGGAGCAGACACCATATAGAACTTGGCAGGATGCTCGGGATCGGCGGAAGCAAAGGTCACTTCCTTGGTGCCCTGGGTGATGTACAGGCAGTCCTTGTAGCCCAGCTCATACTTCACGCCGTCAGCCACCACGATGCCGGTGGAATCCTTGCCGATGTTGAACATACCGATCTCGCGGCGCTCCAGGAAATAGTGGGTGCCGAAGTTTGCCCAGATGTCGATGCCCTTGTCGATGGACACGGTCTCGTGCACCGGCATACAGCCCAGCGTGACCATGCGGTCCACATGGCTGTAAACGGCAACAACTTCATCTGCCTTGTACAGGCCGGTGATGAGCATCTCGTCCCGCATTTCCTCGGTGGTATAGCGCTTGAAATCCTTCTGGTTGCAGGAATAACGGATATCCATTGCGGACGACCTCCTGTAACGCTTGCTTAGCGCTGGATACGGCCGGAACCGTCGCCGCCAGCCAGCTTCTCGACCTCGGACACGGTCATCATGTTGTAGTCGCCCTCGATGGAGTGCTTCAGAGCAGAAGCAGCAACAGCGAACTCAACAGCTTCCTGCGTGCTCTTGCCGGTCAGCAGGCTGTAGATCAGGCCGCCGCCGAAGGAGTCACCGCCGCAACGCGGTCGATGATGTGCAGGTCGTACTTCTTGGAGAAGCAGTACTCGTTGGAAGCAACGTCGTACAGCATAGCGCTCCAGCCGTTGTCGAATGCGCTGTGGCTCTCACGGAGGGTGATAGCGACCTTCTCGAAGTGGAACTTGTCAGCCAGCTGCTTGGCAACGCTCTTGTAGCCCTCAGCATTCAGCTTGCCGCCGTAGATATCGGTAGCCTCGGCCTCGATGCCGAACACGTCCTTTGCGTCCTCCTCATTGGAGATGCAGACATCAACGTACTGGCACAGATCGGTCATGGCAGCACGAGCCTGCTCACGGGTCCACAGCTTGCCGCGGTAGTTCAGGTCGCAGCTGATCTTCACGCCGTGAGCCTTAGCAGCCTTACAGGCCTCGCGGCAGATCTCAACAACGTTCTCGCCCAGAGCCGGGGTGATGCCGGTGAAGTGGAACCAATCCACGCCCTCGAAGATCTTCTCCCAATCGAAATCGGAAGGCTGTGCCAGCTGGATTGCGCTGTTGGCACGGTCGTAGATGCAGACAGAACCACGCTGAGAAGCGCCCTTCTCGTTGTAGTAGATACCAACGCGGTCACCGCCACGGGTGATCATGCTGGTATCAACGCCGTAGCGGCGCAGGCTGTTGACAGCGGCCTGACCGATGGCGTGTGCGGGCAGCTTAGTGACGAAAGCTGCGTCCAGGCCGTAGTTGGCCAGAGAAACAGCAACGTTGGCCTCGCCGCCGCCGAAGGTGAACTCCAGGCTGTTAGCCTGGACAAAGCGCTCATAGTTGAACGGCTGCAGACGGACCATCAGTCGCCAAAAGTAACGACTTTCATTGTGGTGTTCTCCTTTATAATCAGATGTGTTTTATATCACCCGCCGCAGGGTGGACCGGTGCGGCGGGAAACGCCGTGAAAATGCGCAGGAACTCAGGCCTGGACCAGGTGCATTGCAAAGCCGGCGATCTCGTCAGCAAAGTAGCAGGCAATGGTCTTGCCGTTCTTGACATTCTTGCTGTCCAGATCGAACTTCACGCCGCGCTGAGACAGGTGATAGATGGCACGGTCAACGTTGTTGCAGGCGATGGCAATGTGGCCATTGGTGCCGCGGCCGGGCTTCTTCATGATCTCGAATTCCTTGTTGCCCACAAAGATGCTGGAGTTGCCGGGAGCGACCTTCATGTTCAGCAGACCGCCCAGCAGGGTGGCGACCTTCATGGCCTCTTCCTCGTTGCCGGTGTTGATGCCGACATGGTGCAGGCGCAGGCCCAGCATGGTGTCAACAGCTTCCTTGCTCTGAGCAGTGATCTTTGCCCAGTCGCCAGCTTGATGACATCGCTCTTGCACATCCAGGTGCCGCCGACAGCGAAGATCTGGTCGTAGCCCAGGTAATCGTTGACGTTCTTTGCGTTGACACCGCCGGTGCACATCCAGCGTGCGCCCTTCAGGGCAGCGCCGATGTTCTTCAGCATACCGACACCGCCGTTTGCCTCAGCGGGGAAGAACTTCAGGGCCTCGCAGCCCATGTTCATGGCCTGCTGCATCTCGCCGGCAGAAGCGGTACCGGGCATCATAATGCCGCCCTTGTCGATCACGTGCTTGCAGACCTCGGGGTCGAAGCCGGGAGCAACGATGAAGGAAGCACCAGCTGCCATTGCACGGTCAGCCTGCTCACAGGTCAGGACAGTGCCTGCACCCAGCAGCATCTCGGGCATCTCTTCGTGGATCTTGCGGATGCACTCCTCAGCACATGCAGTGCGGAAGGTGACCTCGCTGCGGGCAGACCGCCCTCGGCCAGAGCCTTGCACAGGGGCAGGGCCTCGTCTACGCTGTTGAAGGCGATAACAGGGATAATGCCGATCTGATAGACCTTTTCAACGATGGGATTCATAACGCATTTCTCCTTTTTATTTGACACTCAGGGCGGGGCAGGGCCGGATGGGCACACTCTCCCCACCATACGTTCACAGTATTAGTATAAACGACCCGGCCACTTTTGGTAATGCTCAACAAGCACAATGTTTTGCATAAGAGCTTGTATACATTGCACAAAAATGCCCAACGGTCATAGTCCGAGCCGCTCGAACAGCTCTGCAACGCCATCGTGGTCATTGTCGCAGGTGCTGACGATATCCCCCAGTGCCCGGATCTCGGGCAGAGCGTTGGCCATCACGGCGGCCACACCGGCCCGGGCCAGCATGGCGCGGTCGTTGTCGCTGTCGCC